>Ga0228711_1005398_pt1 | contig 19449 bp, 8 predicted proteins | sample MedpolnodulmetaG_2_FD_177996 | JGI IMG/M metagenome (GOLD analysis project Ga0228711, IMG submission 177996) | Root nodule microbial communities from Medicago polymorpha collected in Santa Monica, California, United States - brown nodules | ecosystem: Host-associated > Plants > Roots > Nodule... | reverse complement strand
CTTGACTTTTGTTTATTGTCATAGCAAAGCATAAAGAAACGGGAAATTGCCTTCTTGAGAATTTGAATGGAAACCCTGAATCTGATGGAACCAAATCCATCCTTGGGATTAAAACATTTTGTCCTATACTCTTTCCAATGATAACAGTGGCAGTAATAATGTTTTTCCCAAGATGGTTGACTTGCAAGCGTGTTCCATTGCATAAATCATTTGCTTGATCAATGTTTCTTAGAAGCATGATGGGAACTCCAACCTTCAATGTCAGTCGATGGTTCGGTATCTCAGAACATTTGACATCATTGAGGAACTCAGTGATATATTTGGACGTTGTTTTATATGTATGCATATCCACAATTGATTTAGGAGATTTAGTCCATTCATTTTATTGCATTTGGTCTGCCTGTGTTGCATAGGCTCTCTTATATATTTGTTTGTAATTTTGGTTTTCTCATTGCTTGTGCTTTGTGGTTCATATTTTAATGAAATTTATTATATTTAAAAAAAAATGTAGTGGATTCAGGAACTCGAGTTCAAATTCTAATCAAGTTATTCACATCAAAAAGTTGAGAATGGATAGATAATTACATACTTAATCATTAGGGATCTCATAGCAAGTCAATATAAATAACTGTAGATGTAGTGACGTACTCTAATGGACTCATTGGAGTTCAAAATTCCTTAATTACATTTAAATCTAAAATAAAAATTAAAAAAGAAATATATAAATTTTTGTATTTGCAATTTTGTGGGGTTCGGATCCTCTCCAGTCACATGAGAGTCGAATGAAATCTTGTCCATTAAAAATTAATGCATGTGAGAATTTTAAATGTTGAAAATAAGAAAGAGAAGACAATTAATGGTGCAGATTGTATCACTGCAGAAGACCGGAGATGTTTCCATTGGAGAAAATTCATTCTCAATTTTGTGTTTTTTAATAATTGTATAGATCGTTGCCCCGCGACCTATGAGCATTCAACCCAATAAAAGAATGAGTTTCACTATTGTGATAGTACCTATACTATACTATATGTAAAGGAAATAAATGGTTTTTGAGTGACCTTTTTTCTTCTAATTATATCCTTAAACAAATTTGTCTATAAAAATACTATATTTTTATATCATATATATTATTGATGTATTTTTTTTGTAGTGACCGGAGTTTGAACCCCACATATATTATGTATTGTCCCTACTAACTGAATTAAACTCACGATGACATATTGTTGATGTATTTGAAAAAAATAAGTATAATTTGCTACAATATGAAAATGAAAAATATTCATGTCTATAGTTTTAATAAAAAAAAATTTTAATTAAAATTGATAGAAATTATTGTTTATAATTTTTACGCATTAGCACGATAAAAATAGCAGACAAACATACACGAAGTGTCTGTTTGAAAGTTAGTATTTAATAAAGGTGAAAAATCAAATATCTTAGATTCCTTAAAAAAAATCAAATATCTTAATGCATCCAAATTAAGCGACATGCCTTTTTCCAATTTTTATTATTTTAAAGTTAATTTAAAATTTAAATCAATTTTTCCTATGAGATATCGGTATACAACAAAACTTAAGGGTACTTACTAATTTTCTTTAAAAATAAAAACAAGAAATGGAGTTAAAGAAGAGTTTAATAATGGTGGGTTGACGGTCCAAAACAGTTTTGTACATATAATCACTAAAAACATTCTGAATTGTCACATGAATTAATGATTTTAATTTATGTGGACCAAACGTGGCAATTTATAGTGTTTTGATTAGTTGTGTGTGCAAAACTGTTTTAGACTGTCAACCCACCACAATTAAACTCGTTAAAGAAATCCTTCATTTATATTGGTCGTTTTCTATATCATTGCGACCTTGTAACCTTTAGTTCACCAGTGTCAAGTGTCAGCTGGCCCACTACAAGATATCAGGTCTCTAGTAACAGCTGGACCTCATGTTTATATTTAGAGTAATTCTTTCAAGTATTTTAGTCCTAAAGAGGGAGAGAAAGAAAAAACAAATTAGCCTAGGGTTAGCATCTAACAATCATATTGAAGCGGATGACAAATCTTTAAGATAGCTATTTGAGTGACACTTAAAAGGTGAAAGAGGACACCAAGTCAAATAGAATGTTGGATGAATGGAAGTAAACACTTAACTTCTGATCTATAAGAATAAGAGGGATATATAAAATTGTGTAAATTACAAGGGAATTAAACTATATGACCACTTATGAGTCATACCATGAAGTTACGAGAAACAAGGATTGAACAATGACTAAGAAAAGAGACTCGACCGACTGATAACCAATTTGATTTGGTGCATGGGATGTCGATCATGGAAGTTATCTTCTTACTACGACGTGTGATTGAGTGTTATCATATAGATAAAAGACTTGTACTTAGTTTTCATTGAATTGTAGAAGGTGTGTGACAGAGTGACTAAAGAAATTTTGTGTAAAGTACTATAGAATAAAAGAGTTAGGATTACTTATTTGAGTTATCAATAATATATATGTGAGAGCTTCGACTAGTGTTATCGTGCATGATGGGGCCATTGGAAATTTTTCCATAACAATAAGATTGCACCACGGGTCAACCCTTATCTTTTTATTTTAGTTTTGTATGTAATTACGGAACACATTCAAGAGATAACATTGAAATGCATGCATTTTGCAGATGTTGTAGTTCTGCTTAGAAAATCGAAGAAGGAATTGAATCGGAGCTTTTAGACTTGGAAACAAACCTTAGAAACTTATTGCTTCCGCCTGATTAGAATCAAAATACAATATATTGAATACAATTTTAACAAAAGGCAAAATATTTATATGTTGGAGGTGAAATTTGAAAATCAGATCATACTACAAGTTATTAAATACGTTGAGTCTACAACCCAATGATACATATGAATATAATCTAAAATATTGACAATATTGTACACTTTTTGTTCTCCTTCTATCTTGTTAAGTGTCTGCATGTTGCCATAAGAAACTTCTCAAAGAAGAATTGTGAAACATATGAAGTAACAATAATATAGATCAAATTATTGCAATATATATAAGATTAAAAATCAACAAGCAACATAATAATGCAATTTATAATACTAATAAAAGAATAAATAAGTATCAATATTTACTTTTGCGCTTCAATTCGGTTTGCTTCAATTTTAAAAAAGTGATTAGAAATCTGATCCTAACGGTTTTTACAAATCAACATCCAAACATATCCGAAAAAATTTGGTTTTTGGCGGTTTTTGGATCGATTTACGATTTTATTTTGGATCGGTTTGGATTTGAACACCTCTAAAACTAGTAGAGTAATACACAAATGACAATGTGAAGATACATATAGATATGAGAACAGTGGTTATGTTATAGCCATTGTAACATGATTTATGTGTAAACTCTGGTTTTGCAACATGGTTCATGTGTTTTGCTAGTATTATTTGTATTTACCTATAGAATTGGCTTAGAATCAAATATCAAGAGTATATGGCTGTTATTTCTTTGCTTTTTATATAAATGCAATCTTTTTTTCACGTTTGAGTACACAAGTTTATATTGTAGGACCATAGCAGTGTTAACAGCATTTTCCAAATAACCATCTTCAATAAGGAACACAAAATATTTACTTTTCTTGAAAGGACATATTCTCCATGTCTCGTAAATATTAATCGTTTAAGTTTGCGCACAATTATTAATGAAATGATTAATTGTATTAATTTCAATAGTAAAATTAACATTTACTAAAATATTTTTATTAGTAGTTAATAAAGTAGTTAAGTTGGGTGAAATTCAATAATAAAGGTATAATAATAAATGTTGTATTAGTATTATAAAGTGAAAATTATTTTGAGACAGATAATTTTTTAAAAAATTATATAATTTATTAAATGAATTAGGGGTTAAAATTGCAAAATAGCCACTAAATTAAATATACTCCCTTGTCTCTAAATTATAGTCGTTTAAAGTTTGTGCACGATTATTAAAGAAATGATTAATTATGTTGATTTCAATGGTAAAATTAATGTCATTTACTAAAATACCTTTATTAATTGTAGTTAGTGTAGTAGTGAAGTTGGATGAAATTCAATAAATAAGAGTATAATAATGTGAAAAAATAATAAATGTTGCATTGATATTCTAAAGTGACAATTATCTTAAGAAAAATAAAAAATCTTAAGACACGTTTATTATGAGACGGAGGGAGTATAATTTATTAAATGAATTTAAAAAATATTTGTTAAAAACCTCTTTTTTTTCCATAAAAAAACAAGGGTTAATTAAGTTTTTAGTCCCTATAAATATTCACAGTTTTGTTTTTAGTCCTACAAAATAAAAATCACACTTTTTAGTCTTTGTGACATTTTTCTTAAGCATTTTAGGGATCAAAACTGTTGATGGAAATGTTTGACAAAGACTAAAAGTGTTCACGGAAAAATTTATAAAGACTACAGATTCTGATAGAAAATCTTATAAAACTAAAAAGTGTGATTTTATTCTGCAACAACTAAAAGCAACTGTGAATATTTACAGGACCGAAAACTTAATTATACATTGTCCCCTTCCCTCCACTACCCGAAGAACCCTACCCCAAAATTTCAATTCAATCTTCCACTTTTCCTTTGCCGCTGCATCTTCTTCCGATTTCCTATCAGATCCCACTCCACTCAGGTATTCATTTATCTTATTTTTCCTATTTGCTGTCATTAAGATTCATGAGAGATCTCTGTTTTGTTTTGTTTTAATTAATTATTTCATGAATATGAACGAATATTATAAATGAAACAAGTGTTTTGTACCTTATTTGATTCGTGTAGTCGACTCCACTTAGTGGTATAAGTGTTGTTCGTTGTTGTATATGCTAGAGGAGACCCATTACGAAGCACATACATTCCTTGGATTAGGCGTGTTCCATGTCGGACGCGAAGTTGGACACATGTCGTGTCCGACACCAACACATATAATTACACTGAACTACGTGATTTTCTCAAATTTTTATCCCAGGTGTCTGTATATCCGTGCTTCACAGGTATGGGTTTAATGAGTTGGTTTGGTTTGATTTTTGGGAGAAAAAAAAATCTGAGCCAATAAAAAATAGTAGTAGTTTTGCTCTGGTTTTTTTTTTTGCTTTGTAAACAGAAAGGGAAAATTATGATTTCACATCTGAAAGGTTTTGTTTGTGGACTCCATTGGGCTGGATGAGAGTCCATCACTACAACAACAATCAAACCTTTTCTCACTAAGTGGGGTTGGCTACATGGATCAAATTACGTCATAATGTTCTATCTGAAACCATATTTGGATCCATCAGAGTCCATTAGTAAGTCTTAAAAAAATTCTGACCATCCTCAAATGAAACCTTTTTGACAGTGAAGCCATAACTTTCAGAGGAATTTTTCTCACTCTGAAAGCACTTTGGAAGTACCCATCCCATAAAACATAATTTGTATACTCTAAATGTGTATTTTCTAACAAAAACACAATTTTCTTCTTGTTTAAATGTATATTTATGAAATTATGTGAGGGTTTTTAGAAAGACAGGTAAGTGAAGTTCTCTCTAGCTTTCCCTATTACTTATCTGCAGTAAAACAACTAAACTGTACTTCAATTGCTGATAACAATCTGATTATTTGCAGTGGTTTGCGGTCTTTCATCCTTTCTTGTAAAACGGTGGGAAATTTCAATGGCGGATAGGATAAGCACTTTACCCGATTCTGTTCTCTGTCACATTCTCTCTTTTCTCGAAACCAAACAAGCGGTTGCCACAAGCATTCTTTCGAACAGGTGAAAATATCTTTGGCTATCAGTTCCTGTTCTAGACTTCAGTATCACCCGATTGACGGACAAAGACGACAATTTTCGCTTTAACGACTTTGTCTACTCCGTTTTGCTGTCGCGAGATGCCACAGTCTCAATTAAGAGTTTCCGCCTCTATGTTATCTACGATTACAATGAACATGTCACTCTTCGCATTCCCAGTTTCACCAAATGGATCAACATTGTGCTACAACGCGGAGTAGAGTACCTTGATCTCCACGTGGACATATATGGTTGGCCTATATTGCCCAATACCATTTTCAACTGCACAACTCTAGTGGTTCTCAGGCTTAACTTCTTTTGGATAGATCCTAGTTGTTCTTCCGTTTTATTACTTCCCTCACTCAAAACCCTTCACTTACAATTTACAACGTTCCCAAAACATCAAGATTTTATGTCGCTATTAGGTAATTGTCCGAATCTTGAGGATTTACTCATATCAGATCTATGGTTTGATTATAAGGAGGACTCTCTAAGATTTGATTATGAGGAGGACTCTCTAAGCTGTAGCAAATGGAAAAGCTTTAGTTTAAGTAACTTGACCAAAGCAGATGTTGATTCAACTTTTTTTCAATTTCCAATGAAATTACTTCAAAATGTCCAGTCTCTGTCAATGTGCATTTTAACTGCTCAGGTTTGATTTTATACGAAAAAGAAAAATTTCATTGATATGTACTTATTTTTTCCCTTCTTTTTTTTGCTATTGGGAGTTTAACCGTGATTTGACAGTTTGTATTTCTTTATTTTAGGTGTATCGCTATAATGATGCTATTCCTACCTTTCATAATTTGACTCGCTTGGACCTTAACTCTCTCAACTATCGTTGGCATTTCTCAGTAGAAGTTCTCAAACACTGCCCTAATCTTCAAGAGCTATACCTTGATCAGGTTTGTTAAAGATCATATCTGATTTATCTTTTCATAGCACACCTTTATGTTTATTTTACTTTACATGCATTATTAACAGGCTGGCTTGAACTCAGATGACCAAACATGGACTAGAAAAGATGATAAAGAAAATTGGGTGGACCCAGATTTTGTTCTGCAATGCCTTTCATTACACCTTAGAATTTTCAATCTTTCCAGCTTCTTAGGCCTACAAGGTGAACTTCAGCTAGCAAGGTATATTTTGAAGAATGCAAAGGTTTTACAAACCATGAGAATCTATTACATTGGCCAACCCGATTTTGAAAGACTATTATCCTCGTGTCCAAGGGCCTCCTCAACATGTAAACTTACATTTGAATATGTTCCATGTAAGTAGTTACTCGATCCTTCGTGTCATTTCATTAGCTTCTACCTTGCAGTTACTAGATTTGGTGGTTTGAATTAGAACTTTGATTGTCATGTAATTACCTTGACTTCATATCCACATTGATCCATTTCATGAGTAGTTGTATGTTAAATTCTGATTTTTGACCAATTACAATTTTTTCCTTCATTTTTTAAGAAAACCTTTAAATTTCTTCTCTTTTTTAAGAATTATATAGTTATTGGCTTCACATGTTGAACTTGAGAGTACTAGCATTTGGGTTGGAGATTATAATTGTGTTTTCCTTTCAGTTTTGTTTGGTCTCATTAGTTTGGCACATCTTATGCTATAACTAGTCTTTTTTTTTAATACAAGTTTGTCATATCAAGAAAAATTACTTAATTTTAACTGAGTATTGTGCTTTTGTAATTTTATTCAGGTGATACTTCCGGTGAGTCTTTTGTCTATGGACGCAAGTGAATCATCTATTGGTAGCAATGATTGATGTTTATTAGGTTCCTTTGGTAGCATTCCATGACAAGGATGTGGCGATTATGTGTTCACGGCCACATCTCAAAATTGATATCTGCACGAAATTATTAGAAATTTGTATGATCATTCACACTAGCCTTTCAGAAAAACAACTTTCTATGGCTGCTACCTTACCATTGCCTTTTGGTTGCACACTACACTTGAAACTACTTTCTGTTGTTGCATGTTAAATGCATTTTTTCTTCTTCCTTTCTGTTATGGCCACTGGAGACAATTGATATCAATAAAGACTCTTATATGATTTGTTGAGCTCTGTTATTCAACCCTACCAAGTTGAAGAAAATTCTGATTGTTAGTTGCTTGCAAATAGAGCTTGCCAGCCTCTTAGTTAATCGATATCGCCGATTATTGAAATTTGTTTATCAATTTTCTCAAAATGGTCCAGAATTTATCCGTCGGTACCATCTTACTCAGTTTTAAACTCTTACCCGGGTCCTGTCAATGTCAAGTATATAGTGTAGGATACTGACCTGTTGGTACTCAAATCATTTTCAAGATCACAAGAGTTCAAAAGCATTTTGAAATGAAAGTGAATCAAATTAATGTTCAACATAATTATAGCCTATAAAATCATCTAATCTATGTTTTTAGTGCTGCTTCTGTTGCTGATTAATTTCAGAACCTAGCTGCTTCTGTTGCAAGACATTTTAATCGGTCTTTTTGTGATGGTGTACCATGTAAAGAAAAAAAAAGTTCCCGAGTGCAATTTTTTGTGGACATTAGAACTACCACATACTTAATATGTATGTGCAATAAGAAAAAGACATATTTGACATGATAATCTATTTATCCTTAGGTGCCGGGTCAAGTCCAACAGGAGTTGGAGTAATGTTTGACCTCGTTTAATCGTATACGTGTCAATCATCTAGAGATAACAATCACTAGTTAGCTCTCATGAAAGAGAAACAGGTAATGTGATGGATCATCAACATACATACGAGAAATCGAAGAAGGAAAGAATTTGGTGATTCTCATGTTTGAGATTTACGGTTGTGAGATGAAATTTGTGATTTTAGATTTTACAATTTGGAATTATTTCATTGAGTTAAATGTATTTTTGATTAACAAAATATTAATTTACCGACATATATAAACCCTTTTTTCACGTGTATTTTTGTCAAATCAGGGTTTTTTACAATATATTTTCAGCAATATTTTACATTTCATCTAATAACATAGAGTACCAAATAAAAAACGCAACAAAAAGTAATCTTATTTTGTAAGAAATGCAAAAGAATAAATTTTATCATTCTCTAAAACTTTAAGTAGTACATAAAAACAAATTTTGAAATAAAATACAAAAAAAAAATTAAAAAGAGAAAAAATATGTCATTATTTAAAAGTTTCTATGAGTATTGGACTAGGTGACATAATGTTTAATTAATGTTTTTTTATATTACGATTTGGTTTGATCGATTGATAAAATAAGAATCGCAAACCAAACCAAAACGTGCGGTTGAGTAAAAAAACGATCGAAATACATTCAAACCAAATACGGTTTTCTACGGTTTTGAATCGGGTGGTTGGGTTTTGAACACCCAAAGTAAAAGTGTAAAAATAGATTCAAAATAAGTAAATAAAAATGTTCAATTTTAAAAGGGTTAAATACATTTTGTCCTTACAAAATCAAGAGTTTTCAAGTTTAGTCACTATAAAATTTTAATGTTAAGAAGGGTTTAACAACCTTTTACGAAAAAAAATCAATATTTTTTTTTAAAAAAACTCACCTTTAAGAGTATTGCAATTATTTGCTACAGATTTTTACAAAAATCAGAATAAAAAAAAAATCTAAAACAGCTTTAAATGAGAAGTTGTTAAGAGCAGTTTTTCAAAAAATAGATTTTTTAGAGGAGACATTAAATTGAAATAAGATCTACTTCATCTGTTTCAAAATGAGTGTCGTTTTAGCCAAAATAAATTGTTTTAAAATGAATGTCTCTTTAAGTTTCCAATGCAATAATAACTTTTTCTTTTCAATTGTACCTTTCATTTAATGCTATATACAGTTATACACTACTTCCAAAGTATTATTCTTTCTTTAATAAAAAACAAACCAATAATTGATTAAGATAATTTGGTAAAATAACATCTCTCTTCTTTTAATTAATGTGTTTCTTAATATGTGCATAAAAACCTTAAACAATACTCATTTTAAAACGGATGGAGTAAAGGACAATAATGGATTAAAAATGTAATTAAGCGAAAAATATTAAATTGAGAATCTTAAAATATATGTACTTTCCCTCCACTATTTTCTATTGAACCTAAGCCTAACTAACCCCCAAAGTGAAGAACCCATAAACTTGAATCCATTCATTCTTCCTTATCACTGCATTTTCTTCGATCCAATCAGGTATTCATTCATGTTCTTTGCTGTGATTACGATTCATACTAATTTTATTAAATTATTATCATACGAATTGGGTTTCATTTGATTTTTAGGAAATCCAATTAAATCGATATAGAACTGACTTGATTTTGGATTTCATTTATATAGTCTGGTTGAGTCTCAACACTTCATTTTGAACGACGTGACCCAACTAAATAGAAAATGAGTTTGTTTGGTTTGGACCCTATGAAGCACGGACACTTCTCGAATTAGGCGTGTCCTGGTGTCGACACGACACCACACGACACCGACACTTGTAATTACACTGAGTTATGTGATTTTTTTTAAATTATTAGTCGTGTCCAGTGTCTGGCATAAGGCTAATACCTTAGTAGCCTTGTTTTGTAAACAAACATAGGAAAATTACTACCTAGTACCTGTAGTTTTTCTATAGCTTTCCATATTCCTTCTTTGAAGTAAAAGAACTGAACTGTACTGTACTGCAATTGTTGATAACAATCTGATTATTTACAGTGGTTCGTGGTCCTTCATCCTTTCTTGTTAAACGGTGGCAAATTTCAATGGCGGATACAATAAGCACTTTACCTGATGCTGTTCTCTGTCACATTCTCTCTTTTCTTGAAACCAAACAAGTAGTTGCCACAAGCATTCTTTCAAACAGGTGGAAGCATCTTTGGCTATCAGTTCCTGTTCTTGACTTCGGACTCACTCGACTGACGGACAAAGATGCCAATTTCCGCTTTAACGACTTTGTCTACTCTGTTTTGCTATCGCGAGATGCTGCAGTCCCAATTAAGAGTTTCCGCCTCTATGTTATCTACAATTATAGTGGTCGTGTCAACCTTTGCATTCCCAGTTTTGCCAAATGGATCAACTTTGTGCTACAACGCGGAGTAGAGTACCTTGATCTCAACGTGGACATATTTGGTTGGCGTACATTGCCCAATACCATTTTCAACTGCACAACGCTAGTAGTTCTCAGGCTTCACTTTTTCTGGATAGACCCTAGCTGTTCTTCCATTTTATTACTTCCCTCGCTCAAAACCCTTCACTTAGATTTTATAACGTTCCCAAAACATCAAGATTTTATGTCACTTTTAGCTAATTGTCCGAATCTTGAGGATTTAATCATATCAGATCTATGGTTTGATTATGCGAAGGACTCTCCAAGCTTTGATTATGAGGAGGACTCTCTAAGCTGTAGCAAATGGAAAAACTTAAGCTTAAGTAACTTGACCAAAGCAGATGTTGATTCGACTTATTTTCACTTTCCAATGAAAGTACTTCAAAATGTTCAGTCTCTGTCAATGTGCATTTTAACTGCTCAGGTTTGATTCGACTTATTTTCTTTTCTCCCTTTTTTTGTTTTTGGGAGTTTAACCATGATTTGACAGTTTGCATTGCTTTATTTTAGGTGTATCGCTACAATGATGCTATTCCTACATTTCATAATTTGACTCGCTTGGACCTTGACTCTCTCAATTATCGTTGGCATTTCTTAGTAGAAGTTCTCAAACACTGCCCAAAGCTTCAAGAGCTATACCTTGACCAGGTTTGTTAAGGATCTTATGTGATTTATCTTTTCATAGCACACCTTTATGTATTTTATTTTACATGCATTATTAACAGGCCGGCTTTAACTCGGATGACCAAACATGGACTAGAAAAGATGACAAAGAAAATTGGGTGGATCCAGATTTTGTTCTGCAATGCCTTTCATTACACCTTAGAGTTTTCCATCTTTCCAGCTTCTTAGGCCTACAAGGTGAGCTTCAGCTAGCAAGGTATATTTTGAAGAATGCAAGAGTTTTACAAACTATGAAAATCCGGTACATTGGACAATCTGAAGTAGAAAGACTATTATCCTCATGCCCAATGGCCTCTTCAACATGTAAACTTACATTTGAATATGTTCCATGTAAGTAGTTACTCTATCCTTCGTGTCATTTCATTAGCTTCAACATTGCAGTTGCTAGATTTGGTGGTTTGAATTAGAACTTTGATTGTCATGTACATTGCCTCTGTGCACAAGTTGATTGATCCTTAAATGGTAGTGTTTGCTTACCTTTTTTTTGTACTCCATATCCACGTTGATCCATTTCATGAGTGGTTGTATGTAAAATTCTGATTTGATGCATAACCACAGGTAGGAAGGTGCAATTGTAAATTAGTCTCTTATTTTAACCTTGTACCCTCTTTACCCTTTTATACACATGTATTGACAATGATTAAACCAGTAGTTGTATTCTCAATTCCGTCCTCATTTATCTCTCTTTTGATGGTGTGTTAATTGATAATGTGTTAATGTTTTGACTTTGATTTAAATCATCTTTCGAAGACTTGGTTTATTTGATTTAAATGGGGTAGTTTGACCCATGCAGTTGACCTTGACTAATAGGACAAGGCCTTTTGCCGTTAGTGTTATGTTCTGACTTCCTTTGTTTTAAGAAGCTAAATAGCCCACTCAAATTGGCACCGAGAAGAATTATGTTCTGACTTCTGATTGCATGTATTCGTGTCTTTACCCAAATTTGACCAGAAATCAATTTCTTAAATGAAATAATATTGTATTTATTGTTAAAAAAAGGATTACAGGAAATTTAAAATACTAACACTAGAAAGCCTCAGTGTAAGGCTGATTGTAGCGGTTCACACATAACTGCAATTAATGCTATTCAAGCATTTTGCGAGCAGTTCACTAGTCATGGCATTGTGGGAAAGTGCTGTGGTCATTAATAGTTTGTATTTATGTAGACAAAGTTGTATGTGGACGAATTAATGGGAAGACAATTATGCTGTATTCAATGTAGTTAGGAACGAGTTTCTACGCAGGTTCGATTGGCCAGTGAAGGGACGTAAAGTCGGGGAACGTAACATGGTCCGGAAGAACCCAATCAAGGGCAAAATTGTAATTTCCCATATACGCACACACAATCATATAAATATATAATACAAAAAAAAAATAACATAGAAATCATAAGTACATTGAACTTTATTAATAAATCAGTATCATCAAAGTACTCAAAATAAGTCATAAGTTATAAGTACTCAAAAGGAAGTGATGAAAGGAAAGAGATTGAAAACTAAACAGAGTAATGGTATGGAGATTGAAAATGAAACAGAGTAATGGTATTGAAGTGAAGGAAAGGAAAGATATTGGAAAGGAAAGAGATTGAAAACAGAGTTTAGGTGACGAAGAACGAGAGAGAAATTCGCCAGAAAAAATCCATGGCAGCCGTTCGTGTTTTTAGGGTTAAGTGAGGAAGAGAACAAATGAAATTTCTGGGTTTTATTATTTATAAAAACCGGGGTTTTTTGACCCGACCCGGTTCGGGTAGCCCAAACCAGTTTTGCCAAGCCCAGCTCGTTTTTTTTAACGTTCCTGCTTCAGGAACTTGTTCCTGGCAATAAACATGGGAAAAACGATTCAAAGCAAGCTCAAGGCACGTTTGCCTGTGGGGAGCACGTAGAAACAGACGATCCCACGTGCTTGGACTCGTTCCTGACTACCTTGGCTGTATTTGTGCTAGGTTCACTTGTGGGCTCAACCATTCTTCCGATTTACTTTCCCAACAAACTTAAACATCCCTTGTTAAACACTGAATATATATCCATCATGCCCAACTTGCATACAATACGGCCAAAGTTAGATCTGATTAATCATCTGGCACTAGCTGCTGAGTGGTTGAAATAAATAGTGTACAGATAACATAGATCTTATCTTTTATTAAGTGTTAGTTTTATGACAAGAGAGAAAAGAAATTTGTTAGGGACAATTAAGCAGTTAGTTAGTAAGAGGATGGTTTAGGTTGTTAGAGGGGTTATCATGCATGAATAAGAGAAATTTGGATGGTGTAAGTGAAAAGAGCATTCCTTTGTGCAGTGTAAACCTTTGGGAATTTCTGTTGTCCGTATTCTTTTAAAGTCTTCAATAATACATTTCTATTTTTTTTCCTTCATCTATCATTCTTTCTTTTTGTTATGTGTTCCTAACAACTTATATGATAAGTGTGCTATAGATTGTACTGCTTTCAGCCATAGCATTAGGTATCTACAGATTTCATGCATTGTATTGTTAGCAATGCAATACTTTTAATTTTTAACACTTCTCAGAATACCATTAATATTGCCAGTTTTAAATATTAGAGCTATGAGATTGACTTTCTTTTAATAGTATATGTTTGTATAAGTTAATCTTTGTTTACCTGCATGATAGTTCTGATTTAGTATTAGACTCTAGTGATATATATTTTAAAATCCAATCAATTAATTTCATTTGACTTAGTGGCTAGAGCAGACTGCAGAAATTGACAAACTCTGATTAAGCAATTTTAATTGCGAAATGATTGCTAGGATTTTTGACCAGTTACAATTTTTTCCTTCATTTTTTAAGAAAACCTTTAAATTTATTTTCTTTTTCAAGTTTAACCTTATAGCATACCAGGTCCACACTCTATTGATTTGCTATAGAAAATTACAGATGTTAACACCTTTTTGTCTACAATTTGGTAGTATTGGAGGTTCTTTTTTCGTGGTGTGCCTTATATTGCAAGAGTTATATAGTTGTTGGTTTCACATGTTGAACTTGAGAGTTAGCATTTGGGTTGGAGATTATAATTGTGTTTTCCTTTCAGTTTTGTTTGGTCTCATTAGTTTGGCACATCTTATGCTATAGCTAGTCATTTTTTTTTTTAAATACAAGTTTGTCATATCAAGAAAAATTACTTAATTTTAATTTTGAATATTTTAACTGAGTATTGTGCTTTTGTAATTTTATTCAGGTGATACTTCCGGTGAGTCTGATTCGTCTATGGACGCAAGTGAATCATCTATTGGTAGCAATGATTGATGTTTATTAGGTTCCTTTGGTAGCATTCCATGACAAGGATGTGGCGATTATGTGTTCACGGCCACATCTCAAAATTGATACCTGCACGAAATTATTAGAAATTTGTATGATCATTCACACTAGCAACCTTTCCATTGATTTTTGGCTGCACACTACACTTGAAACTACTTTCTGTCGTTGCATGTTAAATGCGTTTTTTCTTCTTCCTTTCTGTTATGGCCACTGGAGACAATTGATATCAAGAAAGACTCTAATATGATTTGTTGAGCTCTGGTGTTCAACCCTACCAAGTTGAAGAAAATTCTAATTGTTTAGTTGCTGGAGAAATAGAGCTTGCCAGCCTCTTAGTTAATCAATATCAACGATTATTGAAATTTGTTTATCATTTTTCTCAAAATGGTCCAGAATTTATCCGTCGGTACCATCTTACTCAGTTTTAAACTCTAACCAGGGTCCTGTCAATGTCAAGTATAAAGTGTAGGATACTGACTTTTTGGTACTCAAATCATTTTCAAGGTCACAAGAGTTCAAAAGCATTTTGAAATGAAAGTGAATCAAATTAATGTTCAACATAATTAAATCCTATAAAATCATCTAATCAAGGTTTTTAGTGCGGCTTATGATGCTAATCAATTTGAGAACCTAGCTAAAACACTTTGATACGGTATTCCTATGTTTCTTCAGGTTCATCCTTCATTTCTCCATGTTTAAAATTGTTTCATTTTAATTGTGATTGTTTCATAAAAAAGTTGGTTTTTTCTTTGATTTCTATGGTATGTTTTGATTTTGATTGTGTTTTTCTATCCTAAAATGGTTGTCATTCATATGTGCAAGACACATGAATCGGTCTTTTTGTGATGAAACACCATGTAAAGGAAAAAAAAGTTCCTGAATGCAAAAATTTTATGGACATTAGAACTACCACATCCTTAATATTTATGTGCAATACAAAAAAAGACATATTTGACATAATAATCTATTTATTCATTGGTATAGAGCCAAGTCCATCTAAAGTTGGACCAATGTTTGAGCTCGTTTAATCGTTTGTGTCCCAATCATCCAGAGATAACAGTCATTAGTCTTAGCCTGCTTGGGTCCGGAGTAGTAGTTGATGTTCCTTGCATTGTCTACGGGCTTCCGGTAGCTCGTCAGTGGCTTGGAGCGAGATCCTAAGGTGCCTCTTTTTTTTTGATCTTCGATCAATTGTTCTTGATCAATTCTTTCGAAAAGTGCACTTTGGTGGAGATTTAGTTTTTTTTTTTACTTTGGAGTTCCCTCTTTTTGGCGTTAAAGCTTTTGTCTTCGTTTTGTCTATGTGACTTTTAGTTGTTATCTTGATGCTCAGAGGGGGTTTTATCCTAGTCTTTGATCTTGCCTTGTATTTGACATTCTTATAGAATATCTCGTGCTTTGAGATGTTTTATGTTTAACTTAATAAAATTAATGTTTTCTTCTTGAAAAGAAAAAAAAACAGTACTAGTCAGCTCTCATGAAAGAGCAAAACATATAATGTGATGGATCATCAACATACATATTAGATGAAAGAGCAAAACGGATAATGTGATGGATCATCAACATATATACAAGAATTTGAAGGAAAGTATTTAGTGATTCTCATATTTGGGATTTACAGTTGTGAGATGAAATTTGTGATTTCAGATTTTATAATTTGAAATTATTTCATTGAGTTAAATGTATTTTTGATTAATAAAATATTAATTTATCGACTTGGATAATCCCTTTTTTCACATGTGTTTTTTTTTTGTCAAATCAACGTTTTTTTTATGATAGTTGTTCATGAGAAAATATGACATTCAGTGTTTTAAGGTGCCGAAAATGGATAGGCGTAAAAGTAGAGATGTTTGCAGTGTGGTTTGGTTTGATTTTGAGGCTAAAAGTTAACCGAAAGATTAAAAAAAATGCAGTTCGCTTTGATTTGGTTGACTTTTAAAATAAAAATTAAATGAAACCAATGTGGTTTAAGTTGGTTCATTTGGTGCGATTTGTTTTAGACAATACAATTTTTTGTTTCCATCATTAAAATCAATTTAAAAACTAAAATACAACTTGTTTTGACTAATGTTTTCAACAATGTTTTAAATTTTGTTCAACAACATAAATCAAATTAAAAACGTGGACAAAAAGTAATCATATTCTATACGAAATGGAAAAGAAAAATATTTTATCATTCTCTAAAAGTTCAAGTAACACTTAAATATATTTTTGAAATAAAAAGTAAGGAAAAACTTAACAAAAGAAAAAATATGTCATTCTATAAAAGTTCTTATTGAGTTTTCATGAGTATTGAACTATATGACATATGTTTAATTAGTGTTTTTCTTATTTTGAGGTGTTTTATTTTGATTCGATTGGTGAAATATGAACCGGAAACAAAATTGTGTAGTTGAGTAAAAAATGACCCAAATACATCCGATGCAAATACATTTTGTTGCGGTTTTGGTTTGAGTTTGCAATTTTTCTATTGAGTTGGTTCAGTTTTGAACACCTTTGAATAAAAGTGTAAAAAAAAATCAGTCCAATAAAATATTAATTTTTTTGTCGAGTAATCTAATAGGTAGAATTCACTCTTCAAAGTGAACAAATATGTGTCTAAAGTTCGATATTCAACTGCTAATGTATTCTATACGCCATATGAGCTATTCTTAAAATGAGATTAGATAGGTATTAAAAATGTAATTAAGGGCAAAATATTAATTTGAGAATCTTAAAATATTTGTACTTTCCCTCCATTAAAATCTGTCTCCCTCCTATTTTGTCTTTAACCAAACAAGACCCAAGTGTCCCAAAGTGAAGAACCCTAGCCCCAAAAACTTGGATCCATTCATTGTTCCTTATCACTGCATCTTCTTCGATCCAATCAGGTATTCATCCATCTTCTTTGCTTTGATTACGATTTAGCTGCTCTGCTTTACTTAATTATCTTTATACTAATTTTATTAAATTATCATCCGAATTGGGTTTCATTTGATTTTTATATTGCCGGTGTGAAATATTTTACACATGCATTCAATTGAGTCTGGTCGAGTCTCGAACACTTGATCTTGAATGACGTGAAATCTATACCCAACTAAATAGAAAGTGATTTTGTTTGGTTTAGATTAGACCCAAACTTGGAATAAAACCTAATTAAGTTAATTGGTTTGAATTGGATCTCTAGGTCTGTCATTTACGAAAACACCCTTGTTAATTATAGTTACTGGAATAATTGTAGATGATTGAAATGCAATAAATAAGGGATGTTAGTCGAAAAGAATAATAAATGATGTAACAGTATTATAAAAGGGACAAATAAAGACAGAAAATTCGAAAAGACGACACCTAATTTGAGACGGAGAGAGGAGCAAATTACTAATAACAATTAATAGTAAAAGTTGGGTCATAAGGCTAATGCCTTAGTTGCCTTGCTTGGTAAACAGATGAAAGTCCATCACTACGTCAACAAATGAAACCTTTTTGAATGTGAATCCATAACTTTCAGAGGAACTTTTCTCACTCTAAAAGAACTTTGGAAGTACATTTCCCATAAAGCATAGTTTATATACATTCCAAATGTGTATTTTCTGAAATTATGTTTGTAGGATTTTAGAAAGACGGGTGAGTGAAGTTTTTCTCTAGCTTTCCCTATTCCTTATCTGTAGTGAAAGAACTGAACTGTACTTCAATTGCTGATAACAATCTGATTATTTGCAGTGGTTCGTGGTCACATTCTCAGCTGAACTGTAGTGAAAGAACTGAACTGTACTTCAATGGCAGATAGGATAAGCACTTTACCAGATGCTGTTCTCTGTCACATTCTCTCTTTTCTCAAAACCAAACAAGCAGTTGCCACAAGCATTCTTTCAAACAGGTGGAAGCATCTTTGGCTATCAGTTCCTGTTCTGGACTTCAGACACACTCGACTGACGGACCAAGAAGCCAATTTTCGCTTTAACGACTTTGTCTACTCCATTTTGCTGTCGCGAGATGCCTCACTCCCAATTAAGAGTTTCCGCCTCTATGTTATGTACAATTTTATTCAACCTTTCAATCTACGCATTCCCAGTTTTGCCAAATGGATCAACTTTGTGCTACAATGTGGAGGACTTGAGTGCCTTGAACTACACGTAGGCATGACGGGTTGGCCTATATTGCCTATTACCATTTTCAGCTGCACAACCCTAGTGGTTCTCAAGCTTCGATTTTTCTACGTGGTAGACCATAGGTTTTCTTCCATTTTATCACTTCCCTCGCTCAAAACCCTCAATTTACAATCTATCACGCTCCCAAAACAGCAAGATTTTATGTTTCTTTTAGCTAATTGTCCAAATCTCGAGGATTTACTCATATCCGATCTAGACTTTGATTATGGGGAGGTCTCTTTAAACTCTGATTATGAGGAGGACTCACTAAGCTCTGATTATGAGGAGGACTCCTAAGCTGTAGCAAATGGAAAAGCTTTAGCTTAAGTAACTTGACGAAAGCAGAAGTTGATTCCTCTTATTTTCAATTTCCAATGAAAGCACTTCAAAATGTGCAGTCTCTGTCAATGTGCATTTTAACTGTTCAGGTTTGATTATTATATGAAAAACAAAAATGTCCTTGATCTATATTTCTTTATATATATATATATATATATATATAT
>Ga0228711_1005397_pt1 | contig 19449 bp, 14 predicted proteins | sample MedpolnodulmetaG_2_FD_177996 | JGI IMG/M metagenome (GOLD analysis project Ga0228711, IMG submission 177996) | Root nodule microbial communities from Medicago polymorpha collected in Santa Monica, California, United States - brown nodules | ecosystem: Host-associated > Plants > Roots > Nodule... | reverse complement strand
GGGGGGGACATAAACCTAACCCAGTCAATCCACAAAGTGCATGCCAGCCCAATCGGATGATACAAAGAAATAAAAACAACACCAGTGAATGTTTAACATGCGGTGTATGGACAAAGTGTCAGCACGCAATGGATCCAAGAACCAACAACTCCTTGCGACAACAACAAACTTAACTTCTCTTTCGAGCCAAACAGTCCAACATCAGGTAGACTGATGAGGATTTTCATCACACTCTTGAAGAACGGCATATGAATTAGGACCCCAACACGGTAACTGATTCAAGGTCTGACAACTCTCTGCAAAAAATAAAAAATAAAAAAACCAGCAAGCAACAAGGCTATTTCTAGCCATAAGAATCTATTTCAACTACACATCAAACAGCAAACCACATCTCTCGCCCGTGTTCGTTTTACCAAAAAAATTCTCTTTGTGCTTTTCTTGTTCATGTTTTGAATAAATTTCTACATTTGTACTTTTATTTTTTTCATCTCTTCTACTTGTTTATATTTTGAATGTTTATATATCTTTGGTTTGATTTGATTTTCATTCATCATGTGTTATTAGTTTCCTTACTCTTGAAATTGTTGATATGTCAAGGATCATTACTAATTCTAATTTTCCCCTTTGTTATGATTATTTCTCTTCTTAATTAAACCTTACTGTTTATGTTGTTTCCAAATGTAAGTCATATGTTTGCATGATCTTATATATCAAATGAAGGATCAAAGGTGAAGTTTGATGTTGGATCTATAAGGATGACTACGTGAATTGACACATGAAAATAATTTTGGTTCTTTTGAGGTCATGAAAGATAACTGTTCTTAATTAGTTTCCAACCATGAAAATAGGGAATCTATTACCTTAAATATGTGTATGTACTTTGAAAAAAAAACATTTACTACATTAGTTTATATGACCTTTAAAATTCAACACTCATAGCTTTACGAAGATTGATCGTGCTGATATCTTTCATTGTGAAAATCACACTCCCAAAACATTATTTATATAGCATTAATTTTAATAATAGTATATAGATTTTATTCTCATCAACGTGTCTTTAGTAGTTACTATTTTAGAACATCACCATAGTGGAAAGAAATTGATATTCGATATAAAGTCTCCATGAGAACAATATTTTTACCACACGACACAATTGTGCGTTTGCAGTGACTATTAATAATCAGATTAAATGTTGATCATGATACATGTTAGATGAGATAATAAGTTGATTTAGGCTAATAATCCCTTAATCGATGTAATAATTGAATAATTAGAGTTTTTTTTTGGTCAGGAAATAGTTAGAGTTATATAATCGATTAAGTAATTAATTTGAATTGATTAGAAGATTTAGTTAATAATAAATAGTTAATGAGATATAGATAATCAATTAATACCCGATTAATAGGTGAAAATCAATTAACTGAGTAGGAATAGTTAATTTAGCATCTAAAAGTACTTAATAATAAAAGAATGAGAACTAAATGTAATTAGTAATATTAATGAAGTTAAACGTGAGTTAGTTTGTTAAATGATTTATCTTGATGTGTTAATTATTAATGTGTTGACGATGATAGATAAGTTAATCCATCGTGATGTACTGAAGTCACGGATATGAGTTGAGTAGTGTATAACAATGATAGTTGATGGTGTTTATGTCATAAATATATGTTGCATTAATGGGGTGTTGAACCATGATAGAATTGACAGTCAAGGAGACCTTGAGGGTGTTTGTCAACAAGAAGGTTTTAAGTAAAGACAAGACACAACTAAGAAGGTTTCCGTTGAATACTCAATCATTTTGATTAGTCTCTTAGTTGCAGATTAGCAGGTGGCTTTTCTACCCGTGTCAACTCGGAGATAGAAGGATCCAAGCGTCAAAGTTAGTTGATGATTAGAATGGATAAATAATTATCATGCGAGGATATATTTGTATGGGAGCAACTTTCCCTACCCTTTACATTTCTAAAACACCACACATGGTTTTTGAAGTACACGTTTGAGTTTGACGGCATAATTTATCTGGAAATCTACATGTGGACGACACAAAAACTGTACTTGTGAACATCCGAAATGATTGAGATGGGGAAAGTTAGTTTGCCTATTGCTTTCCCCATCTCAATCATTTCGGATGTTCACAAGTACAGTTTTTGTGTCGTCCACATGTAGATTTCCAAAAACTAGGCAAAAACTGTACTCCCCCTAATAGGCAATTCTAAAATGTACTGACGAATAGCTTGACTTGGGAACAAATTACAGAACTGAAACTAGGCTTGGTTTTAATTTCACAATGTTGAACAAATGACATTAATTTTCAAAATAGCAAGAGGGGACGATGTAAAGAACACGAATGATCCTACTCGTTTATCATAAAGAAAAATTTGACTCGACTAAAACTTAAGTCTGAATTTGAGTACTCATCCAAATAACCATCCATTACAATCAAGTAAGGAAGTGTTAAAAGACATCTGAATAAATTTTCTTAATCTTTTTTTGACCATTTTAATATAAATTACTTGTGACAACAAAATTCACGAACTGCATTTTAGTGTGCCTATGTACATTCCACTGGTTGTAAACACCTGCCAATATCTGTTAGCACTGAGCATTTTAATAAAGAATCAGCCAAGTATCACTCTGCTTCAAGTGCTTCAATCTCATATCTGACTTCTTCTAGATGTTCATTGATGACCATGACAGCATCCTGGACACCTCTAATAGCTTCATTCACAGCATTATCATACTCGGCATCCGCTTCTGCTTCTTCAGTCCCAGAAGCTTCAGTGATCTCCTTAACATGGACACACTCATGCTCTGTTGGCTTTGTAAATTTGCAATTATCATGGCTTACCAGTCGTTCGGATGGCCGACCCGCTTTCTTTAACAGCTGAAGGGTAGCTGTCTTTAAAGTGAAGTGATTATCAGCAAAATACAAAACACTTAAATTGAGGTGAGTGCAGATTAAAAGCAATAGGAGTTCAAATCACGTCGACAATTAAGAAGAGCAAGTAGAATAACTAACTGGTATCCGTTATCATGTTATCCATGCAAAATTTTCAAGGTCAACCAACTGCAAGCAGTGCCACTTGAGAAAGAACAGCAAAGTAAATATAATCGTACCGTTCAAGTGATTCAACAAAATCATTACTGTTTTTCTTAGTGACATTGGATATGCATTTGCGAAGAAGTAATGTGTTAAGTCTAATCAATCCAGCATCTAATGCTTATTAAACATCACTAGAGTATGAGAAATCCGTGAAACATATCAAGACCAGCCCTTTGGGGATTTTTCTTAAGGTAATACTACTAGGGCTTAAACATAAATGTAGTATGTCTTTGGTGGTCAGTGGTCAAGTTAACAGATGATCAAGGAGAAGTTGTCTGATTTTGCACCAGGACTGAAGTTTTTTGTATTAGGCAAGAGAAACTACCCTAATCCAACCAAGGGTGTTACCCAGTTCATAATTTTTTTTCTCAAAAACAGGTGATTTAAGGTAGCATGTCAGAAAGAAGAATGAAAAACCCTTAATCTTGGTATAACACAAGGATGCACTTTCGTAAAAATCTGATTTAAACCAAACAAAGAGAGCCTTAAGCAACAGGTTGAACAAACATGGAATTAAAGGAACATCCTTGAGGGTACGAAACTTCGATACATTTGACTAAACATTCCAACAGGTACTATGTCACTAATACTAATTATAGTTGGTTAAATTGAACAAGTTTTCTGTGCTTACAACTTTAACAAAACACTTCAATAATTTAACAATAGAAGAATAGCAGAAGATTTAATGGTCAAAGAGTTCCCACTCGATATACCAATAATGCACATAAAACATCATAAACATAAATTGTAGCATGTTTAAGTTTGAACTTTAACATTACCCAGATAGGAGATATAAAAAGAAAACAGTACGGAAAAGAACATTCATACAGAATGATCATAGGTTTTATGCATCAGTACAAACAAATGAAGTTTGTATTTAGTAGAAGAAATGTCCTTAAACTAGGGGCTTACCAGATGCAGTTTCTGCTTTTCCTGTTCTTGAACAGCTCGAAGGATTTGTGCTAGATCAATGCGGCTATAGTCAGGGCTCTGAAACAGTGACTCCATTTCACGGACCTATACTAAATCAGAAAAGTTAAGAAAAAAACATTGTTATATATTAAAAGAAAACAATAATGTTAGGATTATGTGTCAAACCTTTTTTGAGCAATCATTAAACTCTGATGTGATTCCACCGCAAAGCTGCTGATAAGCCAATTCCCCTCCAGAAGTCATGTAGTCAGAAAATCCACTGCCAAGTGTCAAATTTCAACGTCATTACAAAAATTTGGCAAGTAACATTGACACACTATCAGAGATCCAATAGCCCTATTAATACATTGTATTAATTTTCATAATAGAAAATGACTTACTTAAATCTAGAAATTCAATTATATTTTTAGACTTTAACTACATAATATAAAAAGTGTTGTCAATACTGTGCTATAGCAGTGTGACAGAGTAAATCAGCCCTTGGTGTCTACGTGGCACACAATGGCAGAATGATCTAGTATAGCGGCTGATGCAGTAGCCAAAATAGCGGCTTCCGCAACCGCTATAGTACCACATCTCAGAATTAGGTCAAAATTCCAAAAACAAGCTGGCAAGATTTACACATTAGGGCTTTTCAGTTCGGTGTTTCAGTAATGTTGTAATTAAATATACCATAACACCGGTTAGGCTTCTCTCGCTGTCTCATTCTTGCTATAATTTTTCACAAATAGTCATATGCAGTTGCTGAGTTTTTATGCATCACGAATCTACGATACAAATTGTTATTGTTCCGCGACACGCTTTCAGTACAAACTACAAAGTGTTGTCAAATAACAACTCCACTGTTGACAACATTGATATAGTTTAAATTATATTGACTGTATAAAGTCCGGTGTAGGTAGCTCGGTTGGTGAGCTAAGGGACGTTAAAGGAGAGGTCTCGGGTTCATCCCCGGAAACTAACATAACTACTAACATTTCAAAATAACTGAGTCATTTTCATTTTCATCTTCCAGATCAAAAGACACTCACAAAATAGATATAAGGTAAAGTAAATATAAGATGAAAAAAATAGAAATTAAGTTGAATTTTTGTGCAATTTCGTGGAATCAAAACAAAAGCTTTTCCATAAAAAAACGAAGTAACGAACCTTTTGAGTTTGGAATAAGCTTGAGCTCTGCGTTGTTGAATATCGAGAAAACTACGAAGCAAAACAACGATTTTGGTGGAATCAATAACTACTTCCATTGTGTCGTCGTTTATCGAAACCTTCTTCCCAAATTCCAAATCTTCTTCCATCACTCCGATTTTTCGCTTTGTTTCTTCTCTTTACCAAAACGGCACCCTTCTTCTGTCGTTTTTTGTCACATTTTCATCAATTTACTATTAAATCTTTAAATAAAAAAACAATTTAAAGTTTAAAAATCAAATACAAAGTCTTTAAAAAATCCTCGCATTCAATTATTTAGTTAATTGATTAACAAAATTGGTTATTTTTTCAATAGTTTATTTAGATTTAATCATTTAAGGACTAAATTCTTGTAAAAATAAATAATTTTGAAAGGAAACAAAATGAGAGATGTTTTCTAAACCAAAAATACTAACAATTGACTCCTTTTAACACTCTTATATTGATAGAAGCAGCAGTGCTATATACTGCGAAGGATGCAATCACAAAGAGATCGCGGCAAAAAAATGACCAATCAAAAGTTGTTATGGGGCGAAATACATGGGAGGTTACTAAAATTATGAGAGTCAAATTGTGATTATCCAATCAAAACACAGTAGTTTTGCTCTCGGGATAAATTCGCGAGTAATGGTTCGTGTTAAGTAGCATTTTCCTGATGAGTTTATGTAAGATCCCGGTAATTTAGTGAGACATAATTTTAAATGTGGAAGGACTAGAGTGCACCAAAATGTATTCCCTATAGACCAGCTCTCTTCAATTAAAAGTGTAAATTTGTTACCTTTTATGAGTTATTTATTTTGCAGTAAATTTCTTTGAAAGAATATAGTTGGAAAAAAAATTATCAATCTGAAATTGAGAATAGCTAAATGAACTTCTTCAATTCAATGCAAATAAGATAAATATTCAAGTTCACAAGAGCAATCATCCATTAGATACTCGATATACTACTAACAAACCAAAACTAAAAAAACTGAATTAACCAAACTCCCAACACAAAAGTAAAGTAACCTTCAGTATGATATTAAAAAAAGTAACTTTCAGTATTCATCGAACCAAGTGACAATCAAGTTGAATATGCTTAGTGTGCTCATGAAAAGTTAGATTTCGGAGAATTTAAATTGCAGATTTATTATTACAATAGAGGACACTAACACCGACACACGATGCTCGAGATGTGCTAATAATTACAGAAGCAACTAGTTTTCACATGAAATGTTAGCAAGACACGATATTCAGCGTCTGATGAAGATCGGGATAATAGAGTATGCTTTTTTTGACTTCCAGATTTCCAGTATATGAGGGAGGGCAGTTACGGGCCTTCTGAATTCAGGACATGGCGCCCGGTCTGAGTCCGCGATGGCAGAGAGCTTGAGGTCTGACTTAGAAGGAAGAAATACTAGTCATTTGTCTCGGCAGCCTTTAATGTAATGTAGAATCCAGTTGTTGTATCAAATAAGCTTGCATCAGATTCGAAACAAAATGTCTGACTCTGTTAATAGTAAAGGTCAATCAGACCTAGTGTTGATAATATAGAGTAGAGGGTCATTGTCTAAGAATGATTCGATTTCATGAATCTTCTCAAGATTAACAATATGTCATCCACATAGATTAACAATGTTGTTGAAGGAGAATTATTAGACTTAACAAACAATGAATAATCTGAGTATAGCCCAAATCATGTAGGAAAATAATATTGATAGTAGAAGAGACAAAGCTAATCAAGAAGCAGCTAGTAAGCATTTGTTTGCTGAAGCTGCCAGTAAAGTGCATAACCCAAATAACCATCACATATATTCGGATCCCTTCCAATAGGAAGGTACCTATAATTTTCATAAACCTTAATGTATCTATAATATCCACTAGCATCCACTGGTTTGGATCTGGATGACCTTTAGAAACAAAGCACTCAGAGTCACTGAAGAGAATCGGAAAAACATTGATAGCAAGTTAATAAAGAGTTTTAACAATAGCAACAAAAGCTGTTTACCAGTAATTGAAATAAGACATAAATCAAAGAATACAATAATAACTTTCTATGTATCATGTCTAATGACCAGCCATCTAAATCTAGATCCTTCTTAATAATTTAGTCTATAGTATTTTTTCTCTTCCGCCACCTATGACAATTAAGCTATCTTACATTTCTGCTTACTAGGGTCTATACAGGTCTTCATATATGTCCAAATCATGGGTTTCTACCCTATTAGAGTAGTTACACCTTTAGTTCAAATGTTAATGTATAGTATTGTTAACAATTGCCAGTCTGTCGGTTTGTTATGCCGAGCTGACACAGTTGTAAGGAATTGCACCATTTTATCAAATCAATCAAGATCAATACAATAGAAAAGAACTTTTCAGTTCTAGTATTTCTTTTTCTGCTATTTAGTGATGAACACTGAAATCTAAAATGGTATCGCAAGTATAATTCGATCCATGGAACCTGTTCCTTCTCTCGCTTTGCCGCCACTACCTCCACCTTCTTCTTTGGTGGTGTTATCTGTTCCTAATGGTGCATCTGTCACTTTCTCAACCCAGCTTTTTGACAAGCTTGAATCTATGAAGTGAACTACCTTCTGTGGTGTTAGCAAGTGGAGCCAGTGATCAAAGCTCATCGTCTTCATCATTTCCTCGTCAATCCTTCAATTCCGATGAAACTGTACACCATTGAAGGCTGTGAGAACAATTGAATCTCAGAAGAATATCTGAAATGGGAGCAGCAAGAGCAATTGTTGCTGTCGTGGTTGCAATCCACAATCTCAAGCGAAATACTAACAAGAGCCATTGGTTGCAAGCACTTGTGGCAACTGTGGGAAAAGATTCATGTGTATGTTCATGCACACACCAATGTTAAGGCTCGTCGGCTTCGTTCTCAACTTCACCGCTCTACTCTGGAAATTTGTTCTGCCTCCGAATGTCTACTTTGAATTGAATGATTCATCGATTCACTCAATACAATTGGCGACTCCATTTCAATCAAAGAACAATTAGATATAACTTTTGAAGGCTTGCCACAAGAATATGAGTTCACAATCTCGTTAATCAGTGGAAAATTTGGTCTTATTTCAATCAATGAGGTTGAAACTCTTATTCTAAGTCACGACTGGAACACTTTTGTAAACAGGCAACTGCTTCAATTAACATACTTTGTCTTCTGCTGCATCCAACTATCAAATTTTGACTCACAATCTCCACAAAAAGATGATTTGAGGCATAAAGCCTTGTACACAGTATTGGTGATAGTCGTAACCAAAAAAAATCATAACTTATAAGCATATACTTTAGCAAAGACATTACTTTGATGTTGATATCTTCCTAACTCTGCTCAGATGAACTGGCTCTAATGTTCTACAAAGGCATGGCAAAGGTATCATCATCATGTAGCAAATATCCTGCTCCCAAATCATTAGTTGATAGCAAAGTATTGCTAATTTCATATACAATCTTGGAAATTATATGAGAAAGTGGATGAGTAAGGTCCCCTTGGTAGAATTTATGAGCCCTTCCTGCAATATTTATCCAGCTACAGCCAGGAGTTTTAACCAAACCTAAATCCCTCATCTTTCCTCTAACAGTTGAAACGCCACGAGCCATACCACGAGACTGATAGATTCCCCACAAAGCTACATAGTTGCTAGTATTATTTGGCTCTAATTGAAATAAATGACGTGCTGCAACTTCCCCAATTTCGACATTATTGTGCATGACACAACCAGCAAGAAGGGCACCCCACATGCTTCCTGTCACTGATGAAGATTTCATTCTTTGCAACAACTGAAGCCCTTCCTCAAGACGTCCACAACGGCTAAAAAGGTCCACCATACAGGCATAATGCTCAGCAGTGGGATCTAATCCATAATCTGAGATCATTGAGCCAAAAATCTTCTTGCCTTGATCCAACAAACCACAGTGGCTACAACTAGCTAAAATAGCTGTGAGAGTAACAACATTTGGTCTAAACCCCTCATCCATCATCTTCTCAAACAGAACAACTGATTCCTGCCCCTTTCCATGCATCCCATAACAAGATATCATAGTTGTCCATGTCACCAAATTTACACAGCACACGGTCTTGAAGACATTTTCTGAATCCTTTAAGCTACCACATTTTCCATAATTATCAATCAATGCATTCCCAATGGGAGCATCAGCATCAAAACCAAAGTTCCTAACAATAAAGCCATGCACTTCCTTCACTTTCAACAAATCCCCTTCTTTCCCACAAGCACTCAAAATGCTAGGGAGTGTCATGTGATCTAACTCAATCCCATTTCGATACTTCAACATTTCTCTGAAACAATGGACAGCCTCAGAATACCAGCCAGCCTTTCCAAACCCAGAAATCATCAAATTCCATGTCGCTGAGTCCCTACAAAACATATCAGAAAACAAGTTATTCAAGATAGAGTGACAAATATGTTAAGAAAGAGACTAGGTAGGTAATCATTACAAAGTGTGTATGTATAAGTACCATTGGTTTCATTACAAATTTTGACCATTGGATTCACTAAATGGTATGGACACGCGTTCACGTGGCAAATGTGCATCAAAGCACATTAGACACAATGCCAGAACAAGAAAATGTTGTTGTGCCATCGCATTTAAAGTGCTTCCAGCATGTTAGATGCGTCCACAAGTACAACCTATAGCTATTGGCACATTGGTGCATCACTAATGGAGAGTTTGGATACACAAATCAATTAAGCACCTATTTAATGTATAAGTTGCTTGAGTGTTTCTACAATTAAAGAGCTAATGAAAGCTTATGACAATAAGCTATATGTAGAAGCTTATCAAAATAAGCTAAAAACAATTAGTGGACATGCATAATAAGCTATTTTTAAAATCTCTTCCACATTTAGCTTATGAAAATAAGCTTAAAACAACTAATAGATATATAACATAAACTATTTTCATATGCTCTTCAAAAACACTTTCGCAAATACACACTCCCTCCAAAATGAAATATAAACAAAAATGTATATGAATTTGGTTCAAACTTAGACCATACAGATGTACATTTTTGCTTATATTCCATTTTGGATGGATTAGCCATTAGATAAGTTCAAACAAGACCCTTATTGGGCGTATAACTATAACGACGGTGCATAAATTATAAAACATATTTTCGTACCGAGGAGAATTATGATTGGAGAAGACAGACAAAGCCTGAGACATGGTCCCACATTTGACATAAAACTCAAGTACAGAGTTATTTACAACAACAATTTCCTCATAACCAAGCTTTACAACCAAACCATGACACGTCCATCCCAAGCAACATTCACCTATTCCAATAGCAATTTTAAACAAAGGAGGCAATGTGTAATGATCCGGCAACAAACCGCATCGTTTAAAGGCTTGAAAAACAGCTAATGCATCAAAATACATTGAACTATGAGTGTAAGAAGCAATCATGATGTTCCAAGAATGCATATTTCTTTGTGGCATTTTGTCGAACAGTTTGCGGGCGTGGCTTATTAGGCCTAATTTTGTGAAGGCTAGTAAAAGGTCGGTTTCGAGAATGACGTTTGGAAGGAGAGATTGGGTGAGAGTTTGGGCATGGCATTGTGAGACAGTGGAATGGGTTTTGCAAGTTCGAAGTAGTGATGATAAGAGTTTACGTGGCATTGTTATTGACTGTGTTGTGAATTTGGTTTAGCAAAGGTAATAGGCACGATGGAACCCACCTAGGTTGGTCCGGTGGTATAAAGTATTGGATTGAAGTGTTTCTCCTCAAAATCTTTCATCGTGTTCGATTTTGTCCGATGTTAATTTAAGTGGACTGATTTAGATTCTTCAAAGAAAAAAACATAGTCATGATGGTTTTAGTGTGGTAAGGTTTGTGGTTAAAATGTTTGAAAATGGTGATTGAGAAGTGCTATGAATTTGGTTCAGCAAAGGTAATTCTCAAATATTGACACAAACATTTGGGAGGCTACAAGTACAACTTATAACACATTTATATTTTATATATTTAACCGATTGTAAATTCTTTTTCGTTAATTTAGGGTTAGACAATAAAAGATGTAAGTAAAGTATAATTGATAATTGTTTTTTATTTTTTTTAAAGAAAATATTTATAATTTTGTTCGGGATAAACCCCCATTTTTGAACCATTGGGATAAACCCGCATTTTCATTCTTGATAGTGTTGGAAGACCAATACAACAACTAAAATGATAAGTGTACCAGACACATCCTCACCATCAACATTAAGTTAATGTTTTAGATTGATCTGACTAATATATCAAACAATGAAGATGTTTTTTATTCATTAAATTGATTCAGAGATTGATGTGATATCGAGTGACACTTAGAGACTTAAATGAAGGCTTACTCTTTTTTTAAGGGGAACATATTTATAAGTTGTTTTCGATTTATAATATAGGAAAATGACGGTTGTTAAAAGAAAAAAAAATCTTTGCAAAAAGTAACGAATGTTCGAGCGTAGCTCCTAACTCAGTTGATAGAAACGTTGTAATATGCATAAATTTGACTTCAAACTCCGACTTATATTGATATTCAAATAATTTAGTTGATTTTCACTTGTTTTTTGATAGAAGCAAATCAATGCATTTCATTAGATAAAAGATGTCAAATACATACATGGCAGTACATCATCATAAATATTAGGGGCTAGGATTAGATAGGGCTACACTCGCTAATTCGTGAGAGACCCCATTAGCTTGCCTCCTATTAAACTCGACATGAGAAGTTTGAAACCTATCCTGAAACAATTGTCTGCAGGCAATAATAATACAATCAAGTTCACTATCATCATCGACCCATGTGAATCTAATAAAAAGTCTACATTATCAAACTGGAGATCTGAAACTTGTTACAATACCGTGTGTAAGTCAACTCCTTCCCCTGTTGTGACATCACAAAGAGGCGAAAACCAATCAGTTCTCGCAAGCACAAAGTCACCTATATCATCCTGGATACACATTCCAAGATCGATCTGTTAAAATGATATTATTAACTTTTAATTTTTTTTTTTGAGAGAATTAACTTTTAAATTTTAGTGACATTCATTTTGAATATAAAAAAGTTAGAAGTATATATTCAAAAGAGTGTGCTACACAACTCATATTCGATTGACAATGTGGGTATTATTAGGTCGAAGATCTTGATTTTTTTTTGTAGTGGTTGGGATTTGAACCCCAAACCTTACATATTTTATACATTATTTATACTAACTGAGTTAAGTTCACGAGAACCGAAGATCTTGATTTGAATGTGAGTCTTTGTATTTACGATTGTGTATATGAATTTTAGGGATGTCTATCTCTTCATAAAGAAAAGAGAGTGCTGGCAAAATCATAAAGAAATTCAAACTCCAAATCAATGGCCAAGATCCTCTTTCTCCTGTAAGATCAAATTCTAACCTCACGATTACTGCAATTTTTCCATAATACTTTCTCTCTCATTACTCTCCGTTCTCTCTCTCGTCTTCACCACGAACAGCAAGACCTTCGTTGCCACCACCTGGGTTCTCTCCATCGCAGTAAGTTAATTTTGGACCAAACCCTTGATTATTTTCCATTAATCATGATATTAACACTGTTTTAATGTATTTAATTGTTATCTCCCTAGTCTAATTTCACTTCTTCATGATCAAATCCCATTTCCCCCATATTTATTTTCGAGCCCTAATTCTATAATTTGAAATAAGTATTTAGTGTATTCATTAATTTAATAATGGAGATTTAAATGAAATGTATATAAGTTATTTTTTTTTGAAAGAATGTATATAAGTTTTTTATAATGTATTAAAAAACAAAATCTCATTTTTATGCTTTAAGAATTGTTTATGTATAATTGCATTATGATTTCTGAGTTGCTTGAAAAAAAAATTCATGAATCAAACCTTAGTGTTCTGAGTTCATATACTTATATTCATTTTGAAGATGAAGTGTTTAAAATTGAAGTATTTCACATTTGAAAATGATTAGAAAGTTGTCGTTTTCAGGGTTCTATTTTGGAACATTACCTGTTTGAATTGAAACATGATTATTAGATGAATATGTTAGTGTTTTTCGGTCAAATTTTCGTGGGTGTTGTTCGATATTTAAGTGCTCAAAAGTGACTTTAATGGAGGACTGTACCTTCTGAATGTTTTTTTAAACTAGCTAAGATATTTCAGATTTTCTTCACTCGTTATTGATGATTATATGAAACTAAAAATACGATTTTTGTGGATTTTAGGATTTGTTCCAAACAAGAGGATTTGTGAAATATGGTTCAAGTAGTTGTAACTAGACTAGTACTTTTTACGTGATAGTATGATTGTTTGCTTGTTTCTGACATTTCTCTGCTGAATGCAGACAACCTTGCGAAAATGATTCTTGACAAGCATGACATTGAGGAAACTCATTATGAGGTTCTCAATGTTAAGGAAGATGCAGATTATGAAGAAATTCGTGTTAGTTACCGAAGTGCTGTACTCAATTTACATCCTGATAAGTTATTGAAGACATTCGATGCATCTGACAGTAATCAAAGAACTTCAGAGAGTTTTCTCAAAGTACAAAAGGCCTGGGAAATTCTAAGTGATTCAAGCTCTCGTTTATTATATGATAAGGAGCTGCAAAGATCAAGGCGGGATGCCTTGGCTGCTGAAGTTGCCGAAGATTTAAGCTTACATGATATGACAGTTGAAGATGTCGATGAAGCATTAGAACTGTTTTATCAATGCCGGTGTGGTGATTACTTCTCTGTCGACTCGTTGGAATTGCTGAAAATGGGGTATTCCTTGTTGAGAAATGGAAATAGTATATCTATACTCAATGGTGATACTTTACCAGGATCCGTGATTCTTCCTTGTGGATCTTGTTCGTTAAAAGCTCGTCTGATACTCAGTATGGATAACAATTGAATTATTGACATTTTTTGCATGACTGAGGAGGATTGAGATTATTATGTTTACAGAGGATAGCAAACTAATGGTAGCTGCTCATTACCCAGTGTTGTGAATTGTGACTCGCGGAAAGTAGCAACTGGTTCAAATTTCTCCATGCTATGGTGCTGTAGCCGCTATTTGACAACACTTTATTGAATTGCATATCCCGGGACATTAGTTACGTTGTAGCGCTGTTTCGCCGCTATATGCTAGTTGACAACATCACCATTATTGGAAAACATCCCGTGGCAGAAACAGGAACTGCCATTTTCATTGTAAGGTTTCAAAATTGGGATTGGATGATACTAGTTTATTGTCCTCTCACTTATTATAATCAATTCACAGTATTAGAAAAGATTTTCTTTTAAACCAAGAAAAGTTGAGACGTTTTCAAACATGTACTATTCGAATATTAAGCACCAGCCACTGTGTATTATTTTTTATTTTTTTGGTCAAGTAGCCTAGTGGCTAGAGCTCACACAATTAAATATGGAGAAGTGGGATGTCCGGGGTTCGAACCCCGGCCCCTGCATAAATTATGCAATGTCCAACCACTACAATTGTGCTTAGCTATTCAGTGATTTATCAGTTTTAATATTTATCCTTTGTGAAGTTTCTAACTTCTATACTCACATTGTGATTGTTCTTTACTAATCCTTTGTTAATTTTTATGATTATATATTAGTATGATACCTTAGAGGGACACCCAAGAGGAATTTTTAGATTTACATACAAATAAGGATTTTGCCAAAAAAGAGATGATAAATTTGATAATGTTGTTTCTTAACAATAAATTATAAGTAATGAGCAACATCTTGAAGTTGAAAGAAGAAAAATTCGCTTGCAATTATTTTATTAAACATGCTAAGTCATGGTTTTGTGAACATCCTTAGTTTCATGTAACGGTTTTGTGCACATCCTTGTATATGTACTGTTTTCTAGTATCAAAAGACTAGTAGGTGGCAATCTTTAGAATTTCCCATGCCTTTTTGTAAGTAAATTGCTCTTCTCACAAACAAATTTGCTCACTCCCACTTGAAATGTCCAAACTACCTTCACGTTCGGTACATACAACGTGAGTTAAGTCATGTTGATGAGTTCAACGTGAGTTAAGTCACGTTAGTACGTTGTACTATTTGGGGACAAAATCCAGCAGTTCCACACTTCAACATCCATTTTCTTTCCCTCTTCACCTCCAAAAACCCAAAAAGTGCGAAATTTTGGAGCAAAATCTTCACTTGAAATCATTGCAAATCGTCAGAAAGCAAGTTTCTACGCTCATTTTTTGGATAAGCCAGGAGAAAGGATAGGTATCCGGAGAAAGCACCAACATCCCAGCTCAGTTGGCACCCTAGAGAATCTCCGTCGTCTACCGCCAAACTCAAAATATTGTTAAAAAAAGGGGGGGAAATATGTACAAGAGGACTAGGCCAAAATCCTCGAAACAAAGAAAGAAAGGAAATAAAATAAAATGAACTACAATCTAAGGAAATATGTAATTAGGCAGTCCACATCTGTCTCGTAAAAAATCAAACCGCAATTGGGAAGGTAAAACTGTTAACCAACTGAGCCCACAACATGACAATAGTTACCTTCTCTAAAAATGTGTGACGAAATGATGTGCACACAAAGACTACAAGCATTATGCCATCTGTTACGCAACAATACCAAAGAGGAATTTTTTAAGACCAACAAGTCGCTCTCTAACCAAATATGATTCCACCCATTTTGAGCAGCTCAGACATTCCAATAATAGAAATTCATTGAGGAGATGATGGCCCCATAGCACGAGTATGATACGGCTGCTTACCATCAAGAAGTTGCTTCTTAAGATTTTGCTTTTGCTTTCTCGTCAAAATAGGAGTGTATGTCGCTTCTTCTGCTGTTCTCTTATCATAGTCTTTAATACGCTTCCAAAGATCAAAGTCATGCTGAATTCTTGGATTAATATGTTTCTCCAGGACTGAAGTGCTTTCACTGACATTTTCCGCCAATGAGGCAGCCACAATCAGATCAGAATCTGTCAAAGGGGGCTTCATTGTTGCGGAGCTGGTAGCAACAACTGCATCTTCGTGGGACACATCTCCAACCAATGAGGCATTCACAACCGGTGCAAAATCTGTCAAAGGGGGCTGCATTGTTGCAGAACTGGAAGCAACAACTGCATCTTCGTGGGACACATTTCCAGCCAATGAGGCATTCACAATCGGTGCAAAATCTGTCAAAGGGGGCTGCATTGTTGCGGAACTGGAAGCAACAGCTGCATCTTCGTGAGACGCTGCGACAACTTGAGGGGACACCACGATGTTTGCTTGTGCAGCCGTGGTTTGAGTGGCCAAACTCACCCCCTATCCGGGGACATAACATTACCATCCAACTCTTCATGCACGTCAATGTGCTCAATAGTGTAAATAGGCGAAACCAAAACAACCGGACTCTTTGGAACGATAACATTCCGAGTTTCTTGAAGAATTCACTCATCTTAAAAATTTTGCATGTCATCGTGCGCTACCTCTGATGCGAATTCGAACACAGGGATATCTGAATGAGGAAACAACTGGGAGGAATCACGTCTGAAACGTTTTGCAAAGCAAAACTAAAAGAACTTGCCGCGACATCCTTATTTGGAGCTGCTGGTGCGGTTTCTACAGCCACATATTTGAACATACCGGAGGAAGAAGCTCCCTTTGCACCACGGGGCTGAAGAGTTGCTTTGTTATTTGGCTCAGTTACTTGATTTTTCCCACGCTCCACATCCTTAGCGGCATTCAGGTGCAACCATTTGCACTTCGTAACATTATGTCCAATGACATAAAAGTGATGACAGAAAAACGGATGTCGTTCATATTGGACTTCCACCTTAAAGGCGAAACCCTCCCGTTCAACGAGAATCTCATCATAAACCCTCTTTGACAAATCAATGTCCACCAAAATTTGCGCATAATGTCTGAAGGCCCTATTACGTGCCGGGGCATCGAAAGAAATTGTGGTACCCACGACACTAGCTACTTCTTTCAACGTTCTATCACGCCAATATTCCTGAGGCAACTCAACAAGCCTAATCCATATTGAAGCATGAGTTTGTTTCTGAGGTTAAAGTCTTTCGTCCATTGAGAGATGCGAAGGAGACCCGAATGTAGTGAAACATTGCCAGCCGTCCAAATGCGACTTAAATCATCAGGATGCTCAAACAGAAAATCATAATATCCCCTACCGAGCGAAACCATCTTCCATTGGTGAACCATCTTCCAAAACTTGCCTAATTTAGAAGCCAAATCGCGAGTTATGTAAGGTTTATCGCCTTTATTCAAGGTCATCCGTCCTCGTAGTGCATATTGACATTCTGCAAGACCCTTAGAATATTCATCCTGACCAATTCTAATGGAAAGAGCATCTCCCTTAATGCATGGAACCGGATAGGGAGCCTCCTCCAATGGGGAAGAACAGTGGCCCCCTAATGTCGCCGCAAAGGATTTTAGAGGGACCATAATCAGCTGTGGAGAGTCCGAAACAGCCGAAACAATCTGAGGAGAAGGAGTCCGCGAGGGAGCTGACGGCAAAGGGGCCGGAGCTGCCAGTTCCGCTTGTCGGAGTGGAGGAACAAAGCAAGAAGAAAAAACACGAACATATATCAGGTGGAGAAGAACCCAAAATCAACCGTGAATTAGCTTAAGTGTGAGAAAACCAAATAGCTAGCGACCAAAATCAAAAGACACCTAATGGATGTTGAGTCACAAATCCATTAACGTACATGCCAATCAACGTCAATGTATAACGTGAAGAATGGATGAACTAGCAAGCTGGAATTGGATCAATAAAATTTGGTTGAAATGGCATTCATGTTAGGGGAAACCTAGCATAACGTGTTTTTAAAAATCTCAAATATTAATTTTGCTTAAATTTAATTTTGGGTAATCTTCTACGCTCATCAAACGTTAAAAATTAGGTAATGTGAAATCTAAACTCTTTTGATTTTGCTGGTTTTTTAGCTTGGTTTGTCATTTTTGGGATGCAGGTTGGGCGTGAGTTAACTCACGCTGGAGGTCAATGTGGGTTAACTCACGTAGGTGTATGATCAATGTGACTTAAGTTAGGCAAGTGCTAGCTCAACGTGACTTATGTCATGTTGGCGCCCAATATTTGAATTTTTGCGCCATTTTTTTTCTTTCTTAGCTTATCGCACAAGTTATTTATATTTTTTTCCTTGTTATTTTTTTATTCAATAGACATAGTGATGGTTGAAAATGTGGTAGATGATGACGTTGAGCTGAAATCAGCCATAATTGAATCTTCCAGCAAAGTTACGTTGATGTCAAACCAACTGTTAATGTGAAGTTTAAAGTCAAACTTCCCTTTCAAGTTCACATTGAAGAAAAACCTGATTTGGTACCTACTGATGTCAGCAAGCTTCGCGGTTATGAAGTAAACAACAACTACAATAAATCTGGTATTTAGCCAGGGGCAGAAGCTTTGACAAAATGCAAAAAGCCTTGTCAAATGGACATTTGCCAAGAGTTTTTCCAGGAGCACAATCCCCAACAATTCAGGTCATCGCAAATGACCATGCCAGGGCTTTAGCTCCTGGAAAAATGCGTGGGGCACATTCCCTGGCACAACCCCTGACAACTTTTCTGACTCGTGCAGACTTTCCTGGCCCACTTTTCAGACATCAAATCAAAAATTGACAGGAGTTATGTGAGGTGTTATGTAACGCCCTATTTATTATCTAATTATTTTTTGGTTGAGTTTAGAGTCTTTTATATGACTTATGTGATTTATGTTGAATTATGTTGATAAGTGACGTGTTGTTGTGTATTAATATTTTATTAAGTGACTTTATATTATTATTTAGTGGAATATGTTGGAATTAGAATAATTAGACCTGGAGGGGCTGAATTAGAAATAATTAAGAATAAGTGGTGTTAAGTAGAAAATCTGTTGAGTATATAAAGAAAAATAAGAGCCAGACAAATTAGGTTTTACAAAGTCTTTGGGAGAAAGAGGAGAAGAGGAGAACCAAGAGAAGAGAGAACCTGTAGAGTCTTGCAATCACCAATCTAAGGTAAGGGTGAGACTAATATTCTCTAATCTTAGGCTATATAATTCTGAAATTGAATTTAGCATGTAGTTTTGTTGTTGTTCATGTGAATTTGAGAATTAGGGTTAAGAATCGGATTTGATGATAGAACCCGTAGAATTGGATGTTAAGAGTGTAGAAAGTCCGTAGAATTCATAGATAAATGATGTTCAGGTTGTAGAATGATCATAGGTTGAGTTTCCTATCAAATTTGGGATTGAGTTGGATGAAAATTGGGTTTTTGGGG
>Ga0228711_1005396_pt1 | contig 19451 bp, 9 predicted proteins | sample MedpolnodulmetaG_2_FD_177996 | JGI IMG/M metagenome (GOLD analysis project Ga0228711, IMG submission 177996) | Root nodule microbial communities from Medicago polymorpha collected in Santa Monica, California, United States - brown nodules | ecosystem: Host-associated > Plants > Roots > Nodule... | reverse complement strand
ATGCCGTAGAACACATAAGAAAGGGGGAGACATGAACATGATTAAACTCTGTTTGGTTAAAGAGAAATAAGAAAGAGAGATAGAGAGAAAAGAGAAAAGAGAAATAGAGAAGAGATGGGGATTTTCTTGTGTTTAGTGAAGAAGAGAGACTAAAGAGAGATAAATAAGAGAGATCAAATTCCCACTTTTTACTTTCTTTGCTGGATTGAGAAGAAATGGGGAGAGAGTATTGACTGTTCACTACAATTACGTTTCTACCCTCGCTTTAGTTTTTATTTTTTCGTTTGTAAAAATAATTGTTACACGTACGTTAACAGGGTACCAATTTTTCCTATAAAAAAAAAATAAACAACGTACCAATTTGGCTTATGCAAGGAGTCACGTACTACGTGTTTTTTTTTTTTGAGGGAAAATACTATGTTTTAATTGTTACCACGTTTTACTAGCAACAATTAATTCATATACTTCATATTTGTTTTTTAATTAATACGAATAACAATTTTTTTTTACATCTAAATATATTTTTTTAGAAAAGAAAAATGGCCGTCTCTTGTTTTCTTTCTTCATGAAAAAAGACTCATGATTGTCGGTAACAATGACAAGTTGTTAATTAACGTGACAAGAAACAAATTTTAACAGAAAAATTAAATTTAAGTTTCAACTAAATATACTTTTAACTAAGGGGCTTATTTGTCAATCCAAAAAAATAATCAATTTCTCTCTCTTATATTTCTCTTATTTCTCTCTCATACCAAACAACTCATCAAATCTATCATATTTCTCTCTTCTAAACCCTCTCTCACTTATTTCTCTCTTACAGTTTCTCTTGCAAACCAAACACACCATAAGAGAAAAGAAGTTGATTTTTTTTTATTAAACAATATCATTTTTGAATTTTAAATCTCAGCCCTTGATTGTTTTTTTCTTCTACATGTCTTATATCCAAACCTTAAATAGACCAAATGGAACATTGGGTAAATGGAGCATACCTAAACTCAAAAATGTGATATCAATCTCATATATGTTATTTCTCTTAGTTTAATGTGGTGATCAAACTCATTGTAGGATCCATCAAAAGTTTCAAAATTATGATGAAGTGATTTGTCAGTTTTTGGATGTTGGTGATATTTTTTTATCTCAATTGTTAAAAAAAAATTATCTTAAATTTTAGTTATTTAATGTCATTTGCTTTTATTGCAAAATTACCGACGACTCATTTTATTCTATGTACTCTCACAATTAAAGTACTCCATCCTTATTTTGTTTTCCTTGCCATTTCTTTTGTTGGTGAGTTCTAACAGGTCCACCGTGGAATAATGATTAAAATTATCATAAATTTCAATCACTATTGATCATATATTAAAAAAAGTAAATATGTTTTTAGTTCTATAAATATAAAAAGAAAAAATTAGTCCACTAAATTTTTCTTCAACTTTTAGTCCTTATAATATTTTTATTCATAACTTTTCGTCCTTATTTTTAAGTGAACTATCCATTATATTTTTTAATTAAATTATATAAGAATGTGTAGAATATTGTAAAAATTTGTCAAAAAATTAGAATTTTTAAGAAAACATGAATTAAATATAAATTTTTAACCGCTAAAAATATATAATTCATATTTAATTTATCTTTTGTTATAAAATTCTAATTTTTTTTAGAGAGATTCTTATAAATTATAAACTTTTCCACAAAATATGAATTATATGTATGAGTTCACTTAAAAGAAAAGACTAAAAGTGAAGATGAAAATATTTAGAGGACTAAATGTCAATGAATTTTTTTCGAGAGACTAAAAAATGTTTAAAAAACTTAATGACAATAAACTTATGAGGGAGGCTAGCAACACTCTCTTTTGAGCACTCTCTCTAGCACTCACTCTTTTATTGGGTGAAATCAATGTATGTCTCACCACTTTATGTGGGTTCCATTTCCAAAGTGTATGTCCTACGTTAATTTTACCTAATAAAAAAGTGAGTGTTAGAAAAAATGCTCAAAAGAGAGTGTTGCTAGCATTTCTCTAATCTCATTTACAAAGATTCGTGAGGAACCATTTACAAAGATGATCCATATTGAAATTTCTATATCTTTGATTTGTGACTTTTCTCCTCTCACCATAAAGTTGATGTGGAACCGAAATTTGAAATTCTGCATCACAAACCTAAACCGTGAAATTTTAAGCCGTGAGATTAAAGTAATTGAAGAATGAATGATTGAAGACCATAACGATCAAATTCAATTCTTTCTGCTCCCTTATCCCCAACTCTTCAATCATGTCCCATCGGAATCCAATACGCAATAGCGATAATTGTATTAATTGACCCAAAAAAACAAAAGAGATAATGGTATTAATTAATTACTTGAATATAAATGACTATAAAAACAATATACTTTAATATTTTTTCCACGAAAAAATCTATACTTATAAAATTTGTTTTAGTGAAAATTATATATATTTTGTTGCTTACATGTTTAAGGCTACGGGTCAGGAGTGTAGAAAACACTACCTATATATATTTCTTCCATAATAGAATATAGAAAGAAAAAAAATTAAAAAGTCAAATGTATCCCCAATAAAAAGTCAAATGTATTTACTAGTTGTTTAAAATTTGGACCAAAATCAATAACTTTTTTTAATCATTTATATTGCATTCTAGAATTTTGAATCAAATACATTTGATGTTTTGAATCCTTTTTATTCATAAATTGCGTTCTACTCCCTCCGGTCCTATTTATAAGAAAAATTTAATTTTTTGATTCATTGCATAAACGATGTATTTCCCTTAATTTTTTTAAGGTGCAGTTTTTTGTAAAAAAAATTATTTCTTTTATTTTCAATTTTAAATTGATTAATATTGTTTTGTCAAAATTATGTCTGATTATTTATTATAGAGTGAGATATGTGAAATAAAGTAATAAATAGTTCTTGTAAAAAATAAAGGAGTTAAACAAAAGATAAATAATTTATAAAATTTTTTTATTGATTTTCTTGGTATGAGTAAATAATCTTAAAATGGTTGCGTAGTTACAACAAAGATAATAAAAGACTATAGAGAATTCATATATTTTTATTACAAAAATTAATATTATGACATGATATTATAGTAGAAAATAATTATATTTCAATATATGATTAATGTTCTATAATATTTATTATAGTAGAAAAAAATTAATGAATATTTAGACAAAATAATTTTTTTTGTTTAATCTCGGTAACCAGTCCAATAATAGACTAATTCAAAGGGTCCAAATGATTTCAATTTTTCATCTTCCAAGATTCTTGGGTTTCCTCCATTTTTTTTTACCTGATTTAGATTATATAATCGAAACAAAAAAATATGATTTGAATTATATAATTCAAACCATACCTATACATACGCAAAACCACCTTATTTCAGCATTTTATAATTTTTGCCCTAAATCTCTTCTAAACACCCAAAATCCGAACTACCGACGAAAATTCAAATCCTCCCCAACAAGTTATTGAATGTTAGATAGAATATCAAATAAAACTCTAGAATACTAGAGTTTCCACCATATGTGAAATAAATAAACTACCAATTGATTCTACAAATCCTCACTGTCACTCTAATTTAAATTCTAAATTATGTAAATATAATAACTAATTAGAAATCTTTAAAAATATAAAATTTGTTTATTTAGTCTAAAATTAATATCAAGATGTTAGAACCTATATTAACAGATTTGTATAGACTTTAACGATTAAGTTGATGAATTACGTATAACTTGAAGGTTATTTGAATACAGTTTAGAGATCCAATTAAAAAGTGAGTGACAGTTTAAAAAATCAAATTGATGGATATGGAAGTTTTTATTCTGTAATTTACAAGCAAATTAAAGAGTGGACTAGGAAATGACAGGAATTAACCTGGTATGGAACACTTCAACTTCAACAATCAACATATATCACATTACACGTCTTTGCATCACGTGGTAGTGGTGGTGGGAGAGAGTCACAATTGCTAGTTCATTATCAACTAATCCTATACCACCTTTTAATTTGTAGGTGGTTAACCTACGTACACTATTTAAGATGATTTTAATGGATGAGCTTAATCGACCCCTTCAAACTAAATGATTTCTTGTATGATTAATGATGCAGTAAGTTTGATTCCTTAAATCTAAGAAAGAGAAATGTTAACAATACACATTTTAACACATAATTTTTAAAACTCTTTTTGATTGGTTAAAATTCACATTGAACTCATCAAATTTATATAAGACCCACATGATTTGGTAGGCCTCGTGTGAATTCTAACCAATAAAAAAAATGTGTTGAAAAGTGTGTGTTGTTAGCATTCCTCATTTAAGGAATGTCTCATATAGTCTCCCTAAAAATTGGTTCTTTACGACTCAAATATTTATTATTTTTTTGTCAGGTAACCTAGTGGCTAAAATTCGCCTTTTTCAATGTAAATAAGTGGGGTGTCTGGAGTTCGAATCTCAGCTCCCGCATATAACAAAGCATGTCCCTGCAAATATTATCCTTCTTATTACAATCCTATCATCTCAATAGAAATTAATAATTCTCATCATATTTTGAGAGGATCTCTATAAATATTTATTCGTACAGTATATATATTGAATTAAATCTTAAGTTTATAGTTTAATTGCAGTCAATAAAGTGTGCAATCTGTGACGAAAAGGAGATAAAATTGAAGAAAATTTAAAGATATAAGCATTGTTTCACTGATAACCTATCAATTTTATGGGACTTTAGTTTGTTGATTTTAAAAATAATGGAGATCGCCGGGGGAAAGAATCTCCCTAATCATTCTGGCTTTAACCCTCGGTTCATTTAAGGCAAGTGCCTCACAAATCCGAAGTTTAACCAAGGAAAATTCAATACGACTTCACCCAAAATCAATAGTGGGTTGTTAACACAACAATTTGAGAGGGTTGCATTTCTTTATAGACCTGTAATTCATCTTCTGTGGTGTATACTGAGCAAAAATTGAGAGAAAAAGGATGTCATTTTGCAGAAAAAGGTACCTACCACTTGACTTATAAGGAACTAATAATGGAGAAATATTCCATCCATTAGGTGTGGAGAAATATTCCATCCATCACATAAATGTGCGCATAATAAACAGATGAAATTGGTGAAAATTTAATGCTAGAATCAAGTATTTCTGATACAGAAATGCTGTCAAATAATATAATTTAAATACTGCTATTTGTAGCATTTCTCTTCTGTATCAAAGAATGCCAGTTCAACTATGGTTACGATTGTAATTGTGTATAAATGCGGCAAAGCACTAGCTTGAGCAAACTGACATTAATATTCTAATCTGCAATTTTTTCTTTAATTCTCTAAAATAAGCGTACACATCTAACAAGGGATAGAGGCGTCAAAGAGATGTGAATTATCAAAATAGCAACCGAGAAAATTTCAAACATAAATAAATCTAACTTGAGCTATCCTAATGACTTCTATGATTCAACGGACAAACCTTAAATAGTAATTCCGGGAATTTTAAGCAGATTGAAATCGATTTTTTGAAACAACTGCTTCTGCTATAGGGTGGGGATAAATGCCATGCCACCCTCCATATCCAATTGTCCGTTCTAAAAATAAGGGCAATTGGAAAGAAAATGAACAGTTTCAACAATTCCTAATAATATTTACGATGTTTGTGCCAATCTCTTTCTTGGTTTGTTCACACACAGGGACATCTCCAATGTACATGCCAAAGAAAGCCCCTGTAAGTTTAAAAATATTGAACAAGTTCAGTTTGATACTCTAGAGTCTAGAAGGTGCAATACAAGCACATAAGTTATAGTATGACTTACGACACAAATCTTTGCTGTGGACACTTCCAACATGATTGCCACCAACTGTACGGGTAAAAGAATACTTTCAGTTGTGAATACTATTTATCAAATAATTCAGGTTACATACAAAGATACTACAAAGAAATATGCATATGCCTCCAAATATCGGAGAGAAGGCACGCCAAAACAATACACGTCTTTATTCCTTGATTACCCTAAGGCAAACAGTAAAGACACAGTTTAAAAGGTTAATTATTATGCCAGCAAAAAATACTTACTTTCAGTAATCAGACGTCCATCAACTGTTCGTTTAAATTCAATAACTGTTCCCTGCAACGTTGCAGTAAAGCTAGTGTAACTATATGACATGATTAGTTATTTAGTATTATTGCAAGAAACATATTTGTTGCTTACTTACCAAAGGTATTGGGATATTCTCCGTAAAGTATGAACCGAATGTCCAAAGGCAATCAAAGTCTGTGGATGGATTTGTCTAACCAAAAAGTGGGGTTCAGGAAAAGTTAGAAGTTAGAACTAATCCAGAGTAGAAGTGTTAAAAACTGATTTTTCAAGAGGTAAAGTACCTTAACTAATCGAGCTCTAAGTGATTTCTCAAAAGCGCTGCAGTGAAGAGAGAGAAAATCAGTTCCATGTAGTCGATTTTAATTTTATAAAATCAAATATATGCCAAAAGTCTCAATGCCAAGGCTGCATCAGAGCATTAGAAGAGCAGGCCTGCTCTATTCATCCTCAATTTCATTGAGGTTGTACTAATCTGAATTCTGAACAATCGGTTCTAAAAATTACAAAAAACTAAACTGAACATTATGGTTCAGTAAATTCTTAGTGAGAAAATTCTAACTACTCAATATTGGTGCATAAAAATGTGTAAAATAGAAAGATGGAAAACAAACCAAAATCATGTGGACTGTATAAACATTCAAAGGTATTGTTTGAAAACTAAATACTAGCACACTCAAGACTTTTTCTAGATAAAAGCAAGTTTATCAGATATAAGGAATAGAGACCAATCAGGAGAAGGTAAAATATATATTTAAAAATTGAGCAAACATTTATGCAACTTGAAAAAAAATAAAATTACTTACTCTCTCACGCTGTTAATTTTCATTCCTTTGCAATTTACGACAAGCCTAACAGTCATATTGATATCTTCCCTGCATAAGTAAAAACCCAAAAAGTTGCATCAAAATCAATATTTTATATCATATTCATGAAACCAACCAACAGCTTCTTTAAGTTCACAAACCCCACAGGCACAAATTATTTTGCCAAATCCTACTCGAGGAAACGTAATGCTTGATTCAACCCATCCTTTTATATTTCATAGAAATCCACAAAGTTTGCCAATGTATCTTTTAAAATATTATGTATAATTGAGTATGAAAACCGAGAAAGATCACTTGCATTCAATAACATTTTATGCACATAAAGTTAGCACAAGATGTTTGAAACCTGAGAAGATCCTGGTAGAAATCATTACGGTCATTCAATTCATCAGCAGAAATTGAAGCATATTTTGGGCCCAACTTCTCACAGAGGGAGTACGGGTGAACATCTGTTAAATAACATCCAAGAGTGACTCAATGAAAAGGGGAACTTTTGCTAACAATAGCACAAACAAAAATCAATAATATTTCTTTTTCCCTTCAAATGGAATGGCAAAATCAAGTATAGAGAAAAGAAAAACTTACAAAATCCAAAGGCATAGACTTTCAGCGTCTTGATTTTAACAATTGTCATGTTTTTGGATCCTGTTCCAACCAGGACCTGAAGCAAATTTAATTGATTAATCATGTGAAAACAAAGGTAAGTATGGAATTTCAAACACAAAATATGTTGATAGGCAGAAGAATGAAATCCAATAAGATTTGAAAAACTAGTATTGGTTACCAAATAACCACATATGCCAGAAATCGAGAAGTAATGCTTCTACGCTCTTCCAACCTATTAAGTATTCACTATACTGTAACTGTAAGTCATTTTTCAGTAGCTATTTATCACCACATTTGGATCATGGTTGAGTTTGGTTAACTGGTAATATGTTAGCTGGTGAGTCGTTACATGATTGTGACTTGTTAGCTCTCTGGTAACATATAAGCCCCTTTAGGACTCCGTACATTTCTCTAACCACCGTTCTTTCAATTTCAGTATGCTTTCCCTTTTCTTTATTTTTTTTCTTTCTAGATTTTCAATGTTTCTTTTTGTTAAGAGTCTCACATTGGATGGACAAGGCCTGGCAATGTGTTTATAAGTGGGAACAATCCTCGCCTTACAAGCCAATTTTGTAAGGGTTGAGTTAGGCCCAACCTAAATTTTAAGACTTTTCTTGAAAAAACAATCCAAAATTGGCCGTCATTTCCCTAGTTCTCTTTCCGGTTCAAACCTTGCTTCTGTTTCACATGACTACTAGTGAAATCAATAGATGCACGAACTATTTATAGATTTGTATTTATCTTTTCTGTCCTGATTTTCTTACATGAAATCAGTAGGGCACTTGTTAAGGATTCAAAATTAGAAATGATTGATGAAATTTAGGTAGAAAAAGGTACTTTTTGTTGTTTCAATGTGTTAAATGCACATTTTCCAAGATAAAGTTTCTATTTTAAACTTCTTAGCATTTCCCTTCTTATATTTGTGAGCATTGAGCAAACTTCCAAGTTTTAACCATAGCTTTACATTTAAGAGTAAGCCACTCCAAGACACTATGTATTCGATAACCAAAAATAACCACTAGAGACACCAATCAAGCAAGAATCTAGCAAGTGTGCATAACTAAAACTCAAAACTGGACGATAAAGAAATTCAGCATACAACTGCCCTATGAGTTAGAAGAGCCAGCAAAGAAGAATAGTAAAACAGATATTAACCTCTGACCCAAGGTTGGAATTCCGATCTCCAGCTGATGAACTATCCAGAACCACAGGAAATTCAATGCCAGTTTTAGGCTCCACGGTAGAGTTTGCTAGGTTCAACTCGGTAATTGATAGGCGAGGACATCCCTGGCGTTCAACATCCTTAGGCACTTGGTCCATGCCGCCATGCATTTGTACATCAGGATCCTGCATTGGCCCAGACAGTAGATTTGATGACCTAGAAGCAAAATTAAGATACAATAAGAAAAACAAAAGGACTGAACTGTTGTAAAACAACAAAATGGAATGGAATAAACATAGACTGTTTGAATTTTGCAGACATGGATAGAAGGAAATGTCATCAGTTACATTGTTTGGATATATAAGGGTCCGTTTACTTTGTCTTCAAATTTTCATTTTTTTTTTTGTTTTCAATAATAACATACACATACTAGTAGTGCACTAATAATCAAGGAGATAACATACAAAATGAGACGATATACATAGTCGAGAAGTATCATATTTTGAAAATGCTACAAAGTTGTTTTCACCAGTTCCAAAGATGTTATTGATTCTTGCACCACTAATCTCCATTCTGAATATCATTTCTTTGACTTTGCACATACTAATATGTGTATTTTGTTGAAAATTGAAATGAAAATTTGAAACTAAACGAGCCCTAAATTTCTTAAAATTCAAATGAGTGAAAAGGAACAAAATGGAGTCTATTGTATTCTATTCCAAAGTCTGTATTCCCCATTCTCCAATTTGTGCAATAAGATAAACTCTGTATAAGTTATAAGGGTGACTATATTTGGATACCCCAAAGTCCCCAACACCCATTTCAACACCTCATTTTTTCTATATATCTCTTTTCCTCACATCACTCTCTAAATTTCTTTCTCTCTCAAGGTGCATATGGAATTTATAGGTGTCCATGAAACATTTTCCAATATAATTCATTCCATTCTATCAGACTGAAAACCTGATTATAATCATTATATTCCATTCCATCGTCAAAAATCAATCAATAATACAGTAATTCCATTCCATTTTATCTACTTCCATTCTACTCAACCCATAATCAAATATCCAAACAAAACCAAAAGATTACTCAGATAAGTTGGTCATGGGTTCAATCCCAACTCACACTAATATTAACAATACTAATATCGGTCGTTCACAAAAAAATAAGTAGCAAGTTTTTTCAAGCTTAATAGCTATATACACTATTAGACATGCAATCACTTCCATTCTACTCCACTAATGATCACATATCCAAACAGAGCCTAAGTTAGTATCAATCAAATATCATCAAATCATAACAATGATTCAAAAATGAAATAATTATCATAATATACATACAAGTTTTGAATTGGCGGCACCAATGCAGCAGCAAGAGAAAGAACAGGAAAAGATTGAATCCTTTTAGCTTCTCTCCAAAACAATCTAACAACAAAACTCGAAATCTTCCCCAAACTCACACGTTCACAAGTTTTCCTCTTTGATCCAGAACCAAAACCAAACCTAGGTGCCACATTATTCGTTATCACAGGCTTAACCTTCAAATTCACATTACCAAAACCACCGCCACCACCGAATCGAAGAGAACCACCACCACTACCACCGCCGGAAAACCAAAACAACAACGCGCCGGCGAATTTGGAGACGCGGCCGAATGCTTCTTCGATTGCAGAAGTTTCGTAGAAGGTTTTAGAATTATCTAGAAAGAAGAGGAATGGTTCGAAGGGAAATAGGTTTGGATCTGAATCCATCCATGATAACCAATCGTTCTTCATTCGTGATTATGTTGTTTTTGTAAAAAGCAATGAAGAAATGTGAAACGATTGGAACGAAAGAGTAAGCGAAATGAAAAAAGGAATATTCGTTGGGTATGAAAGGGAAAATCGCGGTGGAGCCAAAAGCAATACAACAGAACAAACAAAAATGCGACAATTAAATGAAAAGCACGTTTGGTAAAATTAATCAAGCACGATCCAATGGTCGGAAGGAACCGGCCACTTAAGTTTGTTTCAACTTTGACCATGTACTTTCCCATGTGGAATATTTTGCTCATCAATAAAATTGTTGTCCTGTGAAGAAAAAAGTGTTTTTTTTTTAAGGAAAAAAAAGTGTTGTTTATTCCAAGCTATTTAGAAAAAAGATGTTTGGTTAACATTATAATATTCCAAAGAACCTTAAAAATAGGGTTTATAATAGGTAATTACACATAATTTTATTCTCATTTTTATGGAAACTTTATTCCCACCTTTATCATTGAAAAACTTTTCTATTCCCAAGAACATTTTATACTCGGGAATAAGAATATAGTAAACTTGTAACAAACATAAGCATGTGCATTTTATGATTTTATTGCCATGAACCCACAAATATAACTTAAACAAACACACTCATATATATATATATATATATATATATATTTATTGAATGTCTCAAATTTGATAAAGCAAAATTACAAACTACTTTTTTTTAGGGTAAGTTATAAGCTACCACAATTAAGTGATTGAGCGATAAAAGTTTAAGAATTCAAGTTTGAATCTTGAGTGGAGACAAACGGTTTACAACTCCAAATATGTCGTTACAAATTAAAAAACGTATGAATTATATTTTGACAATACTTACAATATTGAGATATTCTTACATGAACTCTCACCCAACACATCATTCTTACACCCAACCAATAAAAAAATGACACATGTTATTAATTTTAAAAAAAAGTTTGATTTTAATTAAGAAAATAGAAACATAAATGGTGGTGGGTAGTTTTTGTCGGTTAAAGAAAGTGGAAAAAAGGAGAGAGAAATATTAAAAATAATGAGAAAAAATTCTAATATTAATTCTTTTTATTATTTTAATGAGGTGTTAGATTTTAATTGGTTGGGTGTAAGAATGATGTGTTGGGTAAGAGTTCACGTAAGAGTTTCTCTATTGAAAACCAATTTATTTTGCTGAAAAAATGTTTGCCACGTTTAGAGTTTTGTTCTTGAATTATGGAGGTTATTTTTTGCTGGTCAAAAACTTAGAAAAAACGTGCTTCTTTCATATGATCACGACAGTTATATTTGTCATTTTTCAAACCAGACTATTTCCTCAAAACGAGCAACACGAAAAATCACACTTTGCTTGTAATCCCACGGTTTCATTACCATCGGGTTTGTACGTGACTTTTGTTTGGTATTTACCAACAAGTACTTTTGTAATTTAAGATTGTCTTGAACATGCAACTTTAATTTTGACATTGTACATAAACTGTGATGTTTGATATTGGACTATTAGTGTATTTCATATTTATTTTAATATTTGAAGTCTCCTTAAAAAACAAAAAATCAATTCAATTCAGTGGATCATATGATTTATTTCTAATGGATGGTCACACAATAAAACTTAAGGAATCATATCAGATGATCCACCATCACCGTCACCACCAGCGTTGTATCACCGTATAAAATTGTTGTCGTTTTTGTCATGCTCAACAGTCTTTACCACTACCATTGTCACCAAACAGTTCTAGGGGTGTGCATGGTTCATGAACCAAACCGAACAAAACCATATTTATGGTTTGGTTCAGTTCATAAAACCATTTTCTTCAAAAACTAGTTTTTTTGTTAATCTGGTTCAGTCTAGTTAAAAACCAATTTATAGCCGTCGCTCTTCACCAAACACCCTCCACTACGGATATTGTCGCTCTTCACCAAACTACTTCTATCACATTAATAAAAATTCCCGTTTCTAAACATGTTGAAATTTATACAATCATATGCTCACATAATAGGAAGAAAAAAAAACACATTCGAACATGTCCTGCACGAATTCCTACGAATGTTCGATTTGTAAACGTTAGCCAATCAATCCAATGTCCACCACAATGTGCTGAACATGCTTCTCAAATAAGATTATCTCCAATTGAACAAGAGATGTAAATTCCCCGAAAAAGAGTAGACTCGCGCGCAAAGTAGCATAACTACTAATACAAATAAATATGCAATACTTCATATCATTGCTGATTTTCAATCTATAAAAACATAATCGCAAAGAGATTCCTCTTATATAACATATATGGTTCATTCACTGGTCATAGCAAGCCAGAACTCAGAAATACGAAGTTTGCAGACTCAGAAAACTGAATCGCAATCCAAATTCCAAACCCCGCCAATTTACGAAACAGCAAAGATCTCACCAGCAATTTGTCACGCCAGAACGCTGATACAATGAAAACTTCCATATAATAACCAACATTCTGTCTTCCAATACCCTTAGACCCATTAATGAAATTCACTAACAAAGCACTCAATACCCAAGACATCAACAAAATAAAACCAACACCCCCAAAGGGCTTGAATGCCAAGCAGCCAAGACAACTACAAATGATAAAAACAAAAAATTGATTCAACACTAGCAGTCCAGCAAGCAAGGTACATCGTCAAACACACCACAACACTGCAGCAGAACTAGAACATCAAAGCAAGACCGGAACAGCTGAAGTCAGAAGAAAGCAACAGAGGAACTAACCCCTTTGACTTAAACCAAAATACACCAACGCACTTTTTCTTTCTGATTGTCGACTGAAATATTTATATCTGGACTTTGAAGATTCTGTTGAATACATAGTTACATACCTCTAGGCTCAGTTTGTCCAACCTTATATAAGAATCAAAGATGTATCAAAAGAAGAACCAAGAATGATGGCAAGTAAGTAGTAACTATCAAAACATAACTAAATTGACTTTATTCATCAGTGTTAATGTTACAAGGCATGCAAAAGGAACTAGAGTTCATCCAGTGTCCACATGCTATGTTGAATAATTCCATAGCTTTAAAGTTTAACTAGTCAAAAAACTAGCAAAATATTAGGATTTTCTTCAATTTCTAGGCTCCCTGCCTTTACGGGGAGAAATATTAGGATTTTCTTCAATTTAGGATTTTCTTCAATTTCTAGGCTCCCTGCCTTTAGGAGAAATATTAGGATTTTCTTCAATTTCTACCCATAAGAAATTACGCAGAAAAATCCTAAAACATCTTCCATACTGATAAAAAATCCTATGTGTAAACAAAAGGAAAAATCCCGAAGACCCTGAATAAAAAATATTTACCGTACAAAACTTAAATGTTGAGATAGTATTCATATCATTATCACAGTCTGGTTGTGTCCTCTCATCAGATGGTGTTGGTAATGGTACTGATAAGTCAAATTGCGGTTCACTACCGAAAACCCTCCACTAAATCCATTTCCCTCTTTCTTAATGAGAGGTTGATGTAAAACCTTAAAAGCTCTAAAAGACATTTACCATGATAGGAAGAAAAACCCTGGACCACAATGATATTATACAGTGCATACGGTAGAAGGAAATGGCTATCCCAACATGCTCATATAGTTATATATACTAATAGTAATCATATAGATTTTTCTCAATATAAGCCACAAGCTCAGTCTACAATTGAATTAACCTAAGCAATGATAAAATAGAATATTCACACAATTGATTATTATAAAACAGCATATACATATGAACATAAATTCAGACACGTGAATGATGTAAGAGAAACTTACCCTCAAAAAATTGGAACTAAGCTTTCAACATAATCTTTGGCCTCGTCCAAATATACAACATCATAATCGCTAGTTCTATTATCAGCTGTAGTTCTACTTCCAATAATCTTTGTTTGCTTAGTTCTGTTATCTCTCCTATTATAGAGAATTGTTTGGGATTCTAGATCGCTCTGAAGTACAAGGGTATCACCATCCTCGGAAAGAAATAATGGTGCCAATTGAAAACAAAACATTGTCCCGCCGTCGAAACTAAAGTCATAATCTATTAGAAGATCATGATAACTAATTTTAAGCAATTGAGTCCAGGAATCTTCAATCCCAAATTCCTTCATCTGCCATATAACAAAATCAGTTTCCTTATTTGCATAAGAAAAACAAAGGCATCCCCTCAACACAGCAATAACTGGCACGTTAGGCGGCACTTCAGCAAAACCAAGAGGCACCGTGTATTGATGATATGTCTCCGTCTCCAAATCAAGAGAAACAATAATATATTGTTCAATAGTAATATCCTCAAAATTATCCCATAAGTCAGCCACAGAGTGATTGTTGTGAATAGCCAACCAGTTCAGAGTGCCACTCAAATACACATAATCGCCACCAACGTCCAAACTTAAAGGAGCAAAAGGAAAACTTTCAATATTTCTCCAAACAAGATCACCACCCAAATTGAGAATTCTCACCTCTGTTGTTTTCAATCGCTTAAACAATGCCACAACTTTATAAGTTCCGGTTGAATTATCATATCCAAAGGCGAAGCGGAAATCTCCACGGCGATGGTAACAATATCCAAATTTTTCAGATGAAGTCCTGGTGGCTGGGTTCCAAACACGGAGCCAGTGCTTAAATACGCCATCAACCAAAAGAATCAAACCATTACAGGAACCAGCTATAAAAGAGCCTCCTTGAAAATCTTTGAAGTTCAGGTGATGAGAGTGAGAATCGTTAAAAACTGTGAAGGAAGGGTTTTCGAATATACGATCGATAGGGCATCTAACGACACTGTATTCCTTATCATGTTCGTCAAAGTATTCGTGCTTCGTGATTATTGTTAAGAGTGAAGAGTTTCGTTTTTGTGATTGTGATTTCTCGAGGTGCAATTTCACAAAAATGGGATCGGAAATTAGGGTTTTCCATGATTTACTAACACACCTGAATTGAACAAGAGATTTCACGGGAAGAAACGAAATTACCTCGGCGATGAGATCGTCGGAGAGGACCGCCGCCGAGGAAGTCATTGTAAGCTTATTCGATTTGATTTGGTTGGTAGTGACGGCGGTGATGCGATTGTGAGTACTGTGAAAATTTTAAGGCCAGATACTTATACCCGTTAATTTTTAAGTTTCAAAAAGTGCTTTAAATTATTTGAAGTTTTAAATAAGTATTTTAAATTGTTAATTTAATGCACTGATTTGAATATTTTTGTGGAGAATTGTTTGGGGTTGTTTTCCAATAGACAAGCTTGAAAGGCGAGGAGTTCAATGTACGGATGGATGCCCTTTTTGCGAAAATCATTACGAAAATGAATGGCATCTTTTTGTAGGTTGTGGCAAGGCGAAAGAAGTTTGGATAACAACTGGGTTGTGGGATGGTTTGAGCCATTTTATGGCCAACGCGGTGGATTTTGCATCTCTTTTCTTCGACATCATTCAGAAATGGCAGCAACACAATGTCCTTGATTTTGTGATGATGTTGTGTTGTTACAGTGTTTTAAAACCTGGATCGGAGATCGATCCGGTCAAGGCACTGGGTCACTGGCTGGACCTTATGAATGAAATTTTGATAAAAAAAAATCCTGTCATTTTTTTTGTTCTATTTAAAGTTCGTACATTAAAAAACTTATATTCGCATTTGCAAGCTTGTAAGTTAATTTCTTAACTGTACCACAATTCAATTTCAAGCTAATTTCAATCCAAATTCAAATGAACCCATGCATTAAACAATAGTTTAGATTCCATCTTTAAAAGTTAAAACATAGTATGTTCTAAGCAATGCTGAAAATTAAAATATAACAGACTTACAAACCCAAGTAAGTTCTGAACATAGTCAACAAAAAATAATAGACTTACAAACCTAAGTAAGTTCTAAACATAGTCAATATAAAACAGAAACACAAGGGTTTTTGTCTTTATATATGCCTTGCCTTTTCATTATTTATTTATTTATTTTTTTTTAAAAAAGGAAAGGAAAACACGGGTCGGGTGGGTTAAACAGGTTCAGCGGTCCGACCACTGACCCCGCCGGGTCACACCGGGTTCCAGCGGACTAATTGCATATTCGGCCCAGTAGCCTGCCCAAACCGCTGCACCCTCCGTTTCACGTTCTGACCAGTTCGATCGGTCGGGTCGGTCCGGGTTTTAAATCACTGGTTGTATATGGAAGAGAAGAAACGAAAAAGTATGGGAGGACGTAGAAAAAGATGTTTGTTATTCGATTTAGCTAGCCAGGGACTACTTGCAGCAATGGCGAGAGGTGAGGAGGAGGATTGATGATCCGCATATGAACAGCAAAAACATAAGTGATTCATGGCTGCCACCAAGTATCGGAGAGGTAAAAGTAATGTTGATGCAACTCTTTTTAAAGATAATCATTGTTTTGGTGTTGGTATGTGTATTCGTGATTATAGAAGCCACTTTGTAAAAGCTGAGACAACTTGGTTTAATGGTGTACCTACTCCAATGGAAGCGGAAGCATGGGGACTCAAGGAGGCTATTCTTTGGCTTGGTGAAATGGGGATGTCAAATGTGTCAATTGAACTAGATTGCAAACTAGTGAGTGAAGGCATTTTAGATAGATCCACAAACCAATCGGAGTTCGGCCAAATTGTAAGCGATTGTAGAATGCTCTTTTCCAACTATCTAAACTTTAAGATAAGTTTAGTTAGGAGACAAGCTAATTATGTTGCTCATCATTTAGCACGAGCATCAAAATTATATGCTAGTCACCGTATCTTTGATTATTTCCATCTTGTATCTATCATATTCTGAGGAATGAAATAATATAACTTTGTTACCGTAAAAAAAAAGTTTCTAAATTTCAATCCTTAAAAAAAAGTTTCTAAATTCCAAATAGATCATTAAAAAGATAACGATGTATTAAATTAACAACTTAAAAAACTTATTTGAAATTTTAAAAACTTAAAAATTAACCCGATATTTTTATCAAATGTGAAAGATCAAAAGATGTATTTGATCAAATATTAACCCGTAACTCTACAATTATATCTTAACCCCATAAAATATTCATATTTCCAATTTAACCATTTTTATCGTTTAACTTTTTTGACATTCATTTTTCACCCTTGGTTTCAACATTTTCGAATTGAGCATGAGTTAACCCCTACAAGGGACTCCAACTACGTTTTTTTCTAAAACATTATAACCTACTTTTCGATTTGCTATTTCTTTGAAACAATCATAAAATATGTTTAGATTTGATTATAATTTCCAAATAGGCTAGTTTTCTTATGTTCCGATATGGTAGCATTTCTAGAACACTAGATTGTTGTTTTCCGAAACTATGTACGGGGATTACTTACTATTACAAATGATCCATATTTATATGGAAACACAAGAATATGGGTAAATGGACCAATTAACTATGAGCATATGGCTTATGGACATCTACAATAGAATTCATAACATTCTCCTTGGATGTTCATCGAAGATATTCCTCATTAAAACCTAACTAAAAAAAAACTAAGTGGAAAAAATTCTAGTGGATAAAAAAGAGTACATAATCCTTTTGTACGATATTTTGTCTCGTTAAAAACAATACTAGAAAAACTCAATAGGACAAAACCATGGTTAAGGAGAAAAGAATGCATGACACATTTATCTCACCATCTCGCCAAGACAATTATATATGAAAAGAAGAAGGTCAACAAATCTTTTGTGTTAATTACTCAAAAGTTTTACTTGGCGGTGACTTTGTAAAAAGATCTAATATATCTCCTTTATTATATTCTTCTCCAAATTATCAATGATTGAGATATTATCTCCACATTGAGTTGTTGCAAGAGTCTCTTTAAGGAAACACAAGTTTTTTGTTTGTGTAAAACCATCATCTTTAATTAAATATCATTCTCCACTTCCTTGATGTAGTGCTAACATTTCTAAAAGATCGGATAATATTATTGTTTCTCTAAAATACAAATTGCATACTTTTTGTCCCAATATTCGTGTTTACTAATACTGACAAGTATAAAATACCATGATATATGTATAATTAGAAAAATAAAGTATTGTCCTCATCTGAACTAAGATATGGATGGATGGTACTTCAGGACCAATTCAAGTTGTTCGTCATTTTCTTGAGGATACCGATGAGTCAATAATTAGTGTTTTTAATATAATATTTGAGTCTGTTTTATTTATATTTGATTCCATTTTATTTAATATTATTTCCTTTTTAGAACTATTTTACTTCAATTGCAAGTTATTTAATCTCAGGAACAAATAATTGAAAGATTTAGTCTTGGAGCAAAAGAAAAAGGATTTGGAGCTGATTCGGGCTGAAAATACGAAAATTGAGGACAAAAATATGTTTCCCCCAAGTCAGAGACTTGGCACGGCCTGTGCCACCAGCCACTCGGCCGTGCCAACCTTCAGGATGTTCTTTTGCTGCTTCTGCTTCAAGGACAAGTTACCTATTAGTTTATTTTTGACCTAAAAGCTCGTGGTTTCTTGTGGAACATTCTAGTGATGTATTTCTTAGGGCTTAAGTCATTGTAAATTATAAATAGAGTAGCTAGCTATCATAACAATTCATCTTTTGTTCTTGGAATTCAATAGTGACAATTGTCTTTCTTAATAAAAGTTCTTCCTTTATTTTCTTGTTATTTACTTTATGTTCTTCTTCTTCTCTTCTATGTCTACGATGAACATGAGTGAGTAGACTCTTCTTGTCTTGGGATTTTTGGATAAGTCTAATGACATAATCCTAATCAAACCAAGCCATAAACCCTAATTTTATATAAATCTACTTTCTAATCTATTTCACCGTTTTTATAAGGAATTAACAAATACCAAACTCATAATGCGGCAGTGGAGGGTTAGTATTTGTTAATTCATCATCACAAATATCAATTCATAATGCGACAACGGAACTTTGATATTGGAACAAGTGAAATTAGACAAGGGTTGCGAAACATGAGAATAGTCTAGCAAACCTTGAGACATATAAAGTTTCGTTCTTCAAGGATTCTAATAGCA
>Ga0228711_1005393_pt1 | contig 19458 bp, 10 predicted proteins | sample MedpolnodulmetaG_2_FD_177996 | JGI IMG/M metagenome (GOLD analysis project Ga0228711, IMG submission 177996) | Root nodule microbial communities from Medicago polymorpha collected in Santa Monica, California, United States - brown nodules | ecosystem: Host-associated > Plants > Roots > Nodule... | reverse complement strand
TATATATATATTTATCCTTGATATAAACCTTTTTATTACTTTTGCAATATTGTTTAAATTTTCAATAAAAAAATCAATTAAATCACATTAAATTAGAAGCAATAAACAATAATGGGAGGAACAGTTCAAAACAATAGGAACAATATTTTTTTATAACAAGAAAAAGGTTACTATTAATCAAACAAGTACAAAAATAACTTGTTGAGCAATAACACAGGGTGTTGTTTCTTCAAGCCACGCGATGTTTGGGTGTTCTGAAGCAAATTGGGCTGATTTATTCCCAGTTTCATCCGAATGGGCTGATTTATTCCACTATTTTTTAAAAAAATATGTTATAGCATTTCATTAATAAAAGTATCAATACAATAGAGTATATCAAAATACGGTTTAAATCAAGGGTAAAAAGGAAATTGGGCTGATTTATTAAAAAAAAAGAAAAAGAGTATCATAACTAGTTGATAATGTGGTTACTCCTACAAGGGCATAAACAACCAGGGGCGGATCCGCCATGGCACGGTGTGACTATAGCCACACCAGATTTTTCTCAATTTTTATTTTATTTTTACGTATGGATGTTTACAGAGAAAGCTCAAAATCTTGATAGATAGTGAAAGGGAAATTGTGTTATAGGGTTGAATCGGGAGAGAGGATAGAAAAACAAAGTCAGTTTAGATATGTGAAGAAAATGAAAGGTCAGAACTCAGAAGGAGCAAGAAGAAAGGAACATTGTAACATAGATTGAGTTGGAAAGGGTGCAGGAAAAAAATTATGTATCTTGTTCTTGTGTTGGTTGAGGATTAGAGATAGTTGACTAAGAGAGTAATATAAATTAGTAGACTAAAGCACGAAGTCCAAGTTATCAACTGACCTGGAAAAGAGGAATCAATGTTGCATTTGAGACACCCACATTGAGGGAATTGCCATCGAAGATGAGCTAGGGTAGAAGTTGAAACACCAGCGTGAAGGTTTGAAGCTACTGATGTAGAGAAATGTCCAGAAGAAGCCGTCGAGAGTGCCACTTTTCGAGGAATTGCTATGCAAGATTGATTCAGGCGCGTTCAATCCTCCAACAATCGATGAGCTCTGTCAAGTATTTGAGCATTTGTCTCTCTAACATCATCCCTCACTTTGAGTTTACAATGCTTCCATAAGCTCCAAAACAAACTAACAATACGAGAACTCGAGAAGTAAGATCCAGCGTAAGGCATTGTAACCACAAAAAGATTGCTTCTGAGCTCGTACTAGTGTCAGTGACTTCCTGCTGGATGTCATTCCATAAGCCAGTCGTAGTCCAAACTTGCATTGCCAATGGGCAAGTAAAAAACATGTGAGCCAAGTCCTCGTTGGAAGAATCACAACTAACACAATTTGTAGGGCATTGAACACATTTACCCTGTAAACGTACTTGCATGGGCAAACAACCTCGACACATTTCTAGACAATTTTATTTTTAATTTTTAGGGAACCTTTAACCGCCAAAATACCAGACAGAAGCCTGGCCTTTGAAGATGAGATGTGTCCACCAAACCCTCCATACAAAGCATGTATGCCCTTTTAATAAACACATTGTAGGCTCTTGGATTACTGCCATAATATGATCTCCGTTCCCTAAAAAATAAAAAGTATGTTCTCCGTTAGGAAGCCATGGTTCGTCTATCCTAAGACAATAGACAATATTTGAGTAAAAAAAATGAAGGTTTAGGGCTATATAATTCAAAAATATAAGAATTTGCGTTGTGATTCAAAACAAAACTTAATTTTGAAAAACATAGCATACTCTCTAGGTGAAACTAATGAATTTGACATTTTAAAATTGATGTAAATTCTGTCAATTTGGCTCAGAAGGGTTATCCAATTCTCACTTTCTCACATGGTAGGCTATATTTGGTCAAGTCTCCGTGTTCAATTTGAAAAAAATTCTTGATCATATTTATACTTTCATCCAAACAACAAGAAATTCTGCATAAAACTGCCGAGTTAAAACACAAAATTGTTGGTCTGCCTCACAATTTAGCCAGTTCTAAATTATTCAAAATTAAACAAGCTATTGAATAGCAATGAATAAAAAACTTTTGCGTAAAGTAGAAGTTTATATCATTAACGATAAATATGTACCTTTGCTCTCCAAACATCAAAGATCCTATAATCAAATATTTGTAGACGAATAATACACTCATAAAACAACATTACGAGTCTTGGTGCACTTGGAATGTCTTAGTGAATATTCATGTTGTTTGGACCGAAGAATGCTGGAGCCACATAAGAAAGAGGCATGAATGTTATCTTCCATGATCTTATTGGAAAAAGCATGGAGGGTTCACATTGATGATGTGGTGGTAAAATCCAAATACTCCCATTGTTGGTTTCTCAAAGTAGTGGAAGCCTTGAGATGACTAAGGTAGCATTTTTAAATTTTATTCCGACTAAGTGTACCTTTGGAATATCAACTGGAAATTTTATAGTTTTCTTGGTGCATATCAAGAGAATTGAGGTGGACTAGAACAAAAATAAATATATCTTGGAAGCTAGGCTTTCTAGGACTAAAAAGGAGTTTCAGAGTCTCTTAGGAAGGATCAACTTCCGAAGGATATCCACATCCAATTGGAAGGTCTTTATCAGTAGAGAGATTTTGACCATTTGTGTTAATTCCATCAATACTATGTAAACCACTAAATCTCTACATTTTTGTTGAAGATGAGTCAATGGCTGTATACTAGCCTGGGATGTTGATATATCTAAATAGATTTAGATATGCTACCAAATAAGGTTTGGGATGATGACTTCTCTGATAAAATTGTTACCCAATTCATTTTGCACTTATCATTTTAATCAATGTACTAGCTAAATACGTCTGGATTCACACGATTCCGCTGACTTTTACTTCAAAGTTTTTTTTTTTTTGGTGTACTTTTACTTGATAGTTAAGGTCGAAATTATAATAAGGTAGGAAATCTATATCTATGCTATAGATGATTTTGAGCTGATTTTTTCTCTTTCTAATTATATTCTTAAGGGTCCGTTTGGTTTGAGAGTTTTGGAGGGGAGGGGAGAAGAGATTTTTAATTTGAAGTGTTTGGTTCAATTTTTAGAAGGGGAAGGGAGCAAATCTCTTTAAAATTTTATTGCATTACCATAATTATCTTTAAATTAATTTCAAATCTCAATATTAACCTTGTAACAACTTTTATTATTATTAGATTATATTATTTTTGTAACAATCTTATTATTATTAGGTTATCTTATTCTTGTAACAATTATTATTATTATTTTGTTATATTTTCCTTCTAACAACTTTTATTATTATAATATCTATCACTCCTACTTGTTACATGTACAAACCACTCATACTACTACTTTGTTGTTGTCAACGGCCGTATTATTATTATCTTATTTTAATTCAGCTTATTATTACTTGTTGTTTCTTCTTTTTTTTATTGTTAATTCACCTATTCATGTCTTGTTGTGCAAAATATATGAGCCAGTTTGAGATAAAATAAGCAGCTTAGATGTGTGCTTGTCTTTCGTCGATCTTCGAAATCATAAAAACAAGTAGTTTCTTTTATTTAATTAAGTTTAAGGGTAAAACGGTAAAATAATTTTAAAATCCCTCCTCCTCCCCTCCCCTTGCGAACCAAACACGTTTTTAATTAAAACATCTCCTCTCCTCTCCGTTAAAATCCCTCCCCTCCCCTCCTAATTCTCGAACCAAACGGACCCTAAGTAAATTTAACAATCAAAATGATATTTTGTTGCTGTCATTTAAAAAGATAAGAATTTATATTATATCTTAAAAAAATTATATTTGTTATATTGTTGGTATCATTGAAAAAGATAAATATATTTTGTTATAGTATGAAAGTACAAAATATCTATTATCCATACCTATAATTTTAATGAAAATCAAATTAATTTTAATCAAAATATCATAAAAAAAAACTAATATTCATAATTTATACGCATTAGCGTAACAAGAAGAACAGATAGACGGAAACAGAATGCCTATCTAAACTCTAGTATAGAATAAAGTTTGTATATATTTGTTAAAAAAATGTCATTAAGATGTAAGTGAAGCTATTATGCACATTCATGTAAAATTTATTAAATCAATAAACTCTTTTTTAAAGCTATTGTCCCGTGTATATTTTTATAATGAATAGTATAAACAATTATTCTCATTTTTTTTAAGACATAAAAATGGAATATATTAACACCGGCAGTTAAACCTCCTCAGCACAAGGTGTATCAAAGGGCCACCCCTAAAAATGATCAGTCATACAAGGTATTTACAAAACAAAGGTCAGTCGATATCCAAACATAACAAAGGGTCCGACCACCATCTCTGAGAACCGTACACAAACGTAACATTATTAGCTTTAAGCTACCAAAACGAGTGAAATTTAACTTATATATTCTCATTTTTATTTAAAAGATATTAAAAAATTAATAAATTTGACTTATTAATCACCGACAAATATTAATCTTGTGTACCTCTAAAAGAAATATTTGTCTCGTAATTGATTTTATAATAATTTTTTATTGTCAATAATTACATTTATCTCGTGTTTTTTGAGGTATAAATGACAACTATTTGTTATGTTTTTTAATAATATCTTCGAAAGTTTCTCAAATATCTTCCAAAGATCTTATAACTGTACCGATCAAATATCGAGGACATGTTCTCACGTCGTCGTCGTTCTTGAGTTTCATCTGGGTGAACTGAACGCTTCCATTTGAGTCGGTTGATGGACGACGATACTCAACGCTCTCCACCCTCTTTTTGACTTTATGGTTGAGTCGATGGTCAAGTTGGTCCAGCTGATCCTTCAAGCCAGACAGTGTGATGTCAACCCAGACCCTAAATAGATTGGGTTTCTCCTGTTCTAGTAAACTGCGACTAACTTAGTGGATCATGAAAAATCATATACTTGACTTGTTCGGATTATAAAATCCAAAATGTATGAAACCCTCCAAAGTACACATTTTAACACGATCTTGGACCAGTTCATATTATATAATCCAAACAACTCTGGGACGGTTTTAGATTATATATTATGAACCAGTTCAGAATGTAAACGGTAGCTTGGTTAGCAAGACTGACTCATTTAACATATTTTTTGGTCCTGGCCATACACGTTTTTTCCTTCCCTTGATTGTTTGTTACACTCTATGCATGCATTGCCGCTATAAATACCAACTCATTCTTCACAAATTCACATTCCAACTCACATTCTCTCCCTCTCTTTTATAGTGTTCATGATGTCAATGTTTCACCATTGGTCTTTCACACAAAGGTTTCTCTCATCATGCAGGGATAATATGAATGGTCAAAGGACAATGTCTCACTCTGTAGGTTTGCACCTCTCGTCTGAATCTGAGGTTCCTCATCAGTGTCTCCTTCTCCCATCTTTTGAGGATGTGCGAGAGGAAACAAACTCACTCCTCCTCTCCTTATGAGGATGTGTGAGAGGAAATAAATCTTCCGGTCCTTCCCCTCTATCCTTTTCTACTACAAGTTTAGCTTTAAGTGTCTAATAAATTGATGTAATAAGCATTATGTTAATGTAAATGTATTATGGAATATTGATCAAATAATAAAATGTATTGACGTCTCTTAAAATTTATGTTTTTTTTTCTTTTCATTTTTACTTATTTCTTAATAATGTATGCCACTGTTTTGCAAAGTTGATTGAAAATTTGGTTAAACACATTTTCAAATTATATAATCCAAAAATCTTTAAAAGTAGTTTGAATTATATAATCTAAATAGGGGTATTTTCAGAATTGAGTAGGACGCGTGAGATGAAAGTATCGTGGAAAAGGAAATTGCCTAAAAATTTCTAGAATGACTAAGATAAGAAAGGCAGCAATTATCCTCTGCTTTGCTTCTTCTTGTAAAGGATCATGTATCTTTCATTTTGATACATTTAAGGTTCTTCAATATGCTTTTGAAAGTGTTGAAACATGAAACTCTCAATTCACCACTTTTACCCCCACAAATCCTCTACATAGTAGATTTGTCAGAAGTTGATCATTCGCAACCAAGGGTACATTAAAGTAGGAGGAATTATAAGTAGGGTACATTGAACAAAAAAAAAAAATACTTTTTATTATAGAAAAGAATTTTCGTAACATGTTATGTCATTAATCAATTTCGTTGTTTCATTAGCCACTAAAGTTTAAGTTGTTAACCATTTTTCAGATCTATGTAATTTTGTAACTTTTTTTGAAATCATGTAAAATAAATGATTATTGAATTTCATTTTTGTAACTAATGAAATAGTTAAAGTGGTTAATAAAATTTATTCAAAAAGTGATTGACAAGTATATTTTTTTGGCTGATACAATAGTAAAAAAATTGGTTAATAACACAACAAATAAAATATATGATGTCTTATTCTCCTTAGAAAAAGTGTTTGATTTTGTACTTATGTCTATTTTTTTAGTGTTTGTTTATCATTAATCTTAAAATATGCATGTACAGCCCACAGTTTAGATGAAATAATCACCTATATAATATATATACGTAGGTGTTTCCTAAAAGGAAAAAATTCTATTCCGTGGAGCAATTTTAGTATTTACTTTAACATGAGAAAAGGATATAAAAGAACCATGTAAAAAAGGGTAATGATAACAAGTGTCATAAGCAAAGTAATATAAACTTTATATTGAAAAAATAAAATAAAAGTGGAATACATCTCTCTCGAAAAATTGAATACATCTCTCAAAAAAATGAATACATCATATTCCAACAATTTTTTTTATTGGTTTCTTTAACAAGTGTTCTAACGACACACATTAGCCTTTCCTTTAAAGAAATGCCTAACACATCAGCCAACAAGGGTGAGCCTAACTCATGACAAGTATCATGCAAAACAAAAAGCAACTTTGAACTACTAACTTCATTTTTGGCAAGAAAATTCTCACAAACATTGTCTTCACGAAGAACATGATGAATAGAAATAACCAAATCTTTAGCCATTAAATAACCAAATTCTCGCATTTGGAACTCACTCGTAGACCATGGTCTATATCACATTTTGCTACCCCATCATGATGCTTTTTAGAGTAGAGATTTAAATAGTCTCTTAAGTCACAAGAGACGTTCAACCACGAAAGTAGAAGCTCACAATCCGTCTAATCTCTCAGTTAAGATAGTAACCTTATGTTTGACAAAAACAAGGATAATTCAATATGAGTTACGCTATGATTATGAACCACACATATTCATTTTCTCTTATTTTTGCTAAACATCACTAATCAAATCATTGTCGCAACTATTCACCAAAAAAAAAATCATTGTCGCAACTTGGAGAACGAGAAAAATAGTATGTTTTTACATTTGAAATATAAAGTTTGTCGTTGTTAAAGCTTCAAACAATTTTCAAATATTGATCGTAGACTATCTATCAAAGTGGTTCACGGTAGAATTTGACATAATGTAGGCCTAGAAAACCAAGTAGGTTTTGGCCTTTCCATTCAAAATTGTTTCAATTGCAGCTTGTAATCCCTCACAACAAAACTGAATTTTGTCAATATATTTTTGTCCTCGCATTGAAAAGATGGCCAGAGAAGTCAATGATTTGTTGCACCATTTCTTTCTTTCTTTTTCTCACATGATTCATCTTTAATTGATTAGTCCGAAAGAAGAAAAAAGATATGTGCACGAGAAAAACAGAGAAAGCTTCTTGTTTTGGACAAAATAAAACATAGAAAGTTAAAGTGCATCATTTCCTTACTTCAACCATAATTCATGTAAGATATTTTGGTTACTATTTATTTATATAAAAGTCATATTAGTCTATATAAGCTAAATTGCACGTGCTGTGCGTGTGTGTCAATCACATTCACATTTATACATTTGATTAGGAACATTCCCATAACAAAGTAGTACATACTTTTATCAAACTGATTCCTTTTTCTTAATTAGTTAGTCAATCGACAACCGTACTTAGAGTAAATTACCATTACATCATAAGTAATTAACCAAAGATTAAATATACAACTTCATTTTATAAAAACCAATTGCTAGCTAGTAAAAGTAGTAGTTCTAAATTATGCACTTGAATTTTGCTTAATAATTAATCAACCAAAACAATCTCTCTTCTTAGACTATCTAATGGCTATGATTGCTTGCATATGCAACGTTAATGTGGGTCTTGTCTGGTCCACATAGAAAATAATTATAGGCTAATTTCAAAATTTGTAAATATGATGATAGTAACATTCGATTCAAATGTTGAATCATTTATATAAATTAATTAAATTTGTGGCAGTATGGACTGGAAAGCTCCAAATATCTTCTTTTGTCACTTAATTTTTAGGGATGAGAATGCGTGCACAATATAATACTATTAATTAAAATGAACATAATTTGAGTCTGTTTTACTTTTCCTTTTTTTTTTTGGGTGATAAAACTTAAGCATGTTGATCTTATGTTAAAAATATTAAACATAAAAGTGTGTGCCGTCCTAGGTTTTATTCATTAACCCTTGTATTTGTTGTACTTCTATATATCTTCAACTACACGTGTTGAGAGATTATGTGAAGTGGAAGCAAAAAACTTAGCTTGGTTATAAAACAAACTGTTATATACGTTTGATAAATATAAATATAATTTGTGTCACACTATATATGGTCTATGATACATTCATGTATGTTATGATAACCTTGTGAGTGAAGAAAAATAATAAGAAAAAGTAAAAAGACAAGGCCATGGAGTCAAAGACAAGACGACCACCAATATGTCTCAATTAATATTATGTCTCTCTCCAAACCGTTTCTTACTACCAACTCTTTTTTCTCACTCTTTCCTATATTGTAAGCAAACACCATAACCATCACGATCATCATCATGTTCATTATTAATTTATTTCCTCCTTATGAAGCTTCTTTCTAATCTTTCTCCCTATACCTAGCTAGCTCTATAAAAAACCATGTCTCATACTCTCATGTTCATATCAAAATCAAATTAACCAATTTGGGAAGAAAATAAAGTAAGTTAATACAATGAGAAAGCCAGAGATTTCTAGTGCTAAAAACAACAACAATACTAATAAGAAGAAGCTTAGAAAAGGGTTGTGGTCACCAGAAGAAGATGAGAAACTTATGAACTATATGGTAAGGAATGGACAAGGATGTTGGAGTGATGTGGCAAGAAATGCTGGATTGGAAAGGTGTGGCAAAAGTTGTAGGCTAAGATGGATCAATTACTTGAGGCCTGATCTTAAAAGAGGTGCTTTCTCAACACAAGAAGAAGAACTCATCATCCATTTCCATTCTCTACTTGGAAACAGGTCCATTAATATTCTTCTCTACTTAATCATCCATCTTAAACAATAAATTCAATTTATGCATCATTGATTAACATTAGGGTAGCATTGTGATTTTGTTAAATTATATTGGCACATTGTGACACTACCAAATTCACCATAATTCATATATGTAGAAGAACTTATAATAACACAGCACTTGCTCTTGCAAGTAGAAATTTATATCATAATGCTTTTCAAGTTTTGCATTTCTGCAGGTAGTGGAAAATTTAGTGTGAAGTGAGAACATATACATATGTAAAATCTAGTTTATATCCTTAATTAGCTATTACTTTTTCTTGGAGGAGTTGTAGATGTTTAATTAGTGTTAATTAATTAGTAAAAAAGAAGAATAAATTCTAAAATCAGTACTGTTCCACAATATGTTTGCATGTTACCATACATATATATATCAAAGAATTAATACAAGTTTTCTAAGATATAGTAAGATATATCTTAAGTTCAAATATTTTTAATAATGAAAACAGGATATTCCATGAGACACTCACGCACTATTATCCACCTAAGTCATACAATAATCAATAATGTTATTGCACATCATTATACATTTTTATTTTTTACATATACATCACCTTTTTATATAGAATAAATGAAACATATTTTTCATTAGTTACATTTTTTCCTTAACATTCAGATGAATATATACGTATATTAATTAATATAAGCTAACAAACTTATTTCAAATTAATTAACTTCTTCTATAATATGCATTGACCTGACATTTGAATTTATTTGACTTTGAAGATGGTCTCAAATAGCAGCACGATTGCCAGGGAGAACCGACAATGAAATAAAAAACTTTTGGAATTCAACTATAAAGAAAAGACTTAAGAACTTGTCTTCAACCTCACCAAATCCAAGTGATGAGTCCTCACCTGAACCTAACAAAGATTTCAATATACAACAAGGGTCCTATATTTCTACACAACATGCAAATTACAACAACTACATGAGTATGCCTATGTTCACTTCATCATCATCTCCATCACCATCAATATTTCAAAACACAATTTTCAATACCATGAATATTGACACGTTGCCTATGCTGGATCATAGTGGATACTTCAACAATACAGTTACTACATTGCCATGCTTTTCGTCACAAAGTCATGAAGTTGAAATTAAAGGTTCTTATTTAGAAAATGGTGTGTTTGGGAATGTAAATATTGGAGTAGAAAGGGATATGGAGAATAAGTGCAACACAAAAACTAACCCTAACCATTCTGATTATTATTTTGATGACATAAAGATAAACAATATGCTTAGTAACTGCAATATTATTGAAAGCAATAATAATAATAATAAAATTGAAAGTAGGGGTGAGGTAGTGGAGAATTTATTTCAAGAACAATTCAACTTGGGAGAGTGGGATTTTGAGGAGTTGATGAAAGATGTTTCCTCCTTTTTATTTTCTTGATTTTTCATTCCGATCCAATAATAATTGTGATCCTATACAGCTATACCATTTTTTTCCTCAATTTCTCCTAATTGGGGTCCCATTTTTTAGTCAAACCTTCAGAATTTATGAACCTTAATTTGGTATACTTGGTGGTTTCATTACAACCGACTAGTAATATATTTGTACCTTTGTTGTTATACGAAAGGAGTATATAAGTTTACAAATTAACAACAATAAACAGGTAGCTTGGAAAAGGATATCATGAATAGATTAATTGTTCATACATTGTTTTTCTTGTTCAACCTTTGTTAGTGGATATATAGTACTGATCATACATACACACACATATGTCACTTTAATAGATTGAATCTTGAATGCATAAACAAGTAACAAGTATATATGCACATACTTTGAATCTTCTATATATAGTGGTTTCAAAGTCATTTGATCCAAATTTAAACATATTATTTGAACACACATATTTAAAAAAGGTGGAAAGAGAAAACAATTCAATAATATATATTTATAAACTATTTAAATAATATCTATTTTCGTTGTGCGACCAAATGGTACGTCCAAATAATTATAATCACCCAAAGCATTTTTAAAAATATTAAATGTATGTATGTATAGTTCGATATCATTTTAGATCCAACAACACAATTGTGAGCTGCTACGGATGATTGCATATATCGACTCCTTTTGATAGAAACATTGACTATAGTAACAAAAATACATTCCGTACGAAGGTCATAGAATAACAATAACAAGAATAATATTGATTCAGTCAAAAAAAAAATTGGTTATGCTCTTTGGAAGCAAGCATATTTACTTTCATGACTAATTTAATCTTCTATGTATATACTTTTTTATTTTAAGGATATATCTATCTATGTATACTTGTCTAAATTTTTTTTTATCTATGTATGCTTGGAGGGATGACTAATTTAATCATTAAAGTTAATTAGTCCACTCTGTACTCATCAGTCAGATTAGTTAGTGTTAATTTTGTCCAGGTTTCATCATATTATTGGAAAGTTATTTATGTTAAATGGTTGAATTTCAAAGATTAATAATTATAACTTCAACTTTCATTCCAAGCCGTGAAAGATAACCAAGTATTATTATTATATTGACAAACAAAAAATATGCAATAATTAATGTAGGATAATTATCAAGAAGTGAATGTAAAGCAACAAGTAATTGAATTGAAATGGACAACTAATAAGTGACAATATTTAACTAAACAATTTAGTTTAAGTGGTTAATGAACTTTAACAAATAATAAATTATTTAAAAAAAAATTGAGTTTGATTCCTAAAAACTTATTAACCAAACTTTAGTTACCTTTTGGCCGAACTTTGAATTATCAGAGTCTATTTTCCATGAAAACTCAAAGGATCAACAAAAAACAATATTTGGTCCTTGGACAGAAAGATGATAGTGCTTTCTTTGATAACATTAATTTCCCACTCATATCTACACTGGCTAACTGATGTATTTTTTTTCTTGTTTGATCACTATATGTCTATTGAAAGTAGCGATAGTACTTTGATTCCTCACCATAATATGTTGCTCTTTCTTCTTCATAATTTAACTTTAGTCTTTATGTTAGAATTTATGGGCTGCAATCAATTGTTGGTTTCGGTTTTTAATAAAAACAGACTGATGTTGTGATCCATTTGATGATACTTAGGTCCCAATAAAAGCGATCAATAGATAATGGGTTTTTGGACACTTAATCTGATTTGTGCAGAAACATAGTGTAGGCCCAAACCCCTAGGCCCATGATGGGTGATTCCTAGGGTTGCACGGTTATAAATAGAGAGGTTGGGTCTCCTTTGCCATCACTTTGACTATTATGCTCATTAGTGGTTTGCCCCTTGAAAACCCTAAGGTTGGAGCATGTGAAAGGCAAGGGAAGACTTTGTCTCAAATCTCGGCGAGTCCGGTGATCATGATTTCCAAGTAAGTGTGTTCTAATTTCATATAATAACTCGATCTTGATGATAATAATTGTTTTTTAGCTAGAGGAATGTTTTTTAATCGTAACATGTAGTTTCCTGCCCAAATGTAGTTATTGCATTTTGCATTTAAAAATTGATTTGGGATAAAGTTATTGGAGAATGTTTTGAACTAAGGAACTTGCCTACCCAAATGTGACAATTTCCCGAATTCAATACATGCTCATTGATTAACTTATATGAGGTTTTGACTTAGGCTTTGTCTTAGTTTGTGTATTCTGCCCAAAGGTGATTGTACAATTATATTGGTATCATTGTGATAGCTTGTTTATTTTGATATATATCTTGTCAATTGATATATTGTAATGCATTCATGTTTTGTCTCATATATTTCCTCAATGGACAATTGTTATGCTTTTATTATGCATGCTCATTGATTAACTTATATGAGATGGAGTTATTTGAGTATATGTTGAACCAAAGAATTTGTCTGCCTAAAGGTGACAATTTCCCAAGTTGAATGTATCATCATTGATTAACTCATTTGCGGTTTTGGCTTGGGTTTTGACCTTAGTTTGTGCATTCTGCCCAAAGGTGATTGTACAATTATATTAGTCTCGTTATAATATCTTATTTATATTGAGTTAAATCTTGTCTTATGACATATTTTAATGAATTCATGTTTAGTACCAATAAATTTCTCTGTGAATAATTATTCTGCTTCCATCGAGATGTTAAACAAGTCAAACTGTAAGAAATGGAAGTAAGATTTGGAGTTATCTCTAGGAGAATATGCCTGAACTGAAATAACCTTTTTGTAAGTGGGAGATGGCTCACAAGTTAAAGTACCTGACCATATTGGTCTTATGTGTCTAATGAAAAGTTAATGGACATGAAAATATGACAATGTTGTAATCTAGGAGTAACCGTAGAGTCAGTGGGAGATGTCAACCTAATTGTGACCTCAATGGGAGATGTCACCATAATTTAACATTCTAGTTTTGAACTTGTTTTGAAAAATATTTTTCACGTACCTTCCGTTAGGATGAATCTTGTTTGTATTTCTTTGTTGGAGCAACTTTGTTTTAGATTTACTCTTGGAGGTAGAAAACTAAGTTTGAAATTAAACTCACATAACCTTGCGTCATCGTTTGTTCCTCTATATAAATGGTCTCTAGTAGATGGTTCATGACTCCCTGAATCTTTTGTTGATGGTTTATATAAGTTGTCTTTGACTTCACATAACCTTGATTCATCTTTCATTGTCAAAAATTTTGTTGCTATAAGATCTAATGTTGAGGAAGATATCCTTTACTTTATGACATAAACACTTGGATCATATTTATTGGGGAAAAGGCTGAGAAATTAATCAAAGTAAAATATTCTACCTTTCTTAAACTTTGATGATCCAGGTACTTGTGTGGATTGCATTAAAAGCAAATTTATTAAAACCAAAGGTTACAACTAGCATTTATGAACCCTTAGAAATTGTCGAAATTGAAATTAATGGCTCCCAACTCCTGTAATTTATGGTAATAAATTATTTATTACATTCATTGGCTCCCTAACTTTGACGTTAATTATTCTTTTAACCAAATGACTTAGATTCATTGTTTTCAAGAGTCACTTTGAATAACATGAATATTGTGAATTCTTTTGATGTATTTGGTTAGTGGGAGCTTGAATTTTACATTATCAATTTTGTGATGATGAATTTTTCTTTCACTTATTTTCTTTGATATATTGATGTGAATTTTCATTCAATTTAATTATTGATGATGAGATGAATTCTTGTATATATCAAATATCAAATGTGAAAAAATTAAAGCTCAGTGTTGAAGGGATCACTATGCCGGTGATCGACACTACTTTGGAGTTGAGGTATTACATGTGAAAAATTTGAGCTCAATGTTGACATGATCTCTATGTCGGCTGTCAACATTATTCTGGAGCTAATGTAATATGTGTGAAATTTAGAGCTCAGTGTCGTTGGGATCACTATGCCGATGATCGGCACTATTTTGGAGCTGAGGCAGTGTGGTTTTCCGTGGACCACATGGCTTTCAGGCATTTGAGAGAAATCACATAATTTCTTTGGCTTTAAGGCATTTGAGAGAAATCACATAATTTCTCTAGCTTTAAAGCATTGAGAGAAATTGAGAACCGGCAATGAAAATGATAGTATGGTCGATGATCACGTTGGCATATCATTTCTTGCTACACTCTACACAAATGACTAGTCGACGGAATTGGTGATATTTGTAACCATGGAAGGTGTTGTGTCAATTAAGGATATAACTACCGCCATGATTGGATATCATTCAATTCTTAGTTAGATGGAGTCTTAATTAAGTGTTGCATCATGGGATCATGTAGTGGCCACGTTAGGAGGTTTGTTATCAGTCCAAGAGTCATTTTCAAAAATTTTTTTTTTTTATTTTTATATTTTTTATTTTTATTTTTAAATACACAATTGATTTTGCCCAAGTGGGAGAATGTTAGAATTTCTTCTAATATTTTGTGGGCTGCAATCAATTGTTGGTTTTGGCTTTTAATAAAAAGGGACTGATGTTGTGATCCATTTGATGATGCTTAGGCCCCAATAAAAGTGATCAATAGATAATGGGTTTTTGGACACTTAATCTGATTTGTGCAGGAACATAGTGTAGGCCCAAACCCTAGGCCCATGATGGGTGGTACCTAGAGTTGCACGGTTATAAATAGAGAGAATGGGTCCCCTTTGTTATCACTACTACTATTTTGCTCATTAGTGGTTTGCCCTTGAAAATCCTAAGTTTGGAGCATGTGAAAGACAAGGGAAGACTTTGTCTCAAATCTCAGCGAGTCCGATGATTATGATTTCCAAGTAAGTGTGTTTTAATTTCATATAATAACTCGATCTTAATGATAATAATTGTTTACACTTTATACATACATATTCTCGTATCATATGTTGTCTCACTTTTGAAGCCAACATATACATATTCTCGTATCATATGTTGTCTCACTTTTGAAGCCAACATATATCTAGTCTAGTGTAATCTGATAAAACACAATCATGACCAAAAAAAGTACAAAACGAATCTCAAATTATTACTACTTGGTAACTAAATAGAAAGAGAAGGAAAATATATAGTGCAGCTTGTTTCGTTGTCGTACTTAAAATAATGAGAAGTAAAAAGGCTACACCAGGAATGGCTAGGCATCTTTTATTTATTACAATAAGCAAACATTTAGTAAGTTAGACATTCAGACTAAAAATGGTAAATCGACTTCAATTATAAAAAATAGGTATTTCAACCCTTTACATATCAATCATTCTGCATGGTCATGAATACAAGTGATCAATTTTAGTTCTTATAATCTGGTGGTGAAACTCAACTCCACTAAGTGTTTAGAAATGAAAAATTGTAGATTCGAAACTATAATATAAAATATCATATCTATCTATTTTAATCATCTGAGTTGTATAATTTAAATTCTTCTATGAAGATTTCGAATTATATAATTTGAACCATCCTATAATGTGGTATGTGTGTCGTTACATCTAAGGTTTGGACGGTTTGTGGTATGTGATTACATTTTTTGTCGGTTTAGACATTGTAAAAGTTTTATAACTATAAATAGTTTTGTATCACGCAACATTTTCATTCATTCTTCGTTTTTCATCCATTCTAAAATTTTCTTTCTTATTTTTTTAGGAGCCATGCTAAACACAGCGACAAAATTTATCTCGAATTTATCAAGAATGAAAACAAACAAATCAAAAGCAGGCTTTGAGCGGATATCAGGGAGGTGGAGAGAAAAATATAGAAAATCCTAAAATAGTGGATGAGTGGCGTACATGCCACATGCATCGTGAAACACTCGGGAAGTTTTTATCCGCTTCAAATAGCATTTTTGTTTTTTTAGGCAACAATGCCTAATAACATTAAGAGAGGGAGAATTAGGTCAACACCCTTTCATAGAAGCATAAACCATTGTTAGGAAAACCCTTATCTATTTCTAATATATGCGTGTCTAATGGAGTCAGGAAGGGAACCAAACAAATGAAGAGAGAGCTAAATTGAGATTAGCGCACAAGTTATCTGCGAAAGTGTTCCCTTTTCTATAAATGTGAGTCACAAAAAAATTCATACTTTTAGTTGTTTCTATACAATTAATCCACCAATTTCTTAAATTCCAAGGCACCATATAAAGTGGGATTTGAAAGCAAACATCACCAATTGTGAGTTTGTTTCTACCCATAAGTTGTTTGAAGATTACAAATTCACTCATATTACTGGAAGCAGTCAGTTTAGTATTGTTACCTGATAAAGAAACATTTGCAATGATCATACTAATGGTTGTCTTCCATGGAATTTTTTGTCCTAGACCTAGATTAGTTTCTTGCGCACCAAATCTTGTTTAAGATGTTGATGATACAAGCTTTAATCACAAGCTTACATTGAGGAGTTCAATGTCATTCACAAAGTACCCAGATCTCTTCAAGTGAGGTGAATTGAATGGTAAAATTCAGAATAGTAGCTAGCCAAGACCATATTTTAGAAGCAAAATTACACCGAAAGAAAAGATGAAATGCGGTTTCATAAGAGATAGAAAATATTGAATCTTTTATATATAGTGGTTTCTGATGACACTCTGTCATCTCTCTTTTATTAGCTATTTTTATTTAGTTTTTATGACAAATTCATTGTAATTCTAGAGCAAAAAGGGTCAAAGGTGCAAGAAGCAAGAAAACCACAACAGAGGAAATCGGGCCCCAAATCGTCACATTCGGGCGTCGATTTTGAGGCAGACAAAGGAGCCTTTGGCTCGACAATTTTCAGGCGCCGTATCAGGTTATTCGAGCGCCGATTTTTAGAACATTTCATTCGACATAAATCGGGCGCCGATTTCGCGCAAGCATGGGCTTTTTGGATTTGATATTTTACAGTTCGGGCACCGAATTTTACACTTCAGGGCCCAATTTTTCACAAGTCTATTTAAGCAAACTGCATTTTATGATTAAGGGTTCACGAATTTTGAGACCTAAAGCATATTTTGGAGCAAAGGCTTGCAGATCTGGTGGACAACCATCAAAACTAATAGTCAATCATCCATTACATGTATGAATCTTTCTTCTTATATTAGTTAGCTTATACTTTAGCTATGAGTAACTAATTCTCTTGTGGTTAAATCCTGAGATGAATCCGATGTAATCCTATGGGAACCCTAATTTGTTGAACTCCTTTGAATATCAATGAAAGTCTAGTTTTAATTCATATTACTTTATGTTTAATGCTTTTTGTATGTTTATCATCGACTACTAACCCTAGCTTTATGAATATGCAAATTGATCTTAGAGATTGAATGACCACTAACCCTGGCTTTTGACTCTGACCTAGGTAATAAGTTTAACCTAAGTAATCAAGCTAAAGATAGATCATTATTAGGTTATGACATAGGGATTAACACGTTCTGTTAAACCCTCCAACGGTTTCGAATTCACTTAAGAGATTAAGGGGTTGTCACTTGCGGGGAGAATTCTAGGTCAAGAGATTGGGTAGAATTACTTTGTTAATCTGTCGTTGAATTAGATGATCATTGACTGAACTAGGAGTGCGAATTACCATATGAGAACTTCGGAGGATTCGAAGGACTTAACCATACTTCACTCAATTTTCTATAAACCAATCTTTATCTGCTTTTAATCAGTTTATGTTACAAAATAACTCAACTGCCTAGGGCATCAATACAAATTTATTACATCCTTTTTAATAATGAAATTGCTAGGTATAAGTTAAATACAGTCCTCGTGGAACGAATTTTTATTACTTCGATTGAATTTGGTTCACTTGCCAAATATCTATCAGTTTCAAAGTCATTTGATCCAAATTTAGACATATTATTTGGACGGACACACACATATTTAAAAAAGGTGGAAAAAAGAAAAGAATTAAATAATATATATTTATAAGATGAGAGAGCGCGAGCGAGCGTGCGCTCGTGCACGCTTGTCTTTGTGTGTGTATATATATATTAATAAATCTATTGCATTTGAATTAAAAAATATATAAATCTAATGAAGAATAAATCTCAAAAAAAAAGAACAGCTTAATGTGTTACTAATCACTATGTGAATTTAAAAAGATATTTAAAAAGATAAATATAAAAACGTATTTAAAAATAAAAAAAATTACAGTGTAACTCGTTTTATCAACTAAGCACTATGTGAATTTAATTGAGATTTTAAGAGATAGAGGGATTGGGTTAAATTTGATCAGACATAACCCTTAAACCAATCGATTGTATTTGATTTAGATTTAGGCCCAGTTTGGATAAATAGCTTTTACAAATGCTTATAGCATTAGAGCTTATAAACTAGAGCTTACATCATAAGCATTTATACTCAATAAGCTCTTTATGTTTGGATATATACATTAAAAAGTACTTACATAAATTGAAGTGTTTGGATGTGTCATTACATAAGCAATAAGAAAATATTAAAATATTTTAATTTAAAAAATTAAAGAAACAAACACGACTAAAAAGCTGTAAAAAACAATATTAAAATATATTCATAATTTTAATATATATAAAAAATTATCAATATTATAGAACAAAATTAATATTAAATAATCAAAATATCACCAGTAATTAATATATATATATATATATATATATATATAATATAAAATAATCAAACATGTGTAAAAATTTAATAGTCATTGATCATTGTTGAAAAAAATATCTTGTACTTTTAGTAAGTTGTGAATTAAGTACT
>Ga0228711_1005392_pt1 | contig 19460 bp, 10 predicted proteins | sample MedpolnodulmetaG_2_FD_177996 | JGI IMG/M metagenome (GOLD analysis project Ga0228711, IMG submission 177996) | Root nodule microbial communities from Medicago polymorpha collected in Santa Monica, California, United States - brown nodules | ecosystem: Host-associated > Plants > Roots > Nodule... | reverse complement strand
AATGGGCAGTTACTAAATTTAAGGGAAAGAATAAAGACCATTTTCTGATTAATGGATAATTACCACTATGTGCACTTAGTGGGTAATTATCACTTATTTGGATTTGTAATTTTAATATTGCTCATTAATGAAGACATTGCTACTAAGGTTTAGGTACTTTGGTTTTAAGGTTTTGAATTTGAAAAATTATATTTAAAATAGTATTGAAGAGAGAAAAACAAATGCACAAATATGACTTGTTCATCTCTATATGTAAGTTTTTCTTTTTTTGTGGTGATCTCTATGTGAGTTTGTCAATATTAAAATGTTACGTGTTTTCTTTTAACAAAACTTATTAAAAAGGCTAACATTTTTTTATCTAAAAAAATGGACCCGTAATAATGTAACATAAAGGATCAGTTTGAGAAAATAAAGAAAAATTAAAGAACCAATCCAAAAAGTTGTCAAATTCGAAGAACGGCAACCATAATTTTATATGAGAAAAAATAATAATTTATATACATTATTCGGTTAAAATGTAATAAAGTTTGTTATCAGATAAACTACTATGACAAGATAAATCATATTTTGAGGTAAAAAAATGTGCCACGTTTTCAAAAATGTAGTTACAAGACCCGTCAAAATAAAAAAAAGCCTTTTTCAGAAAAATCGTCAAGGTTTCGGGTTCGATTTTTTAATGTAAATTTTAATGGACTAGTTTATACAGAGTTTGTTCTAACTTTAAATGAAAATTTTGTAACTGAACAGTAAAATTGGACCCTCAAATTAATAGGTCCTTAAACTAGATACCAAGTTTAAAAAAGAATGATCAAATATTAAACTTCAAATTAACTGTTTTAATCTTTCTCACTCTAATCATACGCAGATGAAACATAATGTCCATGGATGGATCTTTGCACCCCTAACATCAGTTTGGATGTTCTTTCAAAAAAAAAAAAAATATCAGTTTGGATGTATGAAGTATGCACGTAAAAAAAAATCACCAGGTCTGAATGGTCTAAATGTAAGTTTCCAAACAATTTATGCATAGGGACAATTTACGATGATATTTTGTCAACTCTTGTGTGCTCCGTGACCATTTTATGCATTTTTGTCACATGGCGGGCATGCTGCAATCATCGCATTCATTCTTCAAGGTTATTTGGATGGCTTGCGTTTGGACTATTGGAAGGAAAGGAACAACCGCGTCTTCAACAATAAGACCTCCGATCCTTTTATTATTTTGGACAAAGTAAAGTTGCAGTCTTTTTTGTGGTTAAAGGCTCACTTGCCATCTTTTGTTTTTGCCTATTAAGATTGGTGGCGACACCCTCTTTTATGCATGGGGGTCGTAGTTTAACGATTTCATCTAGTTTTTCTTATTTTTTGGCGGTGCTTGTCTATTTTTGGCACCGATGACTTTGTAACTGTTTTGAGGTATTTCTCTTGTAGCACATCTTGTGCGTGTGATTCACCTTTGAGTTAATAATATATCTTATTTTGACTTGTTAAAAAAATAAATAATAACATATGATGAAATGCATGGATAAACACCGTGAAGCAATTATTATCGTTGTTGTATTATATTGTTGAAATCGTTGCAGTTGAATTATGTTGCTGCAATTGAGTTAGAATGTGATATGGTTGTTTTGTATGTTCTGAATAATTTTGGCTTCTATCTATGACATAAGGCAAAAACATGTTTCTGATTAAAATCCGTAAATCGAAGACTTTAGATGGCGTGAGAAAAATGGAGGGCGGAAATAAAAATCTTATAAGAAATTATGTTATTTCTTTAAGGGTCAAACATGTGACAACCATGTATGATTTTGACCAAAAATAAAAAGGACTGTTATTTCTTCATGAAGAAACAATGAAGTACAATACAAAAACATACGAGAAAAAAGTACTCTAAACTTTTAAAAGAGACTAAGATTCAATTGGTTGATTATTTCACAAGTGGTGGAACCCAGTTGAAAAAGACATAGCCAATCTAAACGTGACATTAACGATGCACATGGCTAGAACATTCTTCGATGCTTACCACTTGTCTATAAATATAATGGTCCATTTCTAAATAATTTCTATTTTGATCAAATCACTGAAAAAAATGATCTTTGGCATCTGATGACATGAAATCCTCTGTCTGTTGTTGTTACAAATTAGAATATTATCATGTGCACTTTTTACTTCCTTAAAACTTTACCACCCTTATTAACCATATTAGAACATTCTACACTTTACTATAATCTATTTCATTTTAAACATTTTTATAAGATTGCACTATTACACAATATATTCATATCAAATTCTATTGAGTCACATTGATGATATTTCAACATTATTTTATATTTTTATAAATTATCATGTGAACCATGAATAATAATTTAGAGCAATCCAAAAGAGATTGTGAAGATCTGATTTGAAAGGAACAAATAAAATATTATTATTTATTATCGATATTGATTATTATAATTATAATTACTTATAAATATGGTTATTAATACTATATTATATGGTTGATATTGTCAAAAATATATCATATGGTGACACTGTCTCTTTTGAGAAAAAGAGTCATGTTGATTCTGGCTTTTCACATGTTTGCAGCAAAAAGGGTTTTCTAAAGTTTGATTCTTTTTCATTGAATCTCTTACTTTGGAACCCTCAATTCAGATGGGGGTGTAAAATTCCTTGTGAAGAATAAGAATTAGAAACCATTTGAGGTGTTTGATTTGATGTGATGTTGGCAATGTCTTTGTGTTACCAATCACAAACATTATTTGGTTGTGTAAGTATTCTTAATCCTAATCTTAATCCTAGATACTTGTGTAAGTCAAGGTCATGGAAAGTTCTATCTACACCCCCATCTTCAGTTATATTGAATGCAGATGAAAGTGGAAAATTTTCCAAGAACCTTGTTGGTTCTTTAAGGAATGATTCTGTTAGTCCTTTTGGTTATCAAGGAACAACTGTTGGCATAATTGGAGGCATGTCTGTTGATGCAACTCTCAATTTTCTAAGAAAGCTTGTGGAGTTGAGTTCACAAGATGGACAAAATCCCATTCCTTTTTTGCTTTGTTCTGATCCAATTTTGAATAAGGACCTTCTTTCCTATGAAAGGAGTTTGGAAAGTTTTAAAGTTGATTCTACTCGGATTGTGCAAAGTCTTAGAAATAAGAGGGTGTTTCTCGAGAATTCCGGGGCGCGTTGTATAGTTATGCCTTGTAATGTTTCACATTTTTGGTATGAACAAGTATCCAAAGGTTGTTCTGTTCCTTTTCTTCATATGGCTGACTGTGTTGCAAAGGAACTTAAGGAAGCTAAGTTAAAGCCACTTGAAGCTGGTAGTCCTTTGAGGATTGGAGTGCTTGCAACAAATGCAACACTAGCAGCTGGTTTTTATAAGGAGAAGCTTCAAAATGAAGTAATTTCCCTAATCTTTTTGTTATTGTGTTTGTTTTAAATAGTTTACTGTCCTTAATCTCATTTATAAACTATAGCATGCTAGAGTTTCAACAGATTTGTAATTGTATATGGGTTTTTGTGTGACAATTGTATAGTAGGAGTTCATTTTTACTTACATGGATCATAGGAACCTACCAGTTATATTGGTAAATATGATAGATGATGGAAGTGATTAGCTGAAACTTTGAGTAAAGGGGAGCTAGAAACTTTGTCTGTTTGTTAAAAGTGAGATGCCTGATTTAATGTTTTACAGCTATTCGTGACTTCTCAATTTCATGCGCACTTTGCTTGTTTGCACTTGAATTTATAACTTGTTTTCAATTTCTTATGTGTACTTTGTCGGACTATTGTCAACGGCAGAGAGCAGAAAATAGCAATTTGTTCAAATTTCACTATGCGATAATGCTGTAGCGCCGCAATAGTTGCCATTTGACAACACTTTGTACTAAATAGCGTATCGCAGAACAATAGTATTTTGTTCAAGTTCTGCTATGCTATAGTGCCGCTATAGCCGTTATTTGACAATACTGCTTTGTTGGGAACTTTGTTTCTGTCTAATAGCTCTGCTACATCTGTGGACTGTTATGAGTTACCAGTTACCACTGGTGCTGAAAACATGAATGGCATTCTCATAATGTATTTTGTAGGTATACCTATGTGCAAATAACGTTCTTCCAAAATTTTGTTTGTGAACATGGAGATGACCGTCAAATATGTATATATGCACTACATTTTTACCTTCCTAATTCTTATATGTTCTTCATATGTACTAGTTGTTTTTTACTTTTTCTGCAAACGTTGCATTGCTTAGAAGTAAGATCATATTGAATTATGTTGACAAGCAATAGAGATGTGAATGTGTTCATCTTATTTACTGATATATATTCAGGGCTTTGAGGTTATCCTGCCAGATAGAGCAACTCTGGAGCATACAGTGATACCTGCGACTGAAGCTTTGAGCCGAAAAGACATGGAAGGGGCATGCAATCTATTGAGAATTGCGCTTCAAGTTCTTTTGGTGAGGGCAGTTAATTTTGTTATCCTTGCTTCTGATGAAATGCGAGATGTTTTGCCCCATGACGATCCTCTTCTCAAAAAATGTATCGATCCAATGGACGCCTTAGCCCGGTCAACTATCAAATGGGTAAGATCTTGTGGAGACAAAAACAATTGAAAGCAACAGTTGTATTTCATTAGGTATCAATATTCTTCTGAATTCATTGATGTCCTGCATTTCATTAATGCAAACTTTTGAATTCACCAATACTGTAACAAGCCAAATATGCATTTTATTGTTCAAGTAGAATGTATTCCTTCTGAATCCATCCATGTTCAAATCAATTTTGCTTGAGATTAAAGAAATTTCCATCTTATCTGTTCGAATTTCACAAAGGAAATTCTGGAATCGGTTAACTCATTTTATGAGTGTCAAACTTAGTCTAGTTTATTTGTGTACTCTTAAGTCTTAACTGCACAAAAACTAGTGCGAACATTCATTTTGGTCCTTCAAAGATACCTGTGAAATAGCATTGGCCTGTACTTACTAGTTACTGCATACCCATATTTAGCTTTCACTTTTAACTTGATGAATTGATACAACTCGTCCACATAACCAGATTATAATATAAAACAGGTTTGCCGTGTTTGGGTGAATCATGGATTATTGATAGTTATATTGAACAGTCCTAACTGGAAATTGAATCAAATGTATTTCAAATGATACGCCATAGTTCCAATTCATTTTTTAGTAACAAATTTACAAGGCTATGTATATATATTTGCACAGAAACAAACTGTATCATATACCATGCCAAAAAGAAAAATAAAAGTAAAAATAAAACTATAGCATATTCCTCAAAACAAACTGTGTCAGATTTCTACTGAAGTAAAACTTTTGAATCTTTTCCGTCATTCCTCCAAAAAAACATAACCAAGTCTCCACTAGAACAATTTACTCAGCACGTACAGTGATACATCTTCTTAAATCCAATCAGCATAGAGACGAATGACCCTTTGCATTGTGTTTTTGTCAGATAAGGATTTACCAGCATAGGGCCCATTCTTATGTAAAGAGGTAGTTGCCACTGTGATGGCTGACGTATTTGTAGCAAGAGTAGAGCTATAAGTTTGCAATTGCGTTGTGTTGTTTTGTGCAGAAGAGTGGCCATTAGTTGTAGCAGCAGTAGAAGTTTGCATGATCCTGCATTCTGCATTTTGTATCATCCCTGGTTCTGCATTCACAAACTCTCAAGTCAAAATTTACTTACACCAACACAGTTCTATATTCTATTGAATCACAAAAAGCTTTCATGGAAATCATATTGGACCTGGACTAAGGTTCTGTTTGGATAAACAGCTTAAGTCCATATCATATAAGTATTTATGATTTTTCTAACAAAAGATAAACTAAAGTCAAGCTATTTTCATGTATACTATAAGCTGCTTGTATAAGCTATCATGGAGAGCTTATAAAAATAAGCTAAAAACAATTTATGGATATGTCATGAGCAGTGTTGTCAAATAGCGGTTATAGTGTCACCATAGCGTTAGCGTAGTGGAATTCGAACAAACTATTGTTCCACGATATTTAGTAAAAAAATTGTCAAATAGCGGCATTGTAGCATTATAGGATAGCGGAAATTGAACAAACCGCCAATTTCCGCGATTCACAATTGACAGCATTGTAATTTGTTTTCATAAACTCTTCCAAACAATCTCACAATATTTTATGTTAGCAAATAAACTCAAATAAGTCAATTCAAACAGACCCTAACTCATATGGGTAATCCATTTCCGATGAACATTTTTTCCATTTATAAGACTCGACTCCGAGACATTACTTATTAATTAAGCAACCTCATAATCGGCACAAGAACCAACATTATGTGTTTGTTGTTTTTATTGAAATATTTTAACAGTATATCATCCTAGCTAAATTCAATCACATGCCATAACTGATTAAGCTTGCTGCAGAACTAGATCATACAATAACACAATTTCACAGTCCATAATATTTAAAATAAAATAAAAAAAACCATTTTTATTTTAATAACAAAAAATCCAATTATTAAACAAGCACAAAATTCACCAGATTACATAAAACCTATAAAGCACCAAAACAAACACCGGACACAACACTGATACATCAACCCCCATAATAATTTGAGAAAATAAATTGATCGAATGTAATCACATTTGTCAGTGTTGTGTTGGTTTAAGAACTGACTAACACACTTTTGATCAAATGTGTCGGTGCTGCAGAAATGAAAACCCTTTTTGTTCTAATACTAAGAAATGAACAAACAAGACCAAAAAGTAGTGCTAGTGTAGTAAATGAAAGAAGTTGAAGAAAAATACGTGGTTGTGGAGAAAAGTTCTCATGCTGCTGCTGCTGAGGATGACCATGATGAAGAGGTAGAGGAGGAGTTGCATGAAGGAAACGACAGTTGTGTCCGTAGCTACAATGTCTGGTGTGCATGAACATTCTACAGAATCTTGGTCCTGTTGCTGTTCTGAGGTCGTTGTAGCCATGTGCATAGTTGCATTGGGGTGCAACAAGAGGACACGTTCCTTGCATGAATCTTCTGCATAGCTGAGTCTTAATCCTCATATGGGTTTGTGAATTTTCAGCTTCTGAATCCATCTTCAACCACTCTTGTGAATGATGAATTTGAAGCAATGCAACTATGAAATTGGAAGTTGTAAAGACACACACACAAGGTGATGGAGAATGTCTTATATCATGGGCTTGGGCTTTATTTATAAGCCCATATATATATACTAAATTGCGTTTTAAGGAAAAATTAATGTGCGTCATTGCCTCGAATTAATGTTTGGTCAAAAAGAAAATGAGAATGTATTAAAAATAATTCAAAATTCAAATGCAAATGAAATATAAGGAAAACTTATTGGGTGTTACTGGTTGCGTTGTTGCCCCAAATTAATGTTTGGTCAAAAGGAAAAAGAAAAAATAAACGCATTAAGAATAATTTAAAAATTAAATATATTTGGTGCAAAATTTAGATCAAATAAGTTTGACTTTTTAATTATCTTTTAATTTATTTTTGCTTATATTTTATTTTTGATGGAGTAGTGGTTGATTTACTTTAAAGAATACCATAAATATACTCTCTTTTTCTGCAAATGGAAGGGGAAAAAATGATATATAAGTAAAAGTTAATGTACGTCACTAGCTAGCTGCGTCATTGCTCGAATTAATGTATTAAAAGATCAAATGTATCTTATACAAAATTTAGACTAAATATATTTGACTTTTTAATTATTATTTTTTAAAATTTCTTTTTACTTATTTTTATTCTTGAAGGAGTAGTAGTTAATTTTGTTGGTTCACTCTCCATTCATCCCAAAAATATGCTAAATTAATTTTGAGGGAGTAAAATTTATTTTTGTTGATTTTATGAAAATTATGATTTACTTTACCAAATTACTAGAGAAAAATTACAAGAATTGATAAAAGTTAGAGTAATTAAATAATTAAGTATAACATAAAAAATAAAAAAAAGTAATACTTCCTCCATCCTAAATTGTAAGAGAAAAAAATCAAATCACACTTATTAAGAAAACTAAAACATAAGTATTTGGAGTATAGTTTTTTGTGTTTTACTTGAAATAAGTTTTATGGGAAGACGTTATTTGCATTTAATTTCATGAGAATAAACAAAAGTTTTTCTTGGAAAAGATGGTTTTTTTAAAATAAAAAAAACAAGATTAAATAGGATAAAAGTTTATCTTTTTTGTTTACATTTTAGGACAAATTTTTGCTTACATTTTGGGACAGAGGGAGGGAGTACTCCATTGGCATTATTAACCAACACATGAAATAAAAGCTTTTTTATACTAATATTTTATATTTGTGGGATGAAGGGTAACTTAGAAAAAACTCCTTGACATGTTTTTACAAAATAAAGTAGAGAAAATTACAGTCCCACTAAAGAATCTTGGATTGTCCTCTCATTTTTTCGGATTCACTTTCAAACCACCCCAAAAAGTATTCAAAATTCATTTTGCAAATGCATGAAGATGAAAAAATTAAGGAAATTTAAAGTTTTAAAATAGAATTTCAAATTATATGTATTTTTTATTCAAATTTTTTTAAAAGATTTGTCCCGTTTGGATCCTTTATCTATCAAAATGTGCGCAAATTAATTTTTTTTTTATTATTATGGCTTTTTGTTTGTTTATACTCTATCTTGATTTCAACTGCGAACGTTTTTTTTTTTTTAAGAAAGCTAAATTAACCTACTAAATTGGTATTTGAGATAATCGAACATGAAACTTACACTATCTTTTAAATAAATCAATGAATATTTGTCTTGAATAGGAGGCTATTTGCAAATAGCAAATCAACGAGAAAGCAGGGTTGACATTTTATCCTTATCTTTCCTTTTGGGAAAAAATAGCCTCAGTTTATGATGAGTGTTGAATACTGCAGGGAGTATAATCTATTGACCTACCATATAACTTGTGCTCAAAGTATCAGATAATTACAGTGAATCTATGCATTTTTTCAAGGAAAAAAAATTGAAAGATCAATATTGAAGCTTCTTTATTCCGGGAAATGACGGCAATATTGCTATAAGTGCATCACCATAACCAACAGGATCTGTCACAAACACACACACACAAAGTAAGTAATGAACAAAATCCACATAAAAATGCCATTATGTTTAAACAGATAAAAAATAGAGGTAACCAACTAACCGCCATCCTCTCTTAGAATCTTGATGACCTCCCCGGACACGTCAGACTAGAAAGAAATTTGAAGGAAAAAGAAAACTATGATTGGCATTGTAATAGTAAATATAGTAAATGGTGTATGTATGATGATGTGAATCTGAAAGAGCTAGGAAACATGTTTAATACACAAACCTCAACTGGTAGCTGCCCACCAAGCTGTTCAATGTAAGAAATCACTTTCCCCTCCTCAACTTTTTGCATCTGTCAAAAAATTGACACTATCAAAAACTATATTTGAAATTGTAGATTTCTCAACATACACATGAGGTGAATGTGTAAGATACTATGATAACAAGATTTCAGTTGACCACCCCAAAAATGAGAAGGAAAGGCCTTCAAGTGTACCTCTTCACATGAAGGAGGAGCACGTTTTCCCTTTATCGTCCGAGATCTTCTGAAGAAGCCAACCTGCTCTATGGTTTTAGAGTAGATTATTGAATGGAATTTAAAATACTATTTGGTTTAGAGTCTTACCGTTGGAGAATGAATTATCACCAACCCTTCATCTGCAGCTTTTTCTAGAAATCCCTGGATAGACAATGAAGAAGGTACTGACTTCGAGATGGCCAATGTTGTCGATGTAGAAACTGATCCATTTGGTTTAGCTACTTCCACCGGTGTATTTGTACTTACAGGAGCAGGAATTGAAGGAGGAAGTGTTTTAGTTTTTTCAGTCAAATCCCTCACTACACGCAGGTGAAATCCATCAAGCTGATATATATCATTTGGAGGTTGGGCAGATGGCAATGAAGAAGAAACGACAAAGGAATCAAGATTTAATAGAGTACATGAAAAATATTGTGCTTATGAAGAGAATAAATTCATTGATCAGCATGATACTTACTTTTAATTCTAGCTCCCCAATTGATGCCGTATCACATAAGTTAGTGAGCAAGAATTCCACCTGCAAAGAGATTGAAGAAATATATGTTTAAAATTTCAGAACAAGAATTATTGATGAAGACTGTATAATAAAGTCGTCATCAATTAGGATTTGTTTTATTGATGCTGAATTACTGATTTCGGTTGACAACTGAGAAGAGAGTAGATGCTGAGATTTACTATGCACTAACATCATTAAAATTGGGAAACAGTTTACTTGTCAAACCAGAAGATTTAATCTCTTCAGAACCATCTTCTGACCTTGAAACAGCTGTTTATCATCAAAAAAGGAATGTCAGTAGAAGCCAGACTATGATATAGACATATCAAGTTAGTAGACTTTGCCACATGCAAATTTCAATTGCTTTATGTAGTAATTAAACAGTTTCAGTTCTCGGAAAAACTAATAATGAAAATATCAGTTTAAACACACTATTGATTATGTAAATCAGATCACAGCATGAATGCATGAACATATAAGTATTTTCCTCATAGAATCCCATATTGACATAAACCAACAGAACCTTGATAAAAACTAACAGAGTTTTGAAAATCAAACAATGTGGACTGGTAGACGATCTATTTTCTAAAATGTTTTAAATGTGTAAAGTGCAAACTAGTGTATGCAGTTGGAAATAGAAGCCCCCATGAATCTACTAGGACATAGGATAAGGAGTTAGTTAGGATATAGGATAAGAAGGAGCTAGCTATGGAATTTTTAATTAATGGGATAGTTATCGAACTATCATGTATAGATAGGAGGATAATGAGTTAGAGAAAGGATATTGTTCAGATTTGTATTATTTTGGGTGAATAGAGCAATGGCTCTATTGTAGAATAGGAGATCCTTAGAGGAGAGTGATCTCTCCAACTCTTTCTTATTTTTTATCAATCTTTCAATAAAATAGTCTTTTGTTTTCAATTAAATTTTCCGGTTTCTAACAATTGGTTTGACCTGCTGGATCTTCGAGGAGAGTCAGCAATGCCAGAGTGGGAGGACATGTGAGCTAAAAGGGTAGCGCTGCCAGTACTTAACGGGACAGGCCCTATTGGTTGGATTGCTAAGGCTGAAAAGTTCTTTGGAGTACAAGAAATTCATTAGGTCCATAAGTTGCATTGGGCGTTCATGAGCACGGATGATGAGACAGTGATTTGGTTTCATTTTTAGCATCAAGAAAACCAAGATCCAAATTGGGAATCATTTTCCACAGATCTGATCAGAACAATTGGAGAGGGAGACAGTGGTTGTTACAAGGGATCGACAATGGAGGGAGACAACACTAACCTACAAGTTTTGGGTGAGTCAAACAAGTTGGAGGCACAACCTTCTCTAAAAAGGATCTTGTCACAGCCACAAGAACACATTTATGAAGGAAACAGCCGCCAAGAATCTTTGTTCTTGGGTGAGAAAGTTGGATGATGAGACTAGTCCAAGGGTTTGGTGTCAACAAGGCAAGAAACAAATTTAAAATTAAACTGGTCAGAGGAGACAATCATGGAAACAAAAAACCAAAGATTTGTTTGTAGTTGCAGAAGCCGAAGATGAACCAATTGTCGAGATCGAGGTTGTTATCGAGGTCGGGGGTGCACCAGCAAACACTTACTGATTTTCAATGAATCTCTTCCTAGAGAGAAGGCTGTAATGGTTTCTTATAGGAAGAGGAGAAAAAATCTAAATAGAGATTAATGTGTATTTAGGTCTTTTAAACGATATTTGTGTATTTAGGTTTTTACTGTTAGATCATTTTGCAGGTTGTTATCTCTGTTTAGTTAGTTTTATTCTGTTAACTTGCATCGTAGTTTCCAACCTTTTATGAATAGAAGCATGGGAACAGATTAGGATTTGACTTTTGAAAATTACTTAGCTAAACTGGAATTTCCAGTGTGAAAGAAGACAGTGCTCCTTCGTTAATTTTTACTTGTGATCAATAAAAATTCAGGGGCGAAAAATCTTACCTGAGTTCCTAACATAAGCTTAATAAATAATGGAGACGATCTCAGCTCAGAAAACAATTAGCGTCTAATTATACATATAAATTGAATGAACTTCAAAACCGTTACTTTCTTGCAAAGATTAGTAATGTAAATTACACTCCTGTCAATTATTATTTTTTAGACTAACCTATTATTGTCCTCCAAAGATATAGGTGACATCATTTTTTTCCTTCAAAGAAAGTCCAGGTTTAGTCCCTCAATCATGAAAAATGACTTCAAAACAGTTCTTCTGTTTACGAATCACAAGTGGGGCTAAATTCATGTAATTTTCTACAATGGAGGGATAAACTCTGATATCAACTTTCGATGATTGAGGAACTAAATTGTTGTGACATTTTTAGAAGGCCTAATTGGTGCCACTTTCTGTGATTGAGGGATTAAATTGATATTAACTTTCTTCAGGGTACCAAAATGAATGTTAAGTCTATTCTTTTTACCTAGAGATCATTATTTTAAACAAAGTCAAATTCACAGTTCTTTAAACCAATGTTCTTGCGTCAAAGAAGAAAAACAATGTATTTTATATTACTAATCAAATTTCAAGTATAATAGTGAGCCAAATGCCTAAACAATTACCATATTTTCATTTTGGTACGAGGGGGAAGAAACAAAACAGGCAACAAACAAGGCTAGGTCCTTAGAAGGGTTGTGCCCATTACATTAGCTAGCAAGAGGGGTGCAAGGCCAGGGATTGAGAATTGGCATGCTATGTTAGTATTATTGACGGCCCCAAATATGTACTCATATAATATGATCTATAATGTAGGATGTACTTCTGGCGCCTGAGTGTGTACAATATACACTATAATGCACACACAGTATGACATCAACATGTTTGCTAAAGCCTAAAACACATCATTTCCGTCCGAAGTAGGACAAAAATAATGCACGTGAAATCTTGGATGGTAGGAATTTTTCAATAGGCTTAAAGAAATTGAGTAATAGAACAATGGCATTTGTATAGCTTATACAACAAAATAAATTGTGAATGTCAGAATAAAGAACTTACATTGGATCTCTGCTGATTGGTCATTAGATGGGGTTAAAGATCTAACTGACTGTTTTGACGCAACCAATCTAGTGTACTTCAGTGACTTCCTACTGATCCAACTTCTAGTACCAAAATGTTGCGAAAGCTCAACTTTTTGACCAAAGTGCAAGTTCAATACTTTGACATTTTGTGTCCCTAAGCTACCTGTGATACGTTTAATGACACAAATAACCATCATTTTTGGGGTCGAAACAATAAAAACCATTCAAAGGTCTAAGAACAAACTGCAGACTTTCACCATTTGCATGAACAATACCAATAAGTTAAGACAACATAATGACTCTCAACGATATAAAAAAGAAAGAGTTGCCTATAAATGTTACAAAGGTTGCAACTCATTATGCTGCTGAAGCTGAACCCATTATGTAATGAAATAAACACTTGTCTAAGTGCTTGGAATAGCTCATGATGTGTTCCTAAATTTTTTTCACTTTATTTTCAAATAAGCTCCCAAGCTTATATAAACTAGCCTGCAGTGCATATGCAAACCTGTCCCTCGTTTTGTTTGGTTGTAAAACAACATATACATAAGCATTTACACGATAAACCCTTAATTATGCAGTCTCCAAACACCTCCTTAAAGATCCCTAGGGTTTGTGTTTGGAGATTACTATGTGCTCGACAAATCATTTGAATTTCTTTTCATGTGACTGAAAGGTCACGAGTTCAATCATAAATATAGCCTCTTGTTTAAATAAAACAGGATAAGGCTGCGTACGATACACCAAAATGGTGGAACCCATTTCTAGACCCTGCGTATGCGGAGCTTTAATCCACCGGATTGCTCTTTACCCTTTTTGTGAGAATCTACTTTATTTATAATATTTATAGCATCAACACTTCTGATTGATAGCGTGTCTGGTGACCGACATGGGTGACACCGACACGACATAGACACATGATTACGTTGAATTATGTCATTTTCTCAAACTATTATGTATGTGCTTCAAAGTTTATAATCACTCTTTGCTAATCCAGTTATCCAAAATTAATAATATAAAACAAATTTATCATCACTAAACCAACAAACTAATACAGTAGTAATTTAGATAACAGAAAACTTAATCTGATAACAGAAGTTTTTGGCGTGACATTATACATACAGTCTCTGGTAGTGAAGAAAGTACATGCAAAACAGTAAATTCAGAACAATTCAAACAAATTTAAAATTAAAAAATAATAAAAAATAACATTGATATTGTTTTGAGGTTAAAAAATAGTAGGAATTGTAAACAAAAGAAGGAGAAGGAGAAGAAGGAAGTACAGTGAGATGAAGCCATTGGATTGGAAGAGAGATTATGAAGTGAAGAAGAAAGAAAGTTTGTTAGTTTGAGAAGAGAGAGAAAGAGAGAAGGAAGAATGTTGACGGTTATTTTACAACTGGTAGTTAAGTTGGGGACTTGGATTGCTTTGGTCCCACCATCCTCCTCTTTCATTTCTAATCGCATGCTTTGTTTATTTTAATTTCTGCGTATTTGAGGTTAAGCATTCTTAATTGGTGATGATTGTCTAAGTAAATAAAGAAGTAATAGAAGAATAATTGGGTCGAACCAAATTTGTACCTACGCTTATGAGATTAATTTGGTATGCAAAGAAAATGTGATTGAAGACTTGTGTAAAAATTGTTACCCTGACGGTAAGTTTACAAGTAGTTGACTTTTTTTTTCTTTTTTCAAAGTTCTCTTCTAATCATTTAATTCGTTGAATTGTTTTCGAGGGAAGTAAAGTAAACTAATTATTCAACCAGGATTGTTTTAGATTATCGAATTAATCATGTCAATTTGATTTGTTAAACTCCCGTATAGTCCTGATTTAATTTCAACACACCTTTAAACCAACCATGAATGTCATTGATAACTTCAATTTGTTCTTCCAAGAATAAAATGGCCAAGTCACCGAGACAATTGTACACATGAAATCGACTCTAACAACCAAAATATTTTACTGAGCATCATTTTCAAACTAGCAAATTTTGCGGAGGCGTAATACCGCCACTATCATGTACATTCTATGTATCGTTCAGCAAAATCATCACTAATCATCAAGTCATGTTGCTTGAAGCACTACATCCGACACGAATTCAACATTGTTATCCTTTTCTGCTCCGGCTACCAGGACTAGCTACACTCTTTGAACCAAGAGATTCACTTGAACTCTGCGAGTTTCTTTGACGAGGAGATGAACTTCCTCGTTGTATAGGAGATGCAACTTGACGGGGAGAAGCAACTTGACGGGGAGATCCTAAACTTGCTTCACTCCCTCTGGAAGTAGATGCCTCCGCCTCCAGACACTTGGCTTCTTCACTCAGAACTGCTAACTGTAATTCAAAAACATAAGTGCAATAGACAGTGAAGATGGTTGAACAAATGTTGAAGAGCATTGAAAGACAGAAATCTCAAATTTGTTGGGTCATCAAAATAACTTGTGAGCACGTTAAGTAAGCAACTACATCTAAAGCGCTACATAAGACATGAAAGAAGAGGGTAGCCAAATTAGTTCTGAATCTTAACTAGGACCTTCTGTAAATAAAAGTAAGAAAATTGGAAATAAAATTTCAGAGGATCAGGCAATAAAGAAATTGAAATATATATCCAACCTCTTAAGATACTGACAATATAGTCAAGAAAAATAAATTATGATGCAACTTAAAAATGTTGATACATACCCGAATTTCATTCTCTCTTAGTCGATCTTGAAGTGCGTTGATTGCAGGACTTAAACTGTACCACAAAGTAATAATTCTTTATTGAAAAAGAACAAACCAAAAAAAATAGGACTAATAAATAAACGGGCATCTTGATCATGCTCTTACCAATACTCAATCAACTTGCACAAGGAAGCCTGATAAGTCGAAGTGTGGTGTATGAAAGTGAGTGGATGCACTTTCCCATCCCTACCAAGTACAAACAAATGGCATAGGAAATTAGAAACACTTCAATAAGTTCAATGCTTCGATCTCATCCCAAATAGTGTTTCCATAAAATTTCATATATGTACGAAGAATAAGTGTATATAGTTAATCAAGTACCACCTTGTATTTTGTAAGATGGCTTGATTATACGCCGTCCGTTCCTCTTCAAATAGTACATGTTGCAGATCCGTGTATGATGATAGAGGCGAATCAAGGTTGATAAAAGACAAGGACGGCAACACATGAAGGGGAATTTCCTTTCTAACATACTCTGCACCACTGCCACCAAATATGTGTTATTTTAAAACCCAAGATGGAGAAACTATCTTGTCAACCTCATAAAAGGTTAGACATGGTATACCTGTGAACAATCATAATACAGTGAATATAAAAAATTGCAGTTCTCATTTTTATATTAAAGTTCTCTACAGTAATCACTTCCATTTATAATTCAAAGTTTAACTAAGAAGTAAGTCAAGAAACATCCACACAATACCTTCCCCTGCATGATTATATTTCTAATGCAAAACTTATAGTGCACTATGTTATCATGGGTATTTCATATATACTTGGTGGAACAATGGAACTGTGCCAAGGAAAGCTTCATAAGCAAAGGCAGCAGAATCATACTGAGGAGCATTCTAGGGAAGCATTTTTAAGACACGTTAAAGATTATGTTCATACATATGACATTACTGTTTACAATAAAATGGATATCAGGGCCCTCCCCTTAATCTTCCTAATTTCAGTCTCTAATGGCAAGTATATTGCAGCTATCCCAGACCTTTATCACCAGGTCACCTGGGTTGAGCTTTATATACTAAAAACAACAGCCACTGTGCTCCCTTTTGTGCAAGGGGACAAGATGAATCCAAATCCAAAAAACACGCCTAAATTGTCGGTTGATAAACAACAAAGTGTTCAAATACATGCTCATCTATATTCCATACCTCATGTCCAAATTTGAGCGGTGCATAGCTTCCTGCATACTTTCTGACATATCCATGGGATCATCAACTGCGATGATGTCTGAATTGTTGAGATGATAGTTTTCTCCATCTTTTACGCTCCCTAGATAGTTGGCATCGGCATTAGCGAAGAAATTCCCCAATTCTGAAGATCTCCCCCCACCCTAGGAAAAATTACAATTTAAATTTTAATTACATAAATTAAAAACAAACACACATAAAACGAATTATCTTTCTCCTAGACAGAAAAATGCAATTATGATTATACTGGTGGGACATCCTTTAGGGACTGAACGCATTTCCCTGATCTTTAAGAACTTCCCTCACAAAAATATAGATTGGAAATAAACATTCAAGTCCCACCATGTTCTGCATTCAAATGTAATCTACATTTTTCAAACTGTTGTCTATTCTTCAACCACAAAATTCAACACACGGGGTGTTAAATCTTATTTCATATAAGATAAAGTATACCTTACTAGCACCAGCACTTCTCGAATCACCAGTGTCCTGCTCTGGGCTATCTCCCTTGAAGTAACCAGATCTTGTTGTTAAATTCTCTGAGGAACTTGGTGATGAATCTATATGAATAATGGAGCTTTTATTTACAGGAGACAGAGGTATGGGTCTTGACATGCTATTCTGCTTTCCATCAGATGACTGGAAAGCAATTACTTGAATTTTTCCTATCTGAATACAGTTCAAAGCTATTTGTTATTAAACTTGATGAGAATAAATACTGCAAGACATCTAACAATTATCATGTGTTTCAGACCAACCTTGTTTGCATCTTCGTTGTAACAAGAAAAAATCAACCCAATAAACCCAGAATCAAGAAGTTGATACATTGCCTGAGTCCGCACATCTACAAAATAGTAAAGATGCTGATTAATGATTATACTGTTGCTTTGGATAAAACCAAAAAGGAAAAAAGACAAGTCATTTAAAAAAATTCTTTGTTGCACTCCTATCCAACGTGATAACAAGCATGCTGTTAAATGTATGCAAACAGATCACAAACTTTTGAGGAAGAGGAGATGCCATTAGAAGTTTAGAATACGTATATGAATAGTGAGTACTGTTAAATTAAATCTAAAGCCTGATAAAAAGCCTTTCAACCTAATTCATAGAACTCTCTAGCTAATTTATTGTTAAAACACGATCAAAACTTATATGCTATTGTAAACCCATACATTTTCTATGTCTTACATCAGTAAATGTTATATCCTACCTTAAATACCAAAAGTGAAGTATAAATAGCAGATATAGGAAAATGATAGTTGTACATGCCATGTACGGCATGTGCTCAAGTTGAACTATTCAGAAAGGTTACAGTAGAACGCAGGGTATTATTCGGTGATTTGATGAGAAGTGTCTGAGGTGCATGTGAATAAGTAACTGCATGTAACTATTAAGCATCATACTATCAGTAACAGACATCGATATTTTGTCTGTTTCAATGAAACAATACAGGCAATAGAGAAAAATGTGCAGTCTTCGTATAATTTCTCATGGAAAATAACATTTGCATCAGCCAAATGATAGGAAACCCCCTTTGTCTGTGAGTTAGTTAGAGAGTATGAGGTAGGACGTGCTCGACAGATTTACTTTGGTTTTGGATAGGGTTTTAGAGTGGGAGATAACCTGAATGCTTGAATACATTGAATGTAATGGAATTTGCTATCGATAAACACTATTTTCTTCTACATTTTGATCTAGTATCTATCATTGATCCTCTCCAGCAACATATTTGATTCATATGCTCAACACACACTAACCTTCAATTGATGTTGAAGTTGGAACACAACTCAAAGTTCAAAATTTAGAATATCACCATACACAAAAATACTGTTGACTTCAACATCTAGGAACTGTATAACATAAAGGATGTTAGGAGCGCACTCCTTTCTCAAATCTATGCTAACAATATTCTCTCTGAGAAAAAAAATACTATGTAACATCTTCAATTTCATAAATGCAACACATTAGGATTCAGTTCTCCAATCCAAGCACAAACAACTAAAACAATAATACATTCAGTGATAAGCAGAAGACAATATCGAAACAATGGGGGACGGGCTACCCGAAAGTACATACCGACATGTGAAGGCAGGACAGTAATATGAGGATGTGAATGGTACCAGCCTATCACCCTCGTTGTTCTTCCAGTTGTAACAGTCATTCTGTGCTATGAAGTTAAAGACACAATCAAAGCAACAATTGCAGTCCTTAAATCACTAAGAACAACAAATTATCAAAATTGGACAGTATTGTCAAGCTAAACCAATGCATTAAACACATGGGCCTGTTTGGATTGGCTTATTTGAGTTTACCTACCGGCTTAAGCAGTTGTGAGAACGTTTATGAAATGTTCATAAGTTGTTTTCAGCTTATTTTCATAAACTCTCAAAGATAGCTTATGAAAATAGCTTATTATCTACAAATTGCAAAT
>Ga0228711_1005391_pt1 | contig 19461 bp, 6 predicted proteins | sample MedpolnodulmetaG_2_FD_177996 | JGI IMG/M metagenome (GOLD analysis project Ga0228711, IMG submission 177996) | Root nodule microbial communities from Medicago polymorpha collected in Santa Monica, California, United States - brown nodules | ecosystem: Host-associated > Plants > Roots > Nodule... | reverse complement strand
TCTCCGCCCCCCCCCCCCCCCCCCCCCCCACACCCACACACACACACACACACACACACACGAGTATGCGACATAAGATGGAGGTATCATACTCTATTTAGACTCACCTTGATGTCTAACCTATCTCTTGACCTATCGGGGAAAAAAACTTTCCTTTTTTTTTAAAACACAGTTTGCCATAGATATGTGGGTTAGACAATGACATATAAGGCAACTGAATCAGCATGCTCGTTTACATCTTTAAAATTAATCCACATCTATATTAACCAAGGTAATTAAAATCGGACCGGACATCAAACCGGTGTGAGTAAGGGTTCAGAGTTTAAAGGTTCAATCGGTATTGAACCGAAGTCGGACTTGTTGTAATCAAATAATTTATTTTTATTAATTTGTAATATATTATACCAAATAAAATATAATAGTGAACTTTTGGACTCCTAAGTTTCAAAATATTGTGATTTTGACCCCGTTAAAAAATACATGGATTTCACAAGTTATATGGATCTAACATATGTAGTTGCAAACATAAATGTACTTTTATGTGTGCTAAAAGAGTTTCAAATTTTATAATTCGGGTTTATTATGATATATAGTGCAACTTGATTTTTTGTTTGATATTGTAATTTATCTTGCTATGAAATAGGAGAAAGAATCAGCTCGCAAGATATGTGTGACTTTTCTATTTAGATTCTTAGATTTCTCTCAAGGCCCCATCTAATTCCACAAATCATAAGCTTCCAAGACACCGAGTATTGCTATAGTGCTAAAATTTTCAGCCTTAACATGTGAAAGTCATGAGTCCACCTTAGATCTATATTAACCAAATTATTAAACTTAAAATGATGGGCACGCAAACATACACCTCATCAATCCTCCAACACCATGAACACTATAAATAGAGTCCAGTGATTTCTAACTTTCATACAAACTCACTTGAGCCACCACTTTTACACTAAAAGATTTATTCATTAATTGAAGGAACGTACACAAGCTTGTAGTAAATTGTTGTGAAAGAGAACATGCAAAGATATTTAAGAGAAGATTATAATTTTGTTTATCGTGGAATATTTACTATTTGAGGTTGATATAGATAAGAGATAACCACTTTAATTTAGACATGGCATGTTAACTTTAAGGTAGGCTTTGTCCGTAGACAATGGAATATGGTTGTTCATATATAGCTTAGCTCGAATATATATTTGAGGCAAGTCCCATTACAAATAACTATTCTTTTATTTATTTTAAAAAAAAAATTATATTCCTAGTTTGTATTGCAAACATTATTCAAGGAGAAATGAAATAAGTTTACAATGGGAATACACACTCGTACATTTAATGACAGTCACCTACTTGATAAATGTTGCATCTTCCACCTTCTAACAACATCTACTTTTCTCTAAATTTTTCTTGGAATACAAGTCTACAACAACACTTAACAAAAATGAGTCCTTCACTTATTAGTCAAATACACCATATTTATTTCTCAACATACTTTTATCTTGCCCAGTTTTAATGCATCAACTTGAGTAAAAAAAACATGAATACAATAACAACAAAATGGTACATATATTAGGTCTTCTAGAAAAAAAATTCAAATACCTAACTGATTCTGCAGCTCAAGAATAGTGATAGCAGAGTCCCTAAGCCTCTTTATCTCCTCTTCAGTCATATGAATATTAGTCACACCCAATACACCTCCTCTGCCAAGCTGTGCAGGCAAACTAATAAACACTTCTCCACCATCAATGCCATAAAATCCCTTTGCAAGAACTGAAACAGGGTGAATCTTCCTTTGATTCCTCATAATTGTTCGAGCCAAGTTTGCGACGGAGTACCCTATCGCCCAAGAAGTGTACCCTTTTAAACTGATCACTTCATATGCGCCGTTTATAACCTCCTTATGTATGTTCTCTAGCATTTCTTTCTCGTAAGCTATTTGTTGTTTTTCCAAAAAGCTTAGCACTGGAACACCTCCAACACTAATGCTTGACCATAGTGCCACTGAACTGTCACCGTGTTCCCCCACTATGTATGCCTACAATATCAAATTAAAGTGATAAAATATTGAGTTTACTATGTGTGTTCGTTCGTGATCAGTGTTAGTTCTAAATTGCGTTCTGCAATTGTTATTGCAGTGCATGTTTGGTATTACAGTGAGTTTGCTTAAATCACGGCTGCAATTTTGGAAAAACTATTCACTATGATACCAAACATGCGCGCAAGTGCAATGGGGAATGATCGACGATATTTTTTTTAAGCAATAAGGAAAAAAGTTGTACCTGCACATCTTGAGCATTAACATCAAGATGATCAGCAATAAGGAAACGGAAGCGAGAGGAATCCAAATTAGTGCCTGAACCAATGACGCGGTTGGAGGGGAAACCAGAGAGTTTCCAAGCAATGTAAGTGAGCACATCAACAGGATTGGAAACAATTAGAAGAACACAATGAGGAGAGTAACGAACCAAAGGCGGTATAATTTTTTTAAACAAAGCAACATTCCTATGTAGCAAATTCAATCTGGACTCGCCATTAATCTGGCGAGCCCCAGCAGTGACGATGCAGAGGTCAGACCCCGTCGTCACTGAATAATCAGTGGAGGCCTGGATCTTAGTGCGGGGGAGGAAGGCCGCCGCATGTTGTAGATCCAGCATCTCACCTCGTAGCTTGTCAGGAATGGCGTCTACAAGGACAAGCTCGTCGACTAGGTCTTGTGTTAGAATGGTTTGGGCTATAGCCATTCCCACATTGCCTGCGCCGATAACTGAGATCTTGTTGTGGCGTTTTGTTGGAGAAGGAGGTGAGGCATGTTGGATGGACTTGAAGAAGGATTGAGTTAGGTCCAAACCATCTGGTCCCAATGATGAACTTGATATGCTTTTGTGCATTTTGATTTGCTTGTGCTAATTTGAGTAAAGGTAAATGTGAAGTGTGTGATGGGAAAATTTGATTTGTTTTTTTTATGTGATGATGTGTTGCTAAATTGCAAGCGTGTGTATTTATAAGAATGTTGAGGAATGAGGAAAATTATAAACAACGGTGGAATTTAATGGTTTTGGAACGTTGCTTGGAGGGAAAGTTAAGAATGGTTTTATTCAATGGTCAGCAAACAAACACGGTATGATTTATTTCATTGTTTCTCGAAAATGAGATGTAGTGGGTGGTTGAGATCAAAATCGCGTTATTCTACCGGGGAACATTCTACTTTCCTTTTGTCTCTTTTTGGGTAGAATTTTCTTGCTTTGGGGGAGGAAAGTTAGGCTTTTCAACACTTTCTAGATTTTTCAAAAGTAGTATGACACTTCATAACGTTGAAAGGTTAATATAATAATAAGATTTTCTTTTAAGAAATGAAGAGAATTTGAACTAGCATGATAAATTGTTTGCTATAATAATGTTTTGGGATGATTTTTTATACTTACTACATAAATCGTGTATAATTATGCATTCTCTTTTTTATTGGATGTTGCAAACAACTATGATGTATGAGTGGATTGTGTTGGAAATATTAAGAGTAAATTAGAATTTGGATAGTTAGGAAAGAAAGAAGAGAGTTTTGTTGTGCCGTAGCCGAAACCACTGTCCTGAAAGCAAATTTTCGGTGGATCTCCGGTGCAACCCAATATCTGGTTTTGTTCTCCAAGGTTTACACAATTGCGTGTCTAAATCCGTACACTTGAGGCCAAACACGATGGAGCTTCACAAATAATGTCCAAGATAACAAAAGAACAATAGAAAGGAAGATAGTTTAATAGAAAGGATGATGAACTAGATTTCCACCACCACCTGTCCCCGTGCCATTGCTCTCCTTTATATTGAGTATTTATATGATGCCACTGGTACAAACTAAGTCAAATGGCATCATCTTTCCGTTGCAACATTTCTTAACAATATAAAGGATATTAATGACAAAGAATATTGATGGATGGAATGTTGAATTTTTCTTGTAACGTACGGTCAATTGAATATGAAGATTTAAGGAGACAAACAATAATAATTGATTGCCATTATATCCAACAATCCCCCCACTAATGGCCATCAAAGAGAAGGAATTGAAATCTTGACAAAGGAAAGAAATTGAAACCTTGGGCAAGGAAAGGTTTTTTTCATGCTTAAGTGTTAATGTCACAAGGATTGAATTAACACGTAATGAAGTGAGGCAACACCTTAAATCTATTAAGTGAAATTACTCTTGAACTTAATAGATTTAGATGAGATCCTCACAACACGCACTTTTACCTTTAAAATTGTGATAGCTCCGCGATAATTATTTCCGTCATAATTAAGACCTTTATCACCTTGGGTTGCTCATGAGTGCTCTAGAAAGATTGCCAAAGTCTTTCATAAAAGGTGGTCTAAGCCTTCATACTCAAGTAGGTAAATTCATCAAGTGCGTCTCAAAAGCACCACCATAAAAGGCTATGAATTTATTAAGAACATAATAAATGTTCAACCTCAAATTTAACAGGCGGCGAATCCATCAAGTCCGTCTCATAAGGACCACCCAAAAATTAGGGCTATGAACTCATTTAAGAGCTAAAAGCTCAACCTCACATTAAACACTACCACACGCCATAGGGATGGAAAATGTAGTGCATATAGGAGTATTCATATGGCTTCGTTTGCACATGATAGAAAAACCTTTATAAATTTTTTCAAAGAAAGCCATGAAACCGTATGCTTTACTATGAATGTTTCATGTTTATGAATCACAGTATTACCGTATCAAAAATCCATACGATGTCCTTAAGATATAATTAACATTACAGATGTAGAAGTTTTCATATATATATTTCCATTTGTCAAAAAATAAAATATAAATATTTCCATTTTTTTTCACCGATCAAAAAATATTTGGATAATATCTTGCAACCATGAACATAAAAAAATATCACACTTTTATATTCAACATCTATATGCATAAACATCTTTGAGTTTAAGGCTTACTAAAACTCGATGGTCACCTATTTACCTCAAATTATTAGACAACAATTCATTTGAATTATCACCCACGAAGCTCTTTACCATCCATTAGATGAGGGTATCGAGTGATCCTTTCCATGCAATTCGAACTAACATGATACATAGAAAAAAATCACAAAGTTAATATTTCCAAATATAATTAAATAAATTAATTAATTTGCTTTCAGATTGTTGGAAATATTAAGAGTAAATTAGAATTTGGATAGTTAGGAAAGAAAGAAGAGAGTTTTGTTGTGCCGTGGCCGAAACCACTGCTCTGAAAGCAAATTTTCGGTGGACCTTCGGTGCAACCCAATATCCAGTTTTGCTCCCCAAAATTTACACAACTGCGTGTCTGAACTCGTGCACTCGAGACCAAATACGATGGAGCTTCACAGACAATGTCCAAGATAACAAAAAAAAAACAATAGAAAGGAAGATAGCTTAATAGAGAGGATGATGAACTAGATTTCCACCACCACCTGTCCCCGTGCCATTGTTCTCTTTTATATTGAGTATTTATATGATGCCACTGGTACAAACTAAGTCAAATGGCATATTCATCTTTCAGTTGCAACATTTCTTTACAATATAAAGGATATTAATGGCAAAGAATATTGATGGATGGAATGTTAAATTTTTCTTGTAACGTACGGTCAATTGAATATGAAGATTTAAGGAGACAAAAATAATAATTGATTGCCATTATATCCAACAGATTGTATATCAATTTTCACTTGCAATTTTAAGAGTCTGAATGCAGGGGCGAATTTCACTTAAAATTTTAAGAGTGTGTATGCCGGGATTCATAACAATGAGGTAGCAATTTTCCTTTAAAAAATGGGGTAGTTTTGAGAGAGAGAAAACTTAAATAACTAGCTTAGTTTTATATTTAGTTACTCCATTAATATATTATTTGGCTATTCTAAACAACTTTGTTGGTTTAAAGAGAGATACTATTTTTTTTTTTGAGCAAAAAGAGGAATACTATTAAAAAAAATTGATAATCTAATTAGTATAGTGTTAATTATGGATAAAGTTGACTTTTCTAAAACTTCATAGAGCTCAACATCTATAAATAACTATTGTTAGCTTTAATTTTCTTCGTTGTTGTTTCATTAATATAAGTAAAAATTATTTCAAATTTATTTTACTTATTGATTAAGTTTAATTTATTAGTTTTTAATGCGTAAAAAAATTAACTTTTAAAATATGTTTTATTTCTTCTTTATATTTGCCCCATCATAAAAGTTGTGCTAACTTGACCACTTTGCGTATGAATGAGAGATTTTCTTGAGAGGTAATGTACAATTAGAGGGTAATTTAAATTCTTAATATAAATTCTATTGTTGGATTATAAATTTGGGGAATTTTTAAAAGAGAGTTTCAAATATCTCCTATAAGTAAGAATTTGAAATTCCTATACGTTGGTCCTTATAGACACACACACCCAAATTTATGCATTAGTCCTTGATTATTTTTTGAATTTTGCAAATTGGTCCTTGTACTTTTTGAATTATGCAAGTTGGTTTCTATACATTTTCAAAAATTAAAATTTGATCTCTAATTTTTTTAAATGAATAATTTTATTTCTATATCCAAACACAAAAAAAAATAAACAAAATACAATTCAAACATTTTAATTGTCTGGAATCCTAAATTCCTAGAATTTCTAATTGAGCATTGCTATATCAAGCGAAGGGTACCATCACGAAACTCAAGCGAAGGCTACCGTCACAAAAGTGAAGGCTTACAAGTTACATGTTGCTTTTATATAAGAACATTAGTCAAAGTTTCAACTCCAACTTAGGGGAAAACACGTGAATAAAGGTTAAAAGAATATAGTACTCAACTTAAACACACTAAAAATCATTTCAGTTATGTATTATGGAAAATGTTAACTTGTGCCCTTAAAACACAAGTTTAGAAGCCAAATATAAAAATAATGTATTGGAGCGCGTGCATTAAATTTAATTTTTAATGTTTAGAATGAATTGAATGCACAAAGTTTAAGAGATTATTTCTTTTTTTGGATTTCTTAACATGTGCCCTTAGGGCACAAGTTAACACTACCCATATATTATTTAACATTTACTTGATGCACAACATTACATTATTTTGTACTTAGCTTCATAATTTATATTAAAAAACATAAAACATCTAATTGACTGCCTCTTTAGAATCACGATAGAATGGACAAAATCACAAAGACATCGTGATTTTGTTGAAGTTCCATGGTGATTCATGTCAACCTCACCGTGAATCAAAACATGACTTGAATAATAATGGTGATAATGGTATAATATATGGGGGTATTTCACATTTCACCAATGCAGTATTGCATGTGCCTTTATATTTGATGGTTTACTTCATCCTCACTACAATACAAACTTTGAGGAAAATAAAGAACTCAACATTCTGATACAACATCCAAAAGGCTAAAACTACTAAAGTACCTTTAAGTGAGCTTGTTTTTAAAGTAATTAAACATATATAATATATTGTATTATTATGAAGTATTTTCAGTACAGTGAGTCATGGCTTTTCATTGTGAATAGGTGCTTTCCGATGAGGTTGTGCATAATCCTCGACTATGTCCTCTGCATTATCATTGGTGTTTATAACCATTGTTTCTTCAACATTGTGCTGAGCTGGTCCCAGCATTGACCTTGCATGTCCCCTTTCATCCTGCACAACCATGTCTCGTCGTTTTCTATCATTCAAATCACATTTCTCAACCAACAAACACGTATATATGTATAATATTGTATCACACCATGTTAATTTTTTTTGGAGTTTAATTACGTCGGCACAGTAAAACTGAACGTGGCTCTTGGTTTTACAATTGGTATATGTAATTTTGATTTGAAATGAAAGCAGGTGGCCTTTAATATTAACATAATTCAAAGGTAAATCTCTTACAATTTTTAGTAAGTTGTTATAAAGGTTTTTTCTAAGTTATCGTTGAAAAAAGAATTACGAGGAATTTACCCATAAACGAGTAAAAATTTACCACATGAGTAAATTTGTAAGTAAAGTGAAGTTAGTTTGTGGGTACCACTTACATATTTACTCATTTGATTAAACATTGATTGATAGATATACTATTCACAATTCTTCAAAGGTAACCTAAGTCTCATTTTACAATAAAACATTACATTAGTTTTTTTTTTGTTTTATTATTATAAAAAAATATTAAAAATGATAGGTCAACCGATAGAATCTTTTTGAGAGAGGTTCATATTAAACAAACTCATGAAGCATAGGCATTAGGCAGCATATTTCTCTTGCAAACTCACTTTTCAAAATTACGTTTGTTTAAAGTTGAGTTTTCAAATAATTCATGTTCAATGTTAAACAAAAACATACACATCTACCACGGGTATAATACATAGATTTGACTTCTCCAAATCAAGGTTAACATTTTGATCACCAATGATTTATTATACATATGCATATTTTATCAAACGTTGATATTATTCACTTTACTCCATAAGATGAATTGCTCATTTTAGACAAGTAGCATACATGTTCTCTTTTTATTTCTTCTTTTTTTTCAAATGTACATAATCAACAAACCTACCTACCTATCTCTACTTGATTCAAAGAATTTTCTTTAAGGGCCAAAGTTTCGGTTCTAGGCAAAAACTTCTAGTAATCTAGACTAGAATATTGAGAAGTAAAGTTTGATCAATAATCATATCATTAGTGGATCAAATTTGGGCACTATCAATCAATTCAAACTTAATAAAAATTGATTAATAAGTCGAATTCAATCACTTATTAGTTATACTCAATTTGATATGTGTATACTATAATGTTTCTGAAAATGTCCCTTAAAATAATAGTAGTAAATGATTGCGTAGAAATATTTGTTTGTTGTTAAAAATAAAAAATAAAAGCTTTGACATCTAATGAAAGATCACTATTTTTCCTTGTTACACAAAATAACCAAAAGGAGTGAGGTACTGTGGAAAAATAGAGGATTTTCAATGGATGTTCCCGGGGTGAAACTGTTTCACAATGACATTGCATATCTAATTTGAATTCGTATCTTAATTTTGATACTGTATTTTAGACTCGAGTGAATAAAAATAATATATAATTATTTAATTTATATACATATATAGTCCATATAATTTTTTGTACACTAAAATACTATTTATTTGGAAAACGGATACGTGGAATAGAAAGTTTTAAACTTCTTAACTTAATCCTATGATTCCAATCTTTTTTAAAGATAAAAAAAATGAAAATCCAAAAGGTATTCTTTGTGTTTATAATGCCAAAATTTTAAGTCGGCTCACTCGTCTTTTCTCTTGATCCTTACAAGCCTCTTGAATATTCTATTGTTTACCTCTTTTTTTTGTTCATTCAATCACATCTCACCCTATATATAACGTGGAGATATAATTTTAATAACTAACGTAAAAAAATTAAATTATGATGTAATTTTATTAGATAAATATATCAAAAGTATACTCAATCTTTCAACAAAATTTTTATTCTAGAATAATATTGAACTTCATTTGTCTTTATATTACCTTTGTTGCAAGAAGGTATGGCGTACCCGTTTGGAAAGTTGACCCTGCAATTGAATATCGACCACCATCACTTATTACTTTTATTACAATAAGCATAAATTATTGGATGCATCCGGCCAATGCAAATTCTAAACAATTTACATATAAAGCTGCAAAAATCCTTAGCAATAATTTAGTAATAAATGATGTACAACCGAGTGCACACCATAGATTATGAGCCTCACATATTAACAAACTATGATTTTATGGGATTATATTGTTCATCTTAATAATCAACAGCCCGTGGTAAATTGCACTTTAAATAGTACGTATAATACACAACAACTAACATCAATCAACATGGGTATGTACCTACGATCACTTTATTCAAAGTTGATGCTGGATTCTCCTCTAGCTTATTACATTCCTTCACACTTAACGTAGTTAACGTACCCAACAATTTAACATTGTCCAAGTCCTGCACAAAATCACAAATTTTAGTCAAAAAATAATAATTTGAAATGAATAATATGATACAATATAACCAAATGAATACTACATATTTAAAAAGTTAAATATATTTTTATTCTTTACAAAATTTATATTTTATTCATATACTCATTTTTCAATGGTTAAAATTTACAAAACTACGTGCAATTTTGTAATTTGTAATGACCGGAAAAAAAAATAGATAGAAGGATCTAAAAACAAATTTGTAGATAGTTATAAACTTATAAGGACTAAATATATTTAATCCAACCTTATTGAAATGGTATTTTGTAGTATCTTTTTCAGTAAGAGGACGAGGGGTGCATGCATGCAAAGAACCACAGAGGATGAGGAGCAGAAGAAGAGGAAGAGAAGCCATGTTGAGATCAAATGCAGAACAAGAATAAAGGCTCAATGTTTGTATGAATGTCTAGGTTCAGGTTAGTTTCAGTTATATGTAATGTTAGAATAGAAGGTGCATTAAATGTAGGTTTTGTATGGGATAGAAGGGGATCTTTAAGAGAACATGCAGGTGTTTGGGAGATGAACCTTGGAAACGAAGCTGAAGATATCGAGGGTCCACATTTGTCTCCCCAGCCCGTATTTTCAGATCATTTTTAAACACTAGGGACATCTCATTGACCATCCCTACCATAAGGAACTGAACCAACTGCTAGGGAATTAAGATTTTCAGCAAATTAGCATCAAGTATAATCTGCAAAATTCATCTGTCTCCAAAATTGTAGTTGTTTGATGTCTTTATTTACCGACCAGGCTACTTAGTGCATGATTGAAGTTACAGAAAGTTTGAAGAAATTATGGCGATACTTGATTTCATTGAAGGTCTAAAGTGTAACTTTTGCAAAAACCATACCGTAATTTGGCCAAATTCAACTTCACATTTATAAAGTTGGGGAACGGAAAGTTCTTGCTAATAACGGTGTCACTAATAATCATTTTACAATTGTTTCATGAGATTTGAAATTCGACACTTTTAAGTTACAAAGTCAAAATTTTACTGTTGAATAACAGCTCATGGACACTGTCAATTCAAACATGTAAAAAATTCCTAAATCAGACATGTGATTGTTCCGCGTATCATTTTCTTGCCCTTACATTACATAATTTAAGATAGGTAGAGAACATTTAACCCAACAGTATTGCGCCATTGTCTTATGAAAATAGCAACAGATGGGTCCAAATGTGATGTGGGAGGTGGGGACAAGAGATTTTGGGGACAATAGAGCATGGCTAAACCGTCACCAAAGGAGCATGCCACATGGAACATACACCATATGCCATCTGAGGGAGCGGATTGCCACAAAACCATTGGTTCCACATAAGCGACAAATATCATTTCAACAAGGTTCCATGTAACATGACATGACACACCCTTCATATCCCACTGTCTCGGTCAGAAATTAGACTCTAGAAAGTAAGATGTTGATTTTCATACTTCATATTTTGTTACAGATGTACATGCACATTATCACAATTTCAACACTTAATAATCAAATCAATGGCACTTATCACTTTACTCTTAAAAGTGACTTACTTGTTTTAGAGAAACCAAATCCCTTAAATTATATACTGACACTTTAAGAAAACCTATTAGCTTTTACCAAATATATATCAATATAAGCAATGCACCAGAAAAAGTTGGTAGTATATTAAGGAGTGGTATATTGTTTCATTTTTACTTGTGCTTATGCACACTACAGTATAAATGAGCATTTATTTCACCTGTACACTGACTCGGTTCCCATTGCTTGTATCTTTCCATTAAGCATGATCCACAAAAGACGGTAGGAGAACTTTCATGAATAAAATCAAAATCTTATATTGTTACTCATAGTTCAATGTGCAGTCAAAAATGAACATCAAAAAAGATATGCATGAAGAATAACACAGGTAAAAGAGTTGAAAGAGTGAACAAACGAGGGAATTTTTTACAACAATTAGGTTCTTAGAATTTATTTACAACTGTACATAACATTGAGAGTATGGTTCTTGAATGAGCTACAGACTACAAAGAATTTATCAGACAAACCGACGAGATCGGATCAAACAGTATACATTCATTATGACTACAAGTGAATGTGGGAAATAAGTTCTCCTAAGGTGTTTTCGCCGCTGTATGTAACAAACAGAAACCCATCTTCGTCTTTTTGTGGTTGCGATTTTGCACCCCATCATTTTCCCCTGGTTTGGAGGCCCCTTGGGTGTTTTAGTGATGATGTGTCCGTTTTTGATGACGTGCCCGCAATTAATTTATGCCATGTGTGTAAATCATATTTTTTAAAAACAAAAAAATAAAATTGTGGGAATTAAATAGAGGGAGTCACGTGATCTCCTTTGTATACCCTCACAAATTTCACAACACACCCCTAACTTCTCATATTCTCTAGTCTTTAGAATGTTTTCAAGTTGCATGGTATTGCCGAGGGGTATGTGGTGTTGGACTGTCAAGCATTATAGATGTAAAATTAAATCAAAACTACAAGTGGGCATCTTGAAAATCATGTGTAATGCTAAGTTCCACTGTTATGACAAGATACATAAAGGATTGATCAGAAAACTATAATTCAGGCTATACGAAGAATCTCTTGTGCAGTAGTTTGGTAGTTATGCAAATTGATTGACAATTGTAATTTATATTGTATTGTAGAGAGTACTAAAATATTGTTACTTTGTCATATTGTATTGTATTGAATCTTTGGCTTTATAATTGAACAGAACATAGAACACTGTCTAATGACAGGAACTTTCTGATACCAACTATATGCATCACATTTTCTGATTGATGATAGGAACGTAAACTTTAATGCTATATTTTATTGAGAAGGAAAGTTGGAAGGAATCTAAGAGCATAGAATTAGAAACATCATAGAATTTGAAAAGTTATTAGTTTAACTGCAAAAAATATTGTCCAGACAATGCAATGAAAGTACAGAAAAAGACGATTGTAGATACATGATTTGTTCAAAAAGAATTTCATGGGGGAAGAAGATAGAAATTAGGGATTTCACATTTTTATCACGTGACTCCCTCTATTTAATTCCCACAATTTTTTTTTTGTTTTTAAAAAATATGATTTACACACATGGCATAAATTAAATGCGGACACGTCATCAAAAACGGACACATCATCACTAAAACACCCCAGGGGCCTCCAAACCAGAAAGGGGGATAATGATGGGGTGCAAAATCGCTCAATTAAAACAATAGGTGCAAAATCGCACAATTGGCAAAATATAGGAGGAAAAAGTGCAATTAAACCTTTATAATTTACCAAAGAATTCACTCAGGCTTTATTTGCGAATTGGGTTTTGGAGGGGAAGGAATGGGAAGGAAAGGCTTATGGAGAGGTAAACCCTTGTTTGGGAGTTTAAAAAAAATAGGAAAAGGTTTTGGGGGGTTTTGAAGGGCTTCATTTGTCCAATTTTAAAGTTCCCCCAAATTGGAGGGTTTTGAAAATTAAACATACAAATTGACAATTTTATCCTCATAATAATTCAAAATTCCAATCATAATTTACAAGATAAATTACAAAGTATATCACAATGTATTAATTTCAAGAGAAAAAAATGGTAAAATAGTAAAATTATCACATAAGTCCTCTATCTCCTTTCCTTCTAGGTTTCTTTATATCCCAAACAAGGGGAAGGTTTTCCCTCCTTTCTCCCTTCTCTTCTCTTCCCCTCCTAAGTCTTTCCTTCCCCTCCCCTCAAAACTCGCAAACAAAGCCTCAAAGAATTTGAAATTTTGATGCCAAGAAGGTTCAAAGAATTTGAAATTGGGTTGAAATCTAATTTTATTTTTTTTTACAGTAAACCATAAACCGTTAATATTATAGGGATAAACATATATTAACCCTTTAATAAACATAACATACCACATCTATTAATTCATTGAGCGAAATCTGATCAAGCTGACTAAAAGTCTATAACCACTTAAGGGTACAAAAATTTCCAAATCTTCTCTTTTTCCATTCACATGACTCATACGCACGCGACAGTCACGTGTGGGATAAGCGTGATTTTGAATTGTATACATCCATTGGAATATAAATAATTAAAATGTCATTTTCCACATAAGGAGGGCAGGGAAGTCTAGACAGATAATATCTTACTTTTTCTTGTCAATGTTTGGGATGTCACTACTTTCAGCCTTCTATACAATTACCTTCAAGTTCAAGCATACCCAGATACAATTTAGCACAAAAGATAGAAATGTACATTTTATCAATGACATGCACTTCTGAGTGTTATAGTTGCAGCAAGAAAGGAAAAAAAAAAAACAATATTAATGTTGTAGCCATGACTGATATAGTATGCAGTGCCTGAAAATTAAAATCAACCTATATATAATTATGGAATATGGATATTACTATGTGATCAAGTGGACACTGGACACCTAGAGGGTTTGGCCATAATATGATAGTAGCATGGATGTAGACTCCATGGCAATGTACAATTGTAACTTTAGGATAACAAGTAGAGAGCTGAAAATAAAATAATTTGAGGGCATAAGATACTTCCATTACAGGATCCATCCTTTGAGAGAGAGACCACATATGTATAGGTTCATAAGCAAAATCATCTGAACATTATTCCTTAATTTGAATTCATTGTACAAAAAGGCCTTACAAAAAGATCATAAGCTAGCTCTAGTTTGGATTGGCTTATTTTTGAGCTTATGCAAAACAATTTAAGCAAATAAACAAGTTTTTATCTATTATTCGCAAGCTTGTCAAGGTAAGTTATGAAAAAACAGATTATGAAGATACAATTTTTGTTAGTAAGAACGAATGAATTAACATAAAAGCTTAATTATTTGCATAAGTTATTTTTCATAAGCTAAAAAATAAGTCAATCCATACGGGTCATTAGTCATTTATGCTGCCATATGACATAACGAATGCAATAGACCAAAGAAATAATTCGGACATAAGAATGGATTTATAGATAGATAACAAACAAGCTTTCACCATCGTAAATAAACAGTATATATAGTTGAAAAGGAAAAAATAACTGCTAGGTCTCACTGGGATCCGGTCAGGGTATTTCTCTCTATTTGGAGAAAGATACGGAATGAAGTAAACCTGGTGATGTGTAGACGAGCACGGAAGAAATGCAGTCGCAAAAATTTATAATATTATAAGGATTTCTCCCAAAAAAATATTAGAATATTTTATCAAAACATGAATTAAATATAAATTTTTTATTTTTGGCGGTAAAATATTCATATTTAATTTATATTTCGTTAAAAAAATCTATTTTTTTGAGTGATTTTTACAACATTCTATACATTTTTGCACAATTTCATTAAAAAATACAAAAATTTAGTTAAAAATAAAGACCAAAAGTAGTGATTGAAAATTTTATAGGGACTAAAAATTGAAAGAAAATTTTAGAGGGATTAAAACAAAAAGATGGTATAATTATAGGGACCAAAAACATATTTGACCCTAAATAAAAAGGCAGATGAAAAAGATCGAAGGACATGAACTTTAATGCTTAACTTTACTTTATTAATCCAATATGGAACCTCAAAAATAAAGGATTAAATCATCGAAGTACCATACAAAGTTGAGTCCAATCTAAACTCAAAAATAAGTTAAGTAATCAAAATAATAATTAAATAGTTCATTTTTATTGTACGATTATTGAACTCACAAATAATAATTAAATAAATATTTAATTTTGTCATGATATGCTTGCTTTTTGGAGAGGTATATATGCAAACACATAAGCGATCAACTCAATATGTGATCAAGGGTGTGAGGATTTAGGATTTTAGAGAATGTGTACCTAAATGAGTCATGTGTTAGTATTTATAGGACATACTCTAAGTTTTTCTGGCGAAATTCATGATTCCATTGTGTTGCTCTATGTGTGGTTTCGTAGATCAACGTTTGATTGTCGAATGGTGCTGATGAAGTCACTGAGTTCACTTCGATGTGCCTCCGGGACATCCCCATAGCACACTACGGAGCAACTAAATGTATTAGTAGATTGGGGTTAAGCTCAGTCCAAAACATGTGCAAAAAAAGTCAATTTGTATACGCGACAAGTGTAAATATGTTTCATATTGTTAAACAATCATAATCATTTTTTAATTCAATTAATCGTGATCATTAAATCATTAAAAGTGTATTATGAAATAAAATTAATCTCTTTAATAAACTCATAATCTAACCCTTTTTTTTACTCCACAATCTACATCTTTAATTTAATGTATGTAAATATTTTTTATTAATTTTTTAGCCAGTCCATAAAATTACTAAGAAAGGATGCAATTGTAATTTCAGAAAACTCAAGAAATATTTTTGAATGTTTGTTTCCTCTCTGATCATTACTTGCGCAACGGAATATATACTAAAAAATAACAATACTTGGGGAAGGGGCTTTCATTTAATTTTCTTTTACCGAAAGAAAATTGGCTTGGTGAACGGGTAAAACCGAAGACCTAAACCATACAATATACTAAATATAGAAGTCACGCCAAGAATAGACGAATACACAAAAGCGATTTCAGATCCAAAAAGTGCTTCGTGATGGCTTGGTTTATTAAAAGCAGCATGTCTTTCATCGCAGGAACCGGTTTAGGAGTGTACATAGCTCAAAACTACAACGTACCAAACGTGAAGAAGCTTGCTTCCATGGCTGTTTCGGTGGCGAGTCACCTAGAACAGGCTTATAGGAAACCCAAGCCTGAGGCTAACAACAAAGACGATGATGATGTTCAAGATTCTTAGTTCTTCTCTGCTCTTCAACAACCTTTTTAATTTAGGAAGAAAAAATATGTTTCTTTATTCGTTTTGTGTTATGGAGCGGTTACGTTACTTGTTCAGCTACTCTTTCATGTCTTTGCAATGATTTACTTAACATAATTTAAAGTTTTTTGATGCCTTCGGTTACAAAATTAGTAATATACTTAACTTATTTAAGGTTTATCAGATTTTTCTTAGTTGGCTAGATTACTTGTATAGGTAGCAATACTATGTATTCCTTTGATGAAAATATCCTCTATCGTTCCTCAAATTATTCCGTAACACCCATCATTAGGTCGGTTTATGTCATCAACTATATAAATGTGTTTTATACATCCAAAACACTTTGTTATGTCCCTAAAAAAAACTTAATAATGAAACTTAGTTTTCTTTAACGAGATGAAGGTGTGTACTAAACCTGACTATTTGGTTGACAATATTTCAAACATAAAGCCATTGTTATTTCTAATTCTATATCACAAGCTAGAAAGAAATACAGGTCAATTAATTAGCTCATATGCTCCGTAACATATAACAATTGTGTATACAGCTCTATTAGTCTGATGCACAGATCAAATATTGAGCTCGTAGTTAACTAACAAATATGAAGTAATATTTTTCACATGAATGCGGAAAAACCACGGTATGCTTACTTTGCATTTTACTAGTGATATTCGTTAGCTCGATTAAATGAACCACACAACAAATTTCCCATAAGTTACAAAAAGAATGTTTGTTATTCTTACTTTGCATTTTACTAGTGGTCTTTGTTAGCAAGACTAAATGAACCACACAACAAATTTCCCACAAGTTACAAAAAGAATGTTTGTTACTGAAAGCATGAGTGAATTCACATTAATATGCTCTTCAAGCAACCGACCCACACTTTCAATTAATGTTTCTACATTCGAATTGCTAAAGATCCTCCCGGAAAGGAAAAGAAAAACACCCGCTAAATTAACCTATTTTGCCTTTCGTCATCATTTCTTCAATTGAGTAGTCAAGAACAACGGGGAAACTATGAAGTATGATGAAAGATCCAATGCCAGAAAAAAGCTTAGGTCCTCTTCAGGAGATACCCCATAATTAAGCCAAGTAAACCAATTAATATGACAAAGATCATGGAGACATTGCCACGACTTTTGTTGCTTTGACGTCTCAGCATGTCCTGCAAGTAATAAGATCATTGAAGTGTTTACCCCCCAGTTAGATAGCAGGCATTAAAAGGCATTCTGAATTGCTTTAGCAAAAAGATCATAACAAGTTTTATTGTTATCTATACGTAAAACCATGCCACCATATGCACAGCTAAAAGAGTAAGACCCTTGCCTAGTTTCAAGTTCAACACAAACGGATAACAAAGTAATTGACAGTAAAATGTGTTTGTGAGAGACCACAGCACAAACCAGAATGCACAGATTGAATAAAATTATAAATTTAAACTATAAACAATGGACTTAATATGAAACAAGTTAAGCTAAATTAACCATCCCAAAAACATTAAATTCTTACACGGTTCCACATCTAACAGAGAACATCATGTGTTATGAAAGGGTATATTATGACAAGTAGGATACTTAAAGGTGATGAAACAACATAGTACCCTGAGAAAATGCTGCAACAATCATTTATTTGTATTTTTGCAAGAAAATTACAAGGGAGACAGGTGAAAATATAACCAGAATGATTCTCATTGAGTTAAATTATATGGAAGTTTAAAAAAGGGGAATGAACGAAGTCCTTCTAAAGAAAATCAACGCATTTACCAAGATCGGTCACAAAGTATAGACCAATCATTCAACAGTTTGAAAGTTGTTCTCTTCCTATTGTTCCTGGATCATTCCTTCAGTTTAGAACGGTAAGACCAACTTAGTGATACTCCTGCTTGGGAGTCATATTTCATATTTAATTAAAATCTCCATTCTCCAGTCAGGAAAAAAAGAGGACTACTGATAATCCAGATTGAGAAATAAAAGTTATCTACAAGGTATATTTTGTAAATCCTCACCAGTTCCTGACGCAGCTTGCTATTTAGTTGAATTGCATTATTCTTTTCTTCGGTCAGCCTTGACATAAGAGCTTTTGCCTGCAACAAAATTGCCACACACATAGGAAAAAATCAAGAAACTATAGGCTTTAAAAAAACAAAAAAAAAAATTATTCTGCAACCCAATCAGACAAAATTCTGTTTTTTTTTACTGCCAATCAAAGTATGATATATTATATAGGTCATACAATATAACGTCTCGACACTTGTTACTTGAAAATATGAACTTATCCCTTAGAAAGGATATCAAAGGGACGCCCCATCCTATATGGAATCACTCTAAAAATACCCCAAATACAAAATTTGTAAGTCCAAGAAAGTCATTTCATGTAGCAATCTGTTCACACAATCTGCATTACATGAGTACTTCAATTATTATATGTATTCGGTGGCATGTCATTCTTTAGGATTATAAGCTATGACTTGAAAAATTCTACAACAAAAAAAGTAGTGGACACCTTCAATAGTGAACTTTTTTTAAAAGAAATCAACAGTCATTTAGTAACGACAGAGCATGAAATATCTCATCAAAGTCATCATCAGTAACGGACACTCTTGTTAAAATAACTATTGCTTAAATGGTGGTAGCCTAAACATTTGGGGGAGGGGAAGTGGCCATCCAGATGCAAATAGACCAAGTGCGAGTTAAAAAAAAAAAAAAAAAA
>Ga0228711_1005390_pt1 | contig 19461 bp, 8 predicted proteins | sample MedpolnodulmetaG_2_FD_177996 | JGI IMG/M metagenome (GOLD analysis project Ga0228711, IMG submission 177996) | Root nodule microbial communities from Medicago polymorpha collected in Santa Monica, California, United States - brown nodules | ecosystem: Host-associated > Plants > Roots > Nodule... | reverse complement strand
CAATATAGTTGAGTGTACTGGTACACTCACTCTTTAAATTAATAGATAAATAAATTGATTTTTTAAAGAAAAATATTATTTTTATATCATTTATAATTATAATAACTAAATCTTATTCATCAAAAGTGTCAAGGAAATAAAATTAATGTTTTTTAAAAATTTTATCACTCATAATTGAGAACATTGATTATTTTTACGATAATATGTAAAAAAATTATTATGATTCTTATAAACCATAAAATGATGTTTTTTCTTATGAAATGATGTTCTATAAAATATAAATATTGACAAATAGCTATTTATTACATAAAAATTATCGTTAATTTATAAAATTATGAAGCAAGAGTACCGGTACACCTCATTTTGTGAGTGTGCCGTAGAAGTTCCCTTATTATACATGTGTCCTCTATGCTTTCTCGTTAAAAATGAAAGAGTTAAATACTTATTAGATATTTCATTCGTTTTTAATTACGTATCGCAATCAATAAAATGATATACATACAACGTTGACTATTAATATATTCAATTATCTTATTAAAATATTTGTTAATTCATCAAGATTAACCTCGATTTCGAATTTGCTATGAAAGATTTAGGTCATCTTAGTTATTTTCTTGGTATTTCTGTTAACAGACATATATGAGGTCTTTTTCTGTCACAAAAGAAATACGTCCAGGAAAATGTTAAGCGTGCAGGTATGTTGTTTTGCAAACCTTCTGCTACATCGATGGACACACAAGGCAAACTAAGTAGCTCTTTTGGAAATTGACATAATGATCTGACTAGGTATCAGTCTTGTTGGAGTACTACAATACTTGACGTTTACAAGAACTGATATCACTTATGTTGTGTAGCAAGTATGTTTGTTTATGCATGATCCAAAAACACAACATGTGTCTGCTTTGAAGCGCATCATTTGGTACATTCATGACACTCTAGACTTTACTTACATCTATATATTTCCTCAATTGATGAGCTCATTACCTATACAGATGTAGACTGTGGTGGATGTCCTGATACTAGAAGGTCCACATCCGGGTATTGCATATATATTGAGGACAATAACCTCATTGGTCTACAAAATGACAACCTACATTGTCTCGTTTCAGTGTTGATGTCGAATATCGTGGAGTCGCTAATATAGTATATGAGTCATGTTGGCTTAGGAATCTTCTGCTGGACCTGGATTGCCCTATTTCGAACGCCACACTTGTTTATTATGATAACCTAAGTGCCATGTATCTCTTCGACAATCCTGTTCAACATCAATTCACTATTGAGATAGATATACACTTCGTGCGTGAGAAAGTTACTCATGGTCAAGTTTGTGTGTTACATGTCCCTTCATGATATTAAATAGCTGATATTTTTACTAAGGGCCTCCCGCAATAACTCTTTGATGATTTTCGACATAGTCTTAACATTCGACAACCTCCAGTTTCGACTACAGGTGTATTAAAATATGTAAATTAGAACTTAGCAATATCTTTTATATTTGCCAAATATCTTCTATATTTAGCAATAGTTTGGCATCCAAGATAAGCTTAACCTTGTGTTTGTGTGACGACGAAGGTACCTTTATGCTGGTTAAAATTGTATCTCTCTCTTATGTGTTCCGTTGTTGTATGGGAAGCTCCATGCTTATTCCACGCCTTACATTGGCTAAGTGATATGCAATTTGACAACGTCAATTTTGCCTTACATTTAAAGATTACAAAGGTTTACGTTACCGAATTTGGGCAAGTGATTTCAGCATGGGAGAGTCTCTTTACCACGCATTTCTCAAACTCTAAGGTCGAGTTTAACAGACGACAAACAATTGAGGTAGCTTACATCCTTGCAGAAGTTGTCGCATTGTCTGCTGGTTCCAAAATTTATTATCATATACCTTGTTGTATAAATCACTTATTATTATCTTTAAAAAAAAAAACTCACTTATTATTAATGAAATGCTATAATCATGCTCTTTTCCTTTAGGAAAAAACAAATATCAAATTGAGTTAGAAAAGTAAAAACCAATATAAGACATCTTTTTTTTTTGTCTGTCTAGAAATTCACATCTTAAAAGTTAATAAATGGAATATCCAAAATGCGAATTCTAACCATTACATATTATAATTCCTACCATTTGAATTAAATTCACAGTGATTATCAAATATCTTTTCTACATGTTGCTTTTTTTATTTATTTATGGATGCCAATGCCATATTCTGAAATCAAATCCATGATGAATATTGAAGGTCTGAGATCATGTTCATCCCTGGTTTCCAAGTTAATTTCTAAATGACAACTGTGTCTCTTTTGCATGTACTCTATTTGACCTGCTTTCTTTGTTCTCTCATCCACACCACTAATTAATAATTATTTGTTTATCTCTATCAATTGAAGTCATTGGATAGATCTACTATTTTATTATTATAGATAAATGACGTCTCGTTTAACATGGAATCAATATGCACTGACATATTTAATTTAATTTATCGGTCATACACGTACCATATTCAATCATTATGAATATAGTGTATTTTAATTGTGCTGTTTTTCTTCCAATAATTTTTTATGTGATATCTCCTATAGCGACTTGTTAAAGTTTAAGTTTTTCATGAATAAAATGGTAAACGGATTCTTTATTTTATCAATGCAAATAAGTTCTTTTAATTCATACTAAATTTTGTAATATTCATAATAAATTGATTTCACCTATAAAGATATTTGATATACTTGTATGTCTTTTCGGCTTTGCCGCGTGATACATTGCACGGTGTTACTACTTACTAATGAAATTTTTCATCACAAAGGTTGCACTATTTTTTCTGTGTAGCATATGTTGAAGTTCTTATGAGTATGCAACTCATCCTATCCTTCAATAGTTTGGTTCTTATGAATCTGCAACTCACCACTTTCTACTAGAAGGTTTTGGCAGTGATTTGATTCTCACATTCATTATTTTTTCTATTGACTCCGTTGGTGATGCTTAAGGGCTAGAGAGCTCAAGTAAATCATTTAATTTATCTATTATCACTAACATTGTTTGAGTGATTTGGCATTGCATAAATTACTGAGGTTTCATAACATGAGTGTCCCTTTCCAAAATATTTTATATTGAGGAGGCAATAGTGACTTTAGTCCCTAAATGTGTAATGAGTAATCACAATGGTCCTTCAATATATCAAAATTTTAAAATAGTTCTTGATTGTGCAATTCGTTAGTCAAAATAGTCTATGATGTAGAAATGTTTCATTAATATTATCATATTAGTCATTCGATATACTTAATTATTATCATATCAATCCGTATAAGTACTTACTCATTGTTATTTCAGTCCCTATATGAAAAGAGTTATTGTGAGCTTTGAAAGATTATTTTAGCGTCACAGACTATTTTGACCAACATGGTGCACAATTAAGGACTATTTTGAAATTTTGATACATTGAAGGACTACTATGACTAATCATTACACATTTAGGGACCAAAATAACTATTACCCCTATATTGAGTTATCTCTTCACCATCTTGATCTGAAAACCTTTCAAATGGGACTATGTTTAACTGCATTGTTGACTTCTTTATTTTTAAAGCTTTTGTTGTAACAGGCAGGACCGGTTCTGTGCAAGTGCAACAAGGCCTTTGGCACATAGTCTCAAACTTAGAGGGGCCTCCAAATTTAAAAAAAATAAAAATAAAAAAAACTTATACCTATGACCAGTATCCATCATTAAATGTCCTTTTTCGCAGGTAAAAGTCTGAAAGACAACAATTTTGCTGTCAATTATGCATTGTCCATAGATACATGGCTTTTTGTTGTAAAAGTCATGTTTGAACCATTGTTTCTATATTTAACTATAACTTAGTTGTCTGTCACTATAAATGATGTTTGATTTTTTTCTTCAATTCTTTTTAAATGAAAAATTGTCAAGATTATAACTTGGCCTCCGAATTACCAAGGACGACCCTGATAACATGTCATCCTAGAGTAGCCCCTTTTGTTAAGGAACTCATTTGAAGTAAACCTCGTTGTTGTTGGATCAACGCCAACTCTAATGTCCAAAAATTTAATGCACATATTTGATTTTTTTTTATTTTATAAGTTTTTGAGTTTCAACTAGGTTCTTAAAAGGGCAACGGTGCATTAAATTAACAACTTAAAAGATTTATTTGTAACTTAATTTTTTTTAAAGAAGTAACCTAATATTTATGTCAAACTTAAAAACCAAAAGAAGTATTTGACCTAAAAAATATAATTGCATTTTCTAAATTACTCCTCGTGTGAACTTGTTCCAAAATAAAGATTAAAGAATAATGTGTATGTCTATACACACTTGAAGACTTAGTTTAAGCAAAATTTCAAAGAGAGTGTAGGCAGTTATGTTATACAAATGGTAAAAACTAAATCAAATGGTCTCCTTGTCCCATGGCAGTGTAGGCTACTTATTTAGATTTTAATTTACCAACTTACAAGAATAGGCAAACGGCTATTTAATCTGCTTTTTTTATTTCTATATGATTTGGATTGTTGGTGGTATGAACGGAACAATTAACATGTGATTTTGGATTATTAACATGTGATTTTGGATTATTCTCAGTTAAATGTGTTTATTCTCTTTTGAGAAATGTTAGTAACACACATTTTAACACACACTTATCAACACATTCTCTTTGATTAATTAATATTCACATGAGACTCACCAAATGCATATGGGACCCACATGATTTGGTAAGACCCATGTGAATTTTAACCAATCAAAAGAAGTATGTTGAAAAGTGTGTGTTAGAATGTGTGTTGCCAGCATTCATCTTCTCTTTTATATTTTATATGTGAGGTTTCTTAAATGTACTTTCTATATTTTAGATAGCTATGGGAGGAGTCAAGAGTAAGAACCAAATCAAAACTCGATTAATCCGAAATTCAAAACCAGATCAATTAGATTGGTTTGGATTTTATCTTGTTTGGGTTTAAATCAAACCAATTAAACCTGACCTCTATTGATTTGGGTATTAGTTTCACGTACACCCAGTCATTTGAAGAACCAAACTATATTTTTTGAATAATTATTCATAGACATCCTTTTCTCCATACCATCAATATACACCCCATGTGGCAGGGACAATTTAGTATTTTCACCTTACGACTACTCTCTCTCTTTCACTTGAATGCCACGTGTCACAGTTTTGTGTGGAGGTTAAAAGTGTGTATGCCACATGAGGGTGTCTATGTATCATTGCTCATATTTTTTATTTCATTTTATATTGTTGTTTTATTTTAAAAAAAATGTTGCATTTGTGTATTTTTTTATACTTATTTTAACAGCATAAAAAGTCTATGGTGTTTGAATAAAAGTTAATTTATTTTAGATGTTTTAACAGAAATTTTATTTTAGTTTTAAAATATAATCTGATCAAACCAAATCAATATAATTAGTTTTTTTATGGATTTTTTTTTTAATTTCACGGGGAAAGAATGTAAAATTGAACCAAAATAGTCGATTACTTTCATATATTCGGATTTATTTTCTTTCAAAAACCAAATAAAACCGATCGGTTACATCCCTAAGAAGAGTCATCACCAAACATAAAAGATATTAAAAGACTAATGTGACATTTTCCGATCAAAGAGAATTGGGCTTAAAATTTTAGTCTTGAGCTTAAAATTGAAGAAATAGATGTGGTTTGCAATTATTTTTCCTTCTTTCACGTAATATGAACTACCGAGTCGAGTTCAAACTTAAAAGAAAAGTTCATTAAAAACTTAACCATATTTTGAGTTGAACTGATATTTTTATGGAATTGACCTGAGTTGAATCAAGTTCGACTCAACTCACTTATTTCCCCGACTCATTTCCAATCACATGTAGCACAGTAGTAGTTGGAATTGAAAAAACTAAAACCCATGGAATTTATAAAGTTAAACATTGGAGAAACTTGGGGGCGAATAAACATTCTAAATGGAGTACCCAGCTCGTTACCTAAATCGTCCGATGAAAATTTACTCGTTAATTTTGATGATCTAAATTGCATACTCCGACACATCAAAAGAAAAATGAGTATGCAATTGTTTTTTCCGCGCATCTTATTTTCATCGAAAGTAACTATATTCGAGATACTCATGGATTATAAATATGAGAGAGAATTCAAATATTTTATATGTAAGAGCCATATAGTTCCCTTCCTTACATACACTTTTGTTTATACATCATATGTATCTTTTTGTTAGTTTAAAAACAAATTTTATTAACTCTATTAAAATTTTGTGCCGCCTCTCCATTTTGCCCTAATGCACATTGAAAAATATACCCTCCTACGTACACTCTCTTTTTCTTCTATATAGGGAGCACACCACCAAACATTAGACATATCAGAGTAGTGAGATATTTTGTGTTAAAAAAAGTTGATCATTTGTCGGAGTGCAATTTATACTGCCCATAGTTAAAAAAATAAATTTAAAATTTGATTTTTTTTTTTGGTACAAATTAAAATTTGAATTTTAATGTTGAAAGAACACATATGACCCTTTCAATTTTTTATCTTTTGATTCATTTGATTTGAGATATGTGACAATAAAGTTTATACAGATCTTAGTTAAGTTTTAAGTTGGGCTCGATCTAGGATGAGAGAGCTTGATAAATCTCCCACCTTAAACAAGTGGAAATATTATTTTTTTGTGTGTACTTCAATTCAACTCACCTCATTTTTAATCTTGGTCACACAATAGCAAGTTTGAAATTTGAAATAGAACATACTTCATGGCATTTACAAAATTAAAGTGGGAGAAATTTGGGGGCCAACAAAAAATCTGAAACTGTTAAATCAAGTGGGTCATGGATCACTCTTCCCTAGTCTAGACATTCCCATTCTATACATGTTTTTCAAATGGTGCAATATGTAGGTATAGAAATAGGATACACTGTTATCAGTATATTTATATATCAACTACTATAAAATAAAACAAAAACCAACTAATAAGCATAAATTTGAACAAAAAATATTAAAGTGAGAGGTGAGTTAAGTGGAAATGGAAAAGGACCTAACAGCAGTAACATAGTAAATGAAGGGGCAAGGCAGATAGTGGAGGATTGAGGATCTGCAGTAGGGTCTCAAAGTCATTATGTTTTTTTAGAATGCAGGCATAGCAGAAGCTAGTGGAAAAAGATAAGAAAGCATTAATGCATTATAAGTTATAACATATAGTATACTACAGGAGTTAAATAAGGAGAGGGTCAAGATCCGTTTCTCCGCTGTGTAAAATGTTACGTATCTATCTTCGTCCTTTTGCTTTCTATGCTATGTGATCAACAGTAGAAAAGATAAGATGAATTGTCTTTATTTTTTAGAAGAATTTTTCATTATATACCAAATTAGGTCGTCTCAACCACAAGACTGGTGGACAGTGTTGAGTATCACTGCCTGTCGATCAACCAAGATGGAAACATCCAATTTACCCAAATGAAGCTATGAAACGATGATTGCGTGAGCAATGACGTATCCAGAACCCTTGACCAGGGGGTGCATACTTTTTTAAATCGTAATATATATAATATGAGATATCAAGTTTCAATGTAGTTCCCCTAAAAAAAGTTTCAGTGTAGTATTTTTTCTCTTTATGTTTCTGTTTATTTAAAGTACAAAATTTATATATTTTTTTTTACCCTATTAAATAACTAAATTTTATCCGATGAGTGTGGTTAAGTTGTCAGCTACGAAAAACATTATTTACCGGAACCAAAGTTAGAATCTCAAATTCCTCACTTCTCCACACTTAAAGTGTGTAAGTGTGTGAATTTAACCTCTAATTTACTTGACCAAAATAAAACTAAAATTTTAAAGTAAGAGTATAAATTCTCTTCTATCTTCCATTATTTTTTTACGGTATAAATCTTAAAATTGAACACTTCGAATTTGAAATCATCAACAATGGACATATAATGACTATAGTCATAGTATCTTGAAATGGAAGAAAAAGAAAAAATATATATAAATCTTGAGATGAAAGAAAAAAATATAAGTTATTTTGTATTCTCTTCCATTTCAAATTATACTATGTTTTAAACATTTCTCACAAATTAAGAAGTGTAATTAATATCAATGACATGTAGTTGTGAAGCTTTTGCATTCTTCAAAAAGTTATAAGCTTACAATTTTTTACAACAATCAACAAATCATCGCATCATTGTAGATGATAACCTTGTTTTTTGGCATCAAGATGTTCCTCTAAAAGTTAATCTTTTTGTGTGGCGTCTATTTCTCAGCCGTCTTCCAACGAAAGAAAACTTTCTCAGGAGAGGAGTGATTTTGGCTACTTCTCAATCTTGTGTAGGAGGGTGTTGTAGTTTAAAAGATGTGGCTAATCTTTTTATTCATTGTGACTATTTCGTCAAGTTTGGATCGTTGTTTATGATTGGTTAGACTTTGTCATGGTCAATACGTATTATATTTATGATCATTTCAATCAATTGGTGCCTTGGGAGGCTTCTCTAAATACAATTGCGACGTTATTCAATTAAAAGTCATCCAAAGCAATAAAAACATAATTTGGTTCGGATGAATTTTAAAAAATCTGAACCAAACCAAACCAATGTGGTTTCAGTTGGTGTGTTTTTTTTTCTTCCAAGACAACACATAATTTTACAATTTTGATTATATTAATTGCAATGATTAACAATTAACTCCAAATAAACTTAAGGTGTATAAACACAAGGTGCGACAATTAACGATTAATTTCAATTTCAAAATCTGCAACAATTAACTAAGTTCAAACGATTAAACATAAGGCAAAACATGTTGTATGACGTAAACCCTTTCTCTCTAGCTTTTCACTAGAAACATCACCGACCGCCTCCCTCCCTACCTTATCCAAATCCTTTCTGTCAAAGATGTAGACCATGAGCTTGGTGGTGCGACTATGAACTCGTTCCTTCGCACTACTGTCACTTTCCGTTGAGATAGGTTGATCTCCTTCTGGCAGTTGGTGAACCTCCGCGTTTAAAGCATTTTGCGTCGTGGTTCCTAAGAAAAAAAACATAAACTTAAAGTTCTCCGAATAGAGTATACCTTCCACAAAATAAGCATAAAGATTCAACTTCAAAGCAAGCTGCGATAGAAAAGATGATGAATGAGAGACAATCGAGTTGGAGGAGACATATAATCGAGATATGATTTAGGTTCCTTTTCAAATGAATTGAAAATGATGTACATATTTGTATGCAAAAAATTAATTGGAAAAAGAAGAAGAAAAAGGAATAAGTGTGTGTTTGTTGGGTTGTGTGGGTGTTTGGACCGAATTAATGTTTCTCTATGTTTGCCGTTTGGTTTGATTCGTATGACAAAACAAATTAAATATGTAAAACATATTAAACCATACGGTTGAGTGAAAAAGTGACTCGAATACACTTAAACAAAACGTGGTTTTTTGCAATTTTTAGTTTGGATTTGATCAATTTGTGATTTACTATTAGGTCAGTTCGGTTTTAAACAACTCGATAGTCTTCACCATTTTTTTAATCTTAACCGCTGTCCACGTATATGGTCTTGGTTGAAGCCACTAGTAGCAAAGTGAAAACCAGTCCTTTGCTCCATAGTCACGACAAAAGAGGCAGAACCACACCATACCACAGTGACACCCCAGAATCAGAACCAGAACCGGGTCTCACTCACCACACAACTTACAAGTACTACAATTGACTGCATGTCTTGTTTCCTAGTAACCACGTCTCATAAATAAACACTATGCCCTATAACTATTACAATTATAATTACTATTACCCCACCTGTAGCAGCCTAACTAAACCATGAATTAAAATAGAATTAAAGTTCCATATTATTGATCCATCATTTTTCACGTAGGTAGTAGGGTTGTGCTGTTGTACGTGGAAGTCTTCCTTATTACACGACAAAAAATTCTCCTCCTACTCACACTAATAATCTCAAATCAAACCAAACACACAACACACCTACACTTTGTTTCCACCCAAAATTTTAAAAAATAAAAAATACAACTGGCAATATATATTTACACCTTCCAAGCCCTAATTTAATAATATTTTCGTTTACCACAAGTTCACTCTATTTTGCCTCGATATTTTAACCTATCTAGATTTGAATCACGAACTCTCCTCATTCCTTCCTTAGTGCCTCTTCTTCTATTTAACCCTCTTTAAACAAACTTCAAACCTCTTCAATTTTCTCTCAACTTCTTCTTCACAATTACAACACTTAGGTTTTGTTTGGGAAACCATTAATTTTCTATATGATGGCTGCTCAGAAGCACTTACATGAGCTACTCAAAGAAGATCAAGAACCATTTCTTCTAAACAACTACATTTCACACAAACGTAACCAAATAAAAAGATCTTCCTCAAACACCACTTTACAATTGAAGAAACAAAAACCACCACCAACAAGAACAATTAACCTCTGCAAAAATGCTTGTTTTTTCTCGTTCCAAAACACACCAGATATAAGAAAATCACCACTCTTTGAACTCTCATCACCGGTCAAAAGTCCTCTTAGAATCCCTGCTAAAACAGCGTCACTTTTACTTGAAGCAGCTCTAAAAATTCAGAGTAAAAAACCCAACAGCAAAAACAAATCCTTTGGTGTTTTTGGTTCGTTTTTCAAGAAACTAACACAAAGAAACAGAAGCAAAAAGAGTGAAAATGAAGAAAATGTTTCTGTTAAAGATATTTTGAGGTGGGATTCTTCTATAGGAAGAAGACATAGAAAATCCTTCAACAACATAGTTGAAGAAGAAGAAAACAAAGGCTTTGAAGTGTGTTCTTGCAATGGAAGACCAAGTTGTAGTGGTGTTTGGTCAGAGAGTAATGAAGATAAATCTTTGGATATGGAAACTTCAAGTAGTGGTCATTCTTGTGAATCTGTTGAAGAGGTTGAGTTTGTGATGAACAAGAAGAAAGAAAATGTAGATTGTGCTTGTTTTGATCCTCATGGTTTTTTCTGTGAAAGCCCTTTTCGTTTTGCTCTTGAAAGGAGTGCCTCCTCTTCCTCCGGCCGTCGTACGCCGGAGTTTTCCTCGCCAGCGGAGTCACCTAGGCGCCCCCAAATAGAGGTTTGTCATTTTCTTAATAAAAATAATAATAAGATTAAATATGCTTTTATTCTTTATGAAAATGTGTTTCCTAAAATATATGTGTTTTTTAAACTTAGTTTCTAAATTTGTCTTAAAAAAAAAGTTTAGTCTACATCCCTTGAGCATAGTTCGGTTGACATAGAAAATTTGTCTACAATGATTAATTTTTATTTATTTATTTTAGTCATTGCATTTCTTTTATAAAGATTAAACAAGGGATTAAAAATTTAAAATCAAAAACATTTTCTAAGTAAATTCAGTTGATAGCTGCAAAAATAATATTGTATAGAAGTTAGGGTTCAAATACTCTCAGCACTAGGATACTTGATCGACAAAAAAGTAAAAAATTCAAAGTATTTAGATAAGATGATAATAAGATATATATCTTTCTCTTAATTAGAGATCCTGCATTAGAATTTAGCCATATATGTCCTCTATGTGGGATTAAAAATATTAATTTCTTTTGTAAAATGAAAATAAAAATAAAAAAGTTAAAGTATAGACTGGCTGAAAAATTCATAATTTATAAGATTAAAAAGATGTTTAACTTTTCATTTCAGCATTCTTTCGGAAAAAAAACTTTTCATTTTAGCATTGTTGTGTCTCATAAGTCTATGAACAATGTATCTAAGAGAATAAATTTTGTCATTCAAAATAGATTAACTATTGTCGACCATTTACTTTCCATATCTGTATAAATTCTTGTAGTACTAACAAAATTTCTCATAATTACTTTAATAAGAATATAATTAATCATTTTTGAAAATAAATTTATGGTATATCAGCTGATTTTGTAGCGATTTGGACCACCATATTTAACTCGTGAGTTTGCAGTGTTTGTTTGTACTGTTGTGTTTGTTTTTGTCGGCAAATAGATCCAGATCCTATGACTGATATATTTGACGGAAATTTGCTTTACTTTGACAATTATACCCTTCATTTTTTTTCCAAAATCTGTTAAAATACAACCACATAGAACATGGTCACATAAGTCAATTCAATTTTATGTTTTGTTTGGTTTCTTTACTTTTCACTTCGAAGTAGTTATTCAGTAAATAAAGTCGCATTATGTTTTTTGTTTGTTCTTTTGTTAATATCTGATTCCGACATTCTATTTACTAATGAATAGTTTCTCATTTGTATTTTTCTTTGGCATTAATTGTATTGTACAGAAACAAAAGATAAGTCAATATATAACAACCCAAATTTTATGAATAAATAACCCAAATTATGAAACAAGTACTGAGTCAATATCATACACATTATAGTAATGATTAAGAAATTATGTTAACTACCCCAATTATGATATTATTCTAATTAAAGTTGTTGTGAATTTTCCATAGGACAAAGAAAATAATGGAGTTGATGGCGTCAACAAATTCCAATCAGGGGAAGATGAGGAAGAGAAGGAACAATTTAGTCCCGTATCTGTTTTAGATCCACTCTTTGAGGATTATGATGATGATGATTGCCATGAAAATGATGATGATGAGGGTGATTTTGATTTGGAGTGTAGCTACGCCAATGTACAAAGTATGTCACTATTTAATTTGTTTTTAGAATTAATCAATTAATATAGGTCCCTGCATATATTATGTATTCTTCCTGTCAACCCAAACTTAGACGTATATTTTTGAGATTAAAGTGATATATTTCATATACTTAAAAATTACATATTATTTTTATACACAAAAAATTAACTTGGAGAGAGTGATATTTAAATATTAAGTTGATGGTTTGTTTATTTTATTTTATCTTACTATTATTTTATAGTTTTGTATTTTTTTGTTGTATGGTCGTTTTCTATCAAAATACCGTCGTACACGTTTCTTCAAAGTTGATTGTCCGTTACAAAAAATACCATAAGAGGGGCTAGTCGGTGAAATGATTGTGCTGAAATTGAAATATAATACTAACATCTATCTTTTGTGGGTTCCATTTAAAGATTACAGTGGTTTTTCACTTAGAAGGCATTTTGCATTGAATGTGGAAATTGGCCTTAGCATACTCTTTGTTTTTACCATTAGACATAAGCACTGTGTGGTTATAAATTTCAACATGACCCACAAAAAAATTTCATGTCAGAATAAGATCTGTCTTGATTGTGATGCTTATATTGAATGTGTTTGTATAAGGTTTCAGCAATGTAAAGTTTAAGCATGTTTGATAAGTTTTGGTTGTTGAGAATTTAGGTAGCACTTGAGTGACATAGAGTTGGGTGACATTGGTGACATTGGTCAATCACAATGTTTGTGTTTCTCTCTCTTTCACAAGCATTGTGACATTGTGATTGGCCAATGTTACCAATGTCACCCAACTCTATGTCACCCAAGTACTACCCTAAGAATTTAGTACTCTTGTGAATATTTAACTTGGTCAAAGTGTTACAACCCATGTGAGTTATTGCTTCATTCACATGTGGGCCTTTAAACACTTGATTCAGTTTTAGTTTTTCAAGACCTTTTTAGGCATTGTAAGCTTGAGAAATGGATTTCACTGCTAAAAAAACAAAAATTAATGAGGGATATTTAGTGAGGGAAAACGTGAAATTTCTCTCTAATTCCGTCATTAAATTTTGCGACCAAGGAATTTGTGAGGAATTTCATTTTTTCCGTCACTAATTTCCCTCACTAATTTTGTTTTTTCTAATAGTGTTTGATTCATTTGATTCAGTAAAAAATTCTTAGTTACTGCTGTTAATAGATTTTGGTTGCGGGATGAAGAACAACTCATATTCTTAATTTGTATTTTCCAATTAGAATATAACCGATTTGATCTTTATCCAACAGTTAAGATCTATTGTCCGCAAACCCACTTGGGTTGGTCTGGTAGTATTGATTTGGGACCTGGGAGTGTGCGATCTATTTTCCGCAATGACGCGGTGAATCTCTTACTAGTGGAAATTCAAATCCGCAAATTTTTACTACTGCACTTCATATTAAGTGAATAGAAGGATGATATTTGTTATTAATATTCTTTTTTTTGTATTAAATTTTCAGGAAGCAAGCAACTATTATTAGACAGGCTTCGTAGATTTGAGCAACTTGCAGAGTTAGATCCACTAGAACTCGAGAAAAGAATGCAAGAAGACAACGAAGCATTGGAAGATGATGATTATGAAGAAGATGAAAGTGAAGCATCAAGTGAAGAGAAGGCATTGAGAGAAATAGTTCATGAAATCCTCTGCCATCCAAGTGTTCATGAAAGATGGCAAGACCAAGGAGTTCTTAAGAGACTAGTTTATGATCTCATTAAGGAGGAAGAGAAAGAACTTAATTTTTCACAAGATATGGACATTGTAATGAAAAGGGTATGCAAGAAGATGGAATTGTGGAAAGAAGTGGAATCTAACACTATTGATATGATGATAGAAGAGGATTTCTCTAGAGAGGAAATTGGGTGGAAGAAAAATGCTGAGGAGAAAAAAGAGCTAGCTGGAGAGGTTGAGCTTGCTATCTTTTGTTTACTTGTTGATGAATTTTCAGAGGAATTAGTATGTTAATGTGGGTAAATTTGGATGCAGTTGAGGAGGTACTTACTTAGTAATCTTTATTCTTTTTATTTATTACTATAAGAGTATAGTATGACTTCATACTTATTTTAAAATAGGCTAGTTTTAGCAAAGAAAATGAGAGACCAAAATTTTAATTTGGGTTTAAGGGAAAACATGGGAGATATGTACATGACTCATGTATGTAGCTCGTTGTTCCATGAGAATGCTGTAAATCACTTTTCCTAATTAAATTTTGTTAGAATTATTAATCCAAGATATAGATCCTCTTGATAATATTGATTAACATTTAATGGGCTTTTATTTTATGGGTCTTGCTAACCAATACCCTCAAGACATTAGTTAAGGATTCTACAAATAAAAATTTTGTCTCTAAATGCAACGGGATGAATGAAATGATTTTAAATAGTAATGTTAAATTGAATAATAAAGGATCCGATGTTGCATGTTCGTCTCCAAATGTTGTAATAATAATAATGAAGACGATTTTTGCCAGCAATGTGACCTAATGAAATCATGCAAAACGTCTCTTTAAGTCTAAAATTAGTAGCTACATAATAATGTATATGTCTTTTGGGGTTGCCTTCACTAATCAAGTAAAATGGTTCAGAATGCAGTGTATGTTACTCTTTCTTCCTAGTTTTTCTTAAGAAGCAAAATGAATTTTATTAAATTAAAATACAAACCAATATGTGATTAGGAAACATAACAAAGAGCATCAGTGCGCAATCATCGACCATTCAATTCCTATTCAAATGAACACGACTCAAATAAGAAAATATATTTTGTTACAATTTCAATCAAGCACTTGAATCAAACTTGCAGCAAGGTATCTATTTTGGAATAATCTCGATCAGCTTGAAACCAGAAAGCCACACCAATGACCAGTTGACCACCCCCAATCCAACAATTCTGCATTGTCTTTTACATCTTAGAATTTCATGATTTTACCAATCAAAGCCTAGCGCTTTGAAGGGCAACCCCAATGTACTGCTAGCAATTCAAACTGTAGGCCAATTAAGAAAGACTGATAGCCTGAAGCTCGCCGACTTATTCTGCAAATAATGTATCTGATGTAGGCAAACTGACAGTGCGTATCAAAGATGAAGTGGCGCGCAAGAAAGGTTCGCTCGGAATAGTGCAGATTTGGCATCCGATGTCGGAATGACCCGAATTATACATTTTCGAAAAGCACGGACCTCATGAGCAAAACTCGTTGCTTTACCATGATGTAGGGCTGAATTTAGTCATTTGAGTTCGTCCGAAGGTCCAAAACCGCATTTTAATATCCAGCATATTTATTATTTGAATTCTGCTCTTCTCCCAACATAAAACACTCGCGACCAACTGAATTTCCATATATACCCCTGCGTGAGTTAAGTCACGCACCAATGGCATGTGCGCGAGTTAACTCACGCAGGTTGGTCGGTTGGTCAAAGCTCAAGAACACACGTTTTTTGGACTTTGGTCAAGTGATTTTAATTGGTTTTGCACGTTTTTTTTTACTATGCTTTATACGTTTTTTGATTATATTTATGGTAGATATAACCTATGTTACAATCTCCCCCTATAAATACACCTCCAAACTTCCTCATTTCCCCACACCATCTCACTTCTCACTCTCCTCCTCACTATTTCCCCCTAAGAATCTCATTCTTTTTTTAGTCTTTATTTTGGTGTATTTTTCTTCTTTTTTTAGTCTTTATTTAGGTGTAAAAAGAGGTCAATCTTGGGGTAAAAAAATGATTGGTGAGCAGCCTTCTTGGGGTAAAACGAAGCAGATTTAGTTTTACCCCAAGGGTAAAACTAAATGTGCAGATTTAGTTTTACCTCAGGGAGGTTTGTTTTCTTGAGGTTTTTTTTTGTTTTACCACATGAAGACTGGTTTTCTTGTGGATTTCTTTTAGTTTTACCACAAGAAGGTAGGTTTTCTAGTGGTTGTTTTTTAGTTTTACCACAGGAAGATAGGTTTTCTGGTGGTTTTTTTTCTTCACAGATTTAGTTTTAACCCATTGTAAATGTAATAAGAATTATATTAATAAAATGACATTTTATATTTATTATTTTTGTTTCCTTTATTTTTATTAATTTTTGCATTTATTTTATGATTGCATATTGAATAAAGACTAATAAAATAAATTGCGTATTGAATAAATAAATTCGAATAAAGACTAATAAAATAAATTGCGTATTGAATAAAGTTGTGTATTAATCAAATCAGTTTAACACACGCATGTGTTAATTGCTGTGAGAGTTAACCCACGCGTATACTTACTCTTGCGTGACTAAAGGCACGTTGCGTGAGTTAACTAAGGCAAAAATTAGCACATGCGTTAGTTAACTCATGCAGGGGTATTTTGGTCATTTTGGTTGGATGGGAGCAAAAATTGTTAGGAGAAGAGCAGTATTCTTATTATTTTCTGTTTTATTTCAGTTTGTTATTTTTCGGCCTATAAGGGTTTGTTATTTCCTCTAGCATTTAAACATAACTTATGCAGCCTAAGAGACACTTTTTCATTGAATAAAATTATTGAGACTTTTCTCAAATTCTGGTGGATTTCGAAAAAACTTATTTGATAGGTTTGTCGCTTGGAGCCTGTCTGTTTATCTTTTATGTTTAACGTTTGCTAACCATTGCTTCCATTCTGCGTCAGTATCAGAACCTATTAACCTCTCCATTCAATGGCAGAACCAAGAATTTTATAGAACTTGAACAAAATTTTAACCGTAAATTCACATGTGACATAACATATATATAGCCACACCATATTATTACCCATATTTTTTAATATACTAGACTTAAATAATGAATTATATACAATATATGTTGCATGTTTGTCGTATATACTTACTTGGCCTAGCAGTGGAAAAGTACTTTAACTGATCGAACCTGTGACAGGTTGGTAAATAGGAAACACCTAAGCCATTTTTTATGCTATGCTTAATGTGTCTCAAATTCACTTTGTTAATATACATAGTTTCTTTGATATTTTAGTTACACCAATATCGAAAGTCTCTTGTTGTGGGGTAAAATTGTCCATGTTTCCATTGATAATTATTTCGCAAGTGTACAAAAAATTATTGAAGTAATAATATTAAATTTGTTTCCATGAGGACTATTGTTAATTTCTGCTTAGTAATTTCGAATCCTATATTGTTGGCTATATGATAATTTGCACCTCTTCTATATGATTGCTCACCTAGTTTCACGATGAATTAACAAAATGGTTCTGATCAATTTATTGAGTTAGAACCCTCTCTTAAAGTTACAATCCTTAATATCTTAAGTGGATTCATAACCGCCGAAGGGTTTACTTGTCCGTTAATCCCTAAATCATAACTTAACATCAACCTATCTCTAGTTCAGTCCGTTAAGTTAATCAGATTACAACAACAACAACAACAACAACCACCAAGCCTAATCCCACTAAGTGAGGTCGGCTACATGGATCAAATGACGCCATAGTGTTCTATCATACACCAAATTTGGATCCAACTCATTGACCTCTAAATTCTTTCTAATGGTTTCTCTAATAGTTTTTTTAGGTCTTCCTCTACCTATTTTAACTTGACTCTCCTCCATTTGATCTACTCTTCTTACCACGGCATCTACGGGTCTTCTCTCTACATGCCCAAACAATCTAAGCCTATTTTCTACCAACTTTTCTACTATAGGTGCTACCCCCACTCTCTCTCTAATGGTGTCATTCCTAATCCTTGTTGGAATAAAATGTGTTTAACATTACCCTTTGAGTTTTGATGATAACAAGGTATTATAAATTGTCAATTGGATATGCTAATATTTGTTCAAGTGTGCAGGACCATAGACAAAACGTTTAGTGTCTTAAAATACATAGGTTGTGAAGAACAAATGAGACCAATGGTATCTACAAAATGGAAACTTGTGTTACATGGAAGCATCTGAAGAAAAGAGGTTCCGAAGACAAAAGGTTCTGAAGATCATTAGAAGCTGACGTCATCAGAAGCTGTTCACCAGAAGCTGACGTCATCAGAGGTTCTGAAGATCATCAGGAGCTGAAGATCATCAGAAGCTGGAAGATTGGAAGCTTCAGAATTATGTCAAATGCTGTTTTAATCTCGCCTATCATTGTAGAAGAATAGAAGCTGAAGCAACAACTAAATCAGAGGAATTTGGAAGGCATTGGATGCTTATTCTTTAGAGAACGTTGGAAAAGGACAATAGTACAAGTGTACAACCACTATCTCCACTACTCTGTTTTGTGTCTGCAACTGTACAAGAACAACAGCTGTGACTACGCTGATATTCCTCTATACTTGGAATGGATTTGAAATTGTTCCTTCATAGGACAATAATCAAATCAGGCAAAAGATCATTGGTGATTTGATCAAGCTTCAAACGACTCTTTTTGATGTGCTGGCAATCAACAACGTCTCTTTCACACCTCTATATAAAGGAGTGAAGACCTGAAGAATTGAAAGACTCTTTAACAATTTTACAATTGCCAAAACTTCGCTGAAATTGAAGGGATTTTAAGAGGGGTTTTTCAAAATTTTAATTCTCTTTGCGGAAGAGATCCCATTGAAAACGGATCTTGATTAAATCATTAATCACAAATCAAACAGAAACTTAAACACTTTAAGATTCATGTGTTTACCTCTTGAAGAGCAGAACCTTTGTAGATGAAATATTTCTGATCACGAGCAAAGCAAAGCAGCGATGCCTCTACTCAGTCCACAGGAATAGAACTTCTCCGATGACCGGTGCTAGCCAATTCCAACGGAGATTCAGAGAGAACAAAGTTTAGAGAGCGGCGGCTAGAGTTTCACAACTTTTGTGAATTAGGTTAAGCACTCACAAAAAGTCTATAATGCTTCAGCACAAGGGTTC
>Ga0228711_1005389_pt1 | contig 19462 bp, 8 predicted proteins | sample MedpolnodulmetaG_2_FD_177996 | JGI IMG/M metagenome (GOLD analysis project Ga0228711, IMG submission 177996) | Root nodule microbial communities from Medicago polymorpha collected in Santa Monica, California, United States - brown nodules | ecosystem: Host-associated > Plants > Roots > Nodule... | reverse complement strand
ATAATAAAAATTAGTTAAAAAATAATAAAAAATAAAATGAAATGAAATTTGGTTAAAAAATAATAAACACTAAATGGTCAGGGTCAAATGGTAGCTAAGAGATTTATTATTAACTACCAATACATTTTATAGCAAGTTTTGGGTAGCAAATCTTGTTTTTTCTTGTAGTGATATCTTGCTCTTTGCAGTTGTCTAACCAGTCAGATAATGATGTGCATTTCAGGGTAATGATGTTATTCTCACTCAGTTTTCTTTGAGTTTGTATATTTATGTGTGTGTCGTGATTTAGAGTGAAATTGATGGTGTTGTTGCAGGTTGCCACAACAAGTACAGTTCCAAAGAAGTATTCTGTTTCGTCTGCTTTTGGAGTTGTGTTGCCTAGGTCTACTTGTCTTATCATAGGTTTTCTTTCTCTCTCTCACACACACTTTCTACATCTTCACTCACCCTCTTCACTCTTGCACACAAAAGCACAAAGATATGCAAAGAGGGATCAATACTCATGTGCCTTTTTACGAGAATGGTGAAATATTTTTAATTATTTTAATTGTCATTTTCTAGGTTTTAGTCTCTTTATTTCCTAGTTCGCAAATTTTACTCCCTTGACAAAATGGAATTTTGGAATATATATTTTTTGAAAATAATTTGCAATGGGATATTCAACTATCACCCAACAATAATTTTGCACCTCATAACAAACATGTAGAGAAAAAAAAAGATAAATATGTAGAAAATTATCCATACACTCAAAGAGACTTGGTGAGGACCACCTCGCAACCATCACTGTCCTCCAACCACTCTTTGAGTAGTGTCTGGAAAAAATTTATATTATCTGAATCGCAAAATGTTAGCCATATTCTCTTTGTAGCACTCCTGCTAACTCTCACTTTTCTATTGGGTGAAACTAGGTCTCACCACTTTATATGAGATTCATTTCAAATATATGGTACCCACATGAATTTCACCCAATAAGACAATGGATGTTAGAGAAAGTGTTTGAAAGAGAGTGTCCATCCTCTTGTTGAACCACATAGTAGTTTTCAGAGTCGTTATTTTCACCAACATCATTCTGATGTGCAACATTCGCATGACAGTGAGAATCTCAGTTGTCAAAATCGCAATAAAATTCACAAAACTCTATGATGATCTGCCACTTGCAAATACGTGAAACCTCAGTCCTAGGCTACGGAAACCCAGCAAAATGCACACTTGCATGTTTCCGTATTCAACGTACGTAGCTCTATAGTACTAAATAATGTATTAGGAAGCAATAGAAATTTGTTCGAATTCTACAACAGTATAGTGCTGCTATATCCCCTATTTATGAACATTTTTTCTCTCCCTTGCCCTCCCTACTTTTTCAGTGTGCAAATCACTATACCTTATATATCTCGAAAATTTTGTTATTGACTATTTTTTATAAAGATAGTAAGAAATCATGTAATTGTTTGATGTAACACAAAATATTTTTTTTAAGAAACTAAATTAGTCCAACCAAATTAACATCGAAGATAATCGAACATGAGAACTTGAGGAAGAGCACATTCCCAAGACCCAAGTCAATACCACCAAACTACACGAAATAGTGTGATTGATTTAGTAAAAGAGATATAACTCATCAAAACTGAACAGCTAACTTTAGAGTGTTAAGTAAACAATAACAATCATTGGTGAACAAATCTATGGTTGATTTTACGTGCATTTCAAATCATATATTTATTGAAATCAGTGGCGGAGCCAGGATTATTATAAAGCCTGGGCAAAAAAAAAATTGCAACACATTTATAGGGGTTTACATAAAAAATTGCAAGTAAATAATCACAAATCTAAAGAAATTGTTCAATTTATAGGAGTTTATATAAAAAATTCAGGGGGATTTACATAAAAAATTACAAACAAATTGGGCCGGAGCCCGGGCTCGCCGGGCCTTAGAACCGCCACTAATTGAAATATCAAGTCTAAATTTTTACATTAATGGTTGAAATTATTTACTTTATATCCTATTCATTTTAAATGAGCTAAGTCTTAAAATATTGTAATTTCTTCAGCCTATGTACTACTAACTAGGATTTGGCTCATCTTAAGTACGCAATTCACAACAATCTCTACTGTTGTGATTCCTTATTTTACCCTCGAAACTTGTTTGTTGGCTTTAGAAGAGCTAAATCTGCGAATAAGCGAGGATATGCGCAGTTACTTTTCAAATTATATTACATGGTATTCATCGTATAATTTCATTCTGTTCTTTTATCTTCACTTTCTTCGGCTGTTTGTGACATATTTACATTTTCACTTTGTAGTTACAATGCAAGCCCAAAAAGAGGCACCTCCTGACATGCAATGCAAAGATAAGTTCCTCATTCAAAGTGTAGTTGCAACTGCTAGAGCAGCTGCAAAAGACATCACTTCAAAAATGGTAACTAACCACAAATAACAATTTTTTTTCTTGATAGTGATATAACAATCACAATTAATATTGTATGTGTGTCATGACATATATAGCAATTTTAGGCCACCTTGCATAACTACATAATTTTTTTTCTCATTGCATGAAGTTTGATAAAGATTCCGGCCATGTGGTTGAAGAGTACAGATTGGGAGTTGTTTATGTTGGTCATCCCCAACGACAATCTACAGTTCGAGAAGTATCTAATGAAGATTTGTCTCATCAAGCATCTGTGTTTCCAGATGAGGTCTCTTTTTATTTCATTGGCATACACTACTAGCAAAAGCAAAATTAGCGACGGACATTAGTGACGGAAAAAATGAAATTCTTCACAAATTCCTTGGTCACAAAATTTAGTGACGGAATTAGAGAGAGATTTCACGTTTTCCCTCACTAAATATCCCTCACTAATTTTTGTTTTTTTAGTAGTGTTAAAATGGTTCACATATAATCTCTATGCATCACATAATACTTCCAAAGGTATTTGAAAATTTAAATACACAATTTTTCTATGATTTTATCATGTACTGATTTATATTTGCTGAACTGGTCTTTGATTTTCTTTTCCATTCCGCGGCAGACCCTAGTCATGTCTGGACTGATCTTAGTAAGATTTGAATTCGAAAAAATTGGTGCTCATTTTGAGTTTCTTCTTATGTCAGGCTAGAGCGCTTATTTCAAAGTTAACTGAGGAGAGGAATTCACTTTTTGAGCAAAATAAAAGGCTTCAGCAAGAATTGGTATTGCATTTATTCTATCAATTTTCTTTTGAGGATGCTGAATTGCTTATGCATATTTTTATCTTTTGAATGTTTAGTTGAGTGAGACTATATTGGTGATTCATCTATATCATTTTCCTTGTCAAAATTGTTAAACACTTGGATTAAGTTAATTATTAAATAGATAAATGAATTGTTTTGTACCCACTCTTAAGAGACTATATTACATCTATACGGAACCGACACTTATGTTTTTGGTCGTTGCCAAATGTTAATGACTTGTGTTAACAAAATTGACCTTTGAGTGTTAATATATAAAAGCTAAAAATTTGACTCTTAAGATGACTTTTGACTGCCGCCCCCTCAGTCATGCTTAGGGCCACCCCTGATGTAACCAGTATTACTATTCACATAACTATAATTCACTCAGACCTCATAGGGTCTTAATCTTGGTATATAGCCAACCTAAATACCTCTCACATGTCCTAGAGAGAAATAGACAAAATGTGTCAGGATGTGTGAAAAATATGAACTTGTGTTAAACAATTTACATCTCTAATTGTAAAATTCAAAATCAAAAATTTGACGTGTATAAAAAAGTCATCCCATATTTTGAGTTATCCACTATTCTTTGTTTCTATTTTTGGAGGGTGTAATCCACTATGATCCATGCTATTTTGATAAAACGACAATCATCAAGCCTTATGAATGAACCCACTTATCTCTCAATATTAATAACAATAACGCGTTTTATTTTTTCCTTTTTTTTGGGGGTGGTTCTTTTCTTTTGTTCACTAATCTTTTACTACAAATTATATTTAACATAAATGGACAATTGATAAATAAAGCTAATTTAAACTCTCTATTAGTGAGATCCTCTTATTGAAATAAGTCATGGGTTGAGATCACCTTTATATAATAGATAGATATTTTACTTTGTAAACAGATAAATTCATAAAATAACATAATATATTTTTCAAACAATATTATAGGTTAAATATGTTTTTTTATCATTATAAATATTTTCACTTTTCATTTAAGTCTCCTTCAAAAAAATTCTTCGACTCTTATTGTTAGCAGTTTGGACCCACCTAGACTTAAAAGAGCTATTATTAAGCCAGTTTGGACTAAGAACTTTGTGCTTAAGTAAAAAGGGGGTCAAGTAGTATAGTTTCTTTGCAGATTGTATTAGTGTTCAAAGGCCCAAGCCCATATTGTATTAGGTCCAGGGATGACCTAGCTATTTACAGGGGACTGTAGCACCTCATGTGAATAATGAAAAATCTGTCGTTTGTTATTTTTCTTGTTTTTATTTCTCTTAGTTATTGGCATAGCATAGAATTTGATTTCAACTTAACAAAAATCCATCACTTAGTTTCGTCCATATTTTTTGTCATTTTTTAAGTCAAATCTTGTGTACCGTTCAGATTTTTTCAATAAAATTTTACACAAATAGTTAGAATTTATGAGAATCTCTTTTAAAATGTTGAATAATCCAATTAAAATCTAGGAACAAAAGTGGTGATGGAAAACTTTTCGAAAACTAAAAGTCAAATAAAATTATTAGGAGTCGTTTGTTACGGATTAAAATAAAAGTGATTTTCACATAAAATAATTTAGAGATTTTATGAAAAATCAGAATCTATTTTACGTTTGTTTACCACGATAAAAATCTCTTTTTTTAAACAAATAATTTAATTTGTTTGGATACAACTATATAAAAGGGATATTTTGTTACAAAATTAGTTCAATCTTTTAAACCATATTTTCTCTCTCCTATAAAAAAAATATTTTTTGAGAAGCTGCTCTTAATAGATTCTCATTTGAAGCTGTTTTTAGATTTTTTTTAGATTCTGATTTTTTTAAAAAGCTGTAAAAAAAACGCATGCAAAACTCTTAAAAGTGATTATTTTTTTAAAAAAAGTGATTTTTTCCTGAAAAAAGCTATAACAAACGAGCTCTAAAATATGTAAAGATACATCTTCAACATCAGTGATTATTTTGACTAACGAAGTGCACAATCAGAGACTATTTTCAAATTTTGATACATTAAGGGACTATTGTGACTACTCATTATACATTCTGAGACTAAAGTGACAATTATCTCTAAACAAAAATATGTAAATGAAATTTGGTAAGAGGATATAAGTCATTTCCGGTTTTTCCCCTAAAATATGTAAATGAAATTTAGACTAAAGTGATTATTTTACCCCTGTAATATAAGTTATTTTCGGTTTTCCCCCTATAATTTTTATTTTTTTTTTATTTACCCCCTGTAAAAATGATTTGTTTTGATTTGACTTATTAGGGCGTACATCAAAAAAAAAAATTACTGGGTTAAATCAAAAATAAAATACAGGGGAAAACCGAAAATGGCTTATATTACAGGAGTAAACAGCTATGGCTTATATTACAGGGGTAAACAGCTATCAACGCTAGGATATATCCTTGTTGAGCAAGTAACGTTCATTTCTATATGTTCATTTCTATATAACCGGTTAGCACGAAACAGAAATCCGTCTCTCACTCTCACTCTCACTCTCACTCTTCACTCTCTATTCTGTCACAACTCTTTCAACGCTTCTTCTTCTTATTCTACTCATTCAAACCCTAAAAAACAAACCCTTGTCGAAAACATGGGACAAATGATTTCTTCTTGCATTCACCCACAAGCTGCTTGTTCCAATTCTGTTTCTCCATTTTATGCTGATTGTCAAAAATTGAAACCACAAGAACAACAAGATGCTTTCTATATTCGGACACATCATCAGGAGTTTAGGGTTCCATGTAATCCTTTTTCTAAAAAAAGTTTACTTTTTAATACAAATTTCAGTTTTTTGGCTTTTGTGTTTGAATTTAGCTTCTGGGTATTATTATAATTTCTTATTCTTCGATTTTTGTGAAAACAGTTGAGTTGGGGAAGCAGATTTTATTCTCTTACAAGTTGCTTAACAAGTCAGATTGTTATTCGGCTGTCAAGGTTCTCATTATTTTACAATTCAATCTTTATTTTTCTCACTCAGTTAAATTAAGTGCGTGTATGTGTTTTGATAAATTCTGTTATTGAGAGTTATTATTTTTAATTTGAAGCGAAATTGATGGTGTTTTGCAGGTTAATACTCCAAATCCAAAGAAGTTTTGTGTTACCCCTAACCCTCTATTTGTGTTGCCTCCTAGGTCTACTTGTGATATTAAAGGTTTTATTCTCTCTTTTTTTTCTATCATATTAACTTTTTAAAATCAGTAGTTTGCATTATGATACTAAAATAATGACTTAGCGTGTGTTTGATTGTGTGATGGGAAGAATTAATTTTGGTTAGAAGTGATTATGACTAAAAGTGAATTGTGTTTGGATATATTCATTTAAAAACAAAATGAGCTATAAATTTGTGTGTGAAAATCAATTCTAGAATCAAAAGCTACATATCTTAGCTTCAAGTTGGATCAATTTTGAAGGTAGAATCAATTCTACTCGACAACAACTAAACACGTCAGAATCAAATATACACCTCCAGAATTAATTTTGGTCCCTCTAGAAGCGGAACCAAACGTACACTTAGATAGTTTATTTCAACAGGGGTATGTTAGTTATAATCGTGTAATTGTTGGTTACCTTATTATGTATATATACAAGTATTGTATTGTCTCATGAAAGAAATCAATGAAAATATAAACAATTTCTCCTTCTATTCTCTCTAATTTCTTGCTCTTAATTTTGGAGTCTGACCCTACTCGAATTGGGTAGTATTACATAATTACTTAGATGCTTTTCATTTTATATGAACCAAACATTCATCTCTTGATGAATAAACCAATGGTTGATGTTACATGTATATACATATCAAAGCATGCAAGCATTGGATTAGTTGTACAATGTCATGTATTCTGTTGTTTCATACTCAGTTTTCTAACAATTCAAACTAAATAGCTTCCTTGTTTACTTATTGAATGTTTGTGACATATTTACATTTTCACATTGTAGTTACAAAACAAGCCCAAGAGGAGGCACCCCTGACATGCAGTGCAAAGATACTTTTGTCATTCAACTTGTGTCTGCAAGGCCTGGAAAAATTATGAAAGATATCACTCCAGAAATGGTAACCACAAATAATAAATTGCTTCATGATATAGTTTAGAGAATCACAATACTGTATGTGTGAAATGACATATTTAAGTGTTTTCTGCTGACCTCGCATAATTTAGTCCTTTTCTTTTCTCGTGTCATTTAGTTTGAAAAAGACTCCGGCTATGAGGTTAATGAGTGCAACGTGACAGTTGTTTATGTTGCTCCTCCTAAACCACCATCCTCAGTTCAAGAAGGATCTGCTGAAGATTTGTCTCCTCAAGCATCTGTCTTTCCTGATAAGGTTTTTTTATTTAATTTTTTTAAAGCAGTTCACATATAATTTCTATGCATCATTTGTTACAACCACATCGTTAAAAACCTCAACCAAAACACACCTGCAATAATATACAATTTTAACCTAAACCCAAAAGGACAATGTAATGACCTAAAGATATAAAAGATTTTGGTGATTCTAATTTAGTTTAAGGAGGTCATAATCAAATGCACAATTTTTCAAGTATTATGAGTTTATGGACTGATACACATTACTAAACTGGTCTTTGATAATGATCTTGATACATTGATTTTCTTTTCAATTTAAACGCTTTTTTTGGGAATGTCGCCCCATATAATCTTGTTGAAGTTGATTGGTTCATGTCATTTATTTACATTAATAACCCTGATATTGAAAATAAATATGGTAATAGACCCTATTAATGTATGGATTTCTCTTAGTTAGATTTATACTCGGAGAAATTGGTGCTCATTTTGAATTTCTTATTATGTCAGGCAAGAGAGCTTATTTCAAAGTTGACCGAGGAGAGGAATTCTGTTATTGAGCAAAATCAAAAGTTTCAGCAAGAACTGGTATTGTATTTATTCCTGAAATTTTCTTTTAAGAATGCTTATACACATTTTTTCTTGAATGTTTTTCTGGGTGATATTGATTGTTATCATATGATCCTATTTTGATTCAATGGACACATTAAAATTCGTATTGAACCACAACTCGTTCCAACACAAGCACTTCAGCCAGTAACAAGGTTTATCCCCCGCAAAGCAGCGCAAGTAGGCTGCAAGAAATCAATTTGCTACCTCTGCTTGACCGTCAATTATGGATGGAATGCAGATATGTATTTTAACTTGGTGTCGGTTTGTTTGAATTGCTCTGTCCAAAAGTGGCTCATGGAGATTTTGTCCCTTTCTGAAACAATCATTATAGGAAAATCCTGCAACTTTACAACCCCTGTAATGGAGGTTTCTGCCACCACCTTGTTAGCAAAAGGGTGACTTAGCACCAAAAAGTGTGCATACTTTGTGAACCTGTCAACTACTACCATGTTGGTGTCCTTTTCCTGTTATTTAGTGTCATGGAATTGGTAGGGGTTGGATTAGTTCAACTAGTTTTAGGGTCTCAAATTTGTTCTGTTGGCATATGCGACATTGTTCCTTAAGCTAACTCATTCAATAGTCCACACAGAAATGCCAGCTTTTATCTTTGTTTTTACTTACATAATTGGGCTGGAATAAGGGCTGCCACATAAATTGATTATCGCTGTCATTGTACCTGAATGACTGCAGGTTAGGGATGGAGTCCCATTCTTTTAACACTATCACATGGTCATAACACCGTCAACTACTACCACATTAGTTTTTTACGTTTCATCAATTTAGTCCCAAAAAATATCCTAGAAACACTAATTCCACTATAAGCAGCATAGTAAAAATTGTATTATTGCTAAAAAGTATTGTTTTAGAGACTAAATTGGCGATATCATTTTCCTTGTCAAAAGTGTTCAACATTTGGTGTAGAAGTTAATAATTGCACCATAATGTACATCTTATAACCATTCATTCTCTTGGAAAATTATTTATTGATTGAATCTTGTCATCCACAGAATCTTTTGAGGCGTGAGGCATGAGACACTGAAGCTGCCAACTATCTACAGATCAAACTTCTATGCTCTTTCTAGTGAGGAAAAGTAATGTTTACTGCTAGGAAAAAGTTGTTTCATCTGTTCTACTTTTACTCATATATCAGTAGAATGTTTATTCCAACAGTACTCTCTTTAGCTTTGTAGTTGTTTGAATTGCTTTGTTTTCCAGAAAATCAAAGACAATAGTACCTCTATCAGCAGTGTGTGTATCTATTTAAATACTTTGAAATGAAAGACAAGTTGATGAAATATCATGGGATCTGTGTTGAAATGAAATGAAAGACAATTGCTTTGTTAGTTGATGAAATATGTTTTTCAGTGCTCCTATCTAGCTTACTCTTCATGGTTGTTGATTGTCTCAATGCCTAGTTATTGATACCATGAAAAGTGACTACATATTAATCAAGGGTCTTGTTAACTAGTGCCCCTGGGGCACCAATTAAGGAAACAAAAGAAGAAATATTTGGATTGAAAACATCATTTTTTACACTTTTTAAACTTTGACTACACAAGTTTCAAGATACTTATACTATATTTGGTTTCCTTAACTAGTGCCCCGGAGGCACCGGTTAACATTTTCCATTAATCAATAATCTATACAGGAACCATACAATTTATTCATAATTACTTTACTTTAAAACCTAAATATGCTTGGTCCTTAACATGCTATTATAGTCTATCCATTCAAGGACATCCATAATTTATATTCACACATCAAATTCAATAGTATTGACGTGACGAGGCGTATTGGAAAAAACTAAAATCTACATAAAATAAAGATAAAGTCTAAAATGAGTTTATAAAAAGTGGCTACCTCCACCTTACAAGTCGTTTATATTTGATAGACCAACCGATTAATTTGAGCATTCTTTTATTTACTTATTTTCATAACTCTTTAGGATAGGATATACAAACAATTTATCGCTTATATGAAAACAATTGAACTTTATATTGTCTCATGTTATAGAAATATCTTATAAAATAAGCACTTCATTAATTTTTCTCCAAACAGAGCCCTATATTTCTTAATTTGATGATTGAGCTGTTATGCAAATGGATTCAATTCTTGCTAAAGATTTCTATAATCTATAGAACTGTTAAACACAAGATTGTATGCAGTTACAGCTTAATTATTTGAAACAGAAAAACAACAAACAGAAGAAATGTAATCTGCAAACTGGATGTCAGGTATGGCTCTAATTATATCAAACTGTTGTAGGGTTTGATGATAAAACAAGAAGTAAATTAGTTTAATTTAGACTCACCATAGCTGCTAGATCAATTCCAAAGCCAAATGAGAACCATTAGATTACAATACTCATGATCACGGTCAACTTCTCAGGAGATTGACCTTGACCGTGATCACGAGTACTCAAACCTAAGGGTTGCTTAGTGGTACTGATCAAGTGGAGTCACAAGCTTGATATCATTGAGTTGATCAAGAAGAAACCTTTTATTTATGTTCAGTGTGTTGAATTTTTAGAAAAGAAAACGCGTTAGTTGTTATTTATATTCAATGATTATAAGCCTATGTGATTGTCTTTTTGTCAAAATAGTATGGATTACAACGGATAACATTAGTGGATTACCCTCTCCAAAAATAGAAACAAAGAATAGTGGATAACTCAACATATGGGATGATTTTTTATACACATCAAATTTTTGTTTTTGAATTTTACAATTTGGAGATGTAGATTGTTTACTTCAAATTCTTCATATTGTTCACACATCCAGAGATATTTGGTTCATGTTCTTGCTAAGACATATGAGCTCGTTCCGATTAAAGTGTAGGTCTGACTTTTATAGTAAAAATAGATATATAATAAAATAAAAACGTACAATTTTTTAAAAGAGTAATCATTTTTAAATTGTGAATACATTCATAAACATAAAAAGCAGTCATCATTGTAGCTAACACAATAAAAAATATTCATATTCTATTCAATAACAAAAAAATTGATTGTTTTTGGTCAATTCCGTAACGTTGAAGTTGAACCACAATGTTGAAGTTGAATCGGTAAAAAAAAACAGAGATAATCAACAATTAACAAATAAAATTACAAGTTATAAAAAAAAAAATCATTAGCAATCAGAAAATAAGAAAGAAAGTGATGTGATCAGTAATTAATTATTGTTAAAGGTATTTTGGGTGACTTCAGGTGTCTCTAAACAGTTAATAGGTGGCAAAAGAGCAATTCTCAACAAATGATTTGGTGAGGGTCGGCGAACTTACACGTAAAAAATTCTCTTTAAATTTCAAAAATTGAGCCGACACCCCAAAATTTGTAAATACCTCAACGATAGTTATCTGCAATTTACTACTCAACTGCATTAGCATTCTGGCTTATAACAAAACAACAACTCACATTCCCTGACTTCTACAAAGAAAATATTGCATGTAAGTCAATAAAAAATATTGAATGGTGATGAAAAAGGAAGGTGTTTCAAGATGTTGTTATGAACTTGATACAGTTACCCTGCCACCTGACATATTTCTATTGGCAGAGTAACTTGATCAAGTTCAAAACAACATTTTCGTGTTGAAATCCCAGGAGAAGTGTTTATACACAATTGAAATCAAAACCAGATACTACTAGTTTCTATCTTCACATTCATCCTCGGAAGCTCAAGTTTCCATGTAATTAAGCCTCTTCGATTCTAATTTCGTTTCTTCAATCATGTTTCTGTTCTAATTTCTTTGATATTTTGTGAACACAGTTGAATTGGGGAAGAAGATGATCTCATGCTCTTTGAAGTTGTCTAACAAGTCAGATGATTACGTGGCTTTCAAGGTTCTCATGCTCTTAAATCATGTTTTCTTTGAGTTTGATAAACTACCAAGCACTGACACGGACACACGACACGGACACGGACACCAGACGCGACATTGACACAGACACGTCGACACCGATAAGATTTTGAGAAAATGACATAATTCAATGTAATCACAAGTATCGGTGTCGTGTCAGTGTCGGACACCAAGACACTCCTTCAATTAGAAGTGTCCTGCAACATACTTGATGTATTTGTGCTTGTGTCTGTTTTTTTGGGTAACAACCATTTTTGTTATAAACCCTAAATTTATTGAAATTGCAAACACATCCTTGATGTCTATTTTGTTAATAATCCTATGGACTAAATTGACTAACGGAAAACCTATTCGAATACTATAATGGGAACCAAAATGAGACAGTTGAGGATGTGTTTGTAATTTCGATACATTCAGGGACCAGCAAGTTATACTTTTAGGGACCAAAATGGTGGGTTATGGGGAGTCGTAATTGATTTGAAGTGAAATTAATGGTATTGTTGCAGATTACAAGTCCAGAGAAGTATCGTGTTAGGCCTAACATTGGAATTGTGTTGCCTAGGTCTACTTGTGATGTTACAGGTTTTTTCTCTCTCTCAAAAGCACATACAAATGCAAACAGGATTACTCATGTGCTTGTTTGTGTGAAATAATTTCAAAAATAAGAATTTTGCTATTTTTCAAGTGTCTATCAGTTGCGGCAAAAATCAAATTCTGCTACAGTGATATAGCATACATATCAAATCTTCGATGTGTTGGCATATCAATGGCCTATTTGTTTTTCATCAATGACTGTGAGAACTTATTTTACCCGTTAAAGTGAATCGTTCGCTTTTGAAATAACGTTTACATATGATTAGTTGTATAAATGTCATGTGTTCTGAACTTTTACTTATTGATTGTTTGTGGCATATTTACATTTTCACTTTGCAGTTACAATGCAACCCCAAAAAGAGGCACCTCCTAACATGAAATGCAAAGATAAGTTTCTCATTCAAAGCATAGTTGCAGAGCCTGGAGCTACCAAAAACGATATCACTTCGGAAATGGTAACCCCAAATAACAAATTGTTTCTTGATAGAGATTAGAGAATCACAATATTGTATATGTGACGTGACATATAAGGCGTTTTCCGCCCACCTTACATAATTTAATCATTTCTTTTCTCATTGAATTTAGTTTGAAAAAGAGTCTGGCTATGAGGTTGAAGAGCGCAAATTGAGGGTTGTTTATGTTGCTCCTGCTAAACCATCTGATAAAGATTCGGCCCCTCGAGCATCTGGTGCTTTAGATAAGGTTTTTTTGCCTAATATTTTTAAAAGCAGTTTACATATAATTTCGATGCCGCACAAAGTATTGTTTAAAAGCAGTTCACATATAATTTCTATGCTGCAAAAATTTTGTTTAATTTGGTTATTGACCCCGCTGATTTTCACAACCACATTGTTACAAGCCTCAACCAGGACACACCTGCAATAATGTATACTTTTGATCTTAGCTCAAAAACACACAAGTTTTCATGTCATTGTAATAAACAATTTTTCAAGTTTTATGTGTTTATTATGTATTGATTTATATTACTACTGGTCTTTGATAATCATCTTGTTGTAATGCGTTGAATATCTTTTCAATTTAAGAACCTTTTTGGTAATGTCCCCCGATCTAATCGTATTGAAGTTGATTGGTTCATTATCCTGATAATGAAAAAAAATATATGCTAATAGATTCCATTACCTAGTAGACCCTACATGTTTGATTGCTCTTAGTAGGATTTGGATTCGGAAAAATCGTTGCTCATTTTGAATTTCTTTATTATGTCAGGCAATAGAGATTATTTTAAAGTTAATTGAGGAGAGGAAATCCCATATTGAGCAAAATAAAAGGCTTCAGCAAGAATTGGTATTGCATTTATTCCGTAAATTTTCTTTGAAGAATGCTTGTACACATTCTATATTGCATGCTTAACTTGTCATATTGATTGTTATCATATGATTCTGTTTTGATTTTTTCTAATTAGTGACCTCCAAAGTAGATTTTATAATGATGTTTTCTTTCATCACTTCTAATTTGTTCAGTTGTTGTGTTAATCAACTATTTACATGAACTGAATTACATATCTGTCTCTTTATGTCTGAATTTATAGTTTGGAAAAGTTAAGATCATCATAATCATCTGTTCACGAATACCTTAAAAAGATTTTCCTGATTCCAAGAAGTAAAAATATCACATGATAAAGAAAGTGTGTGAGCATATCCTACCATTTGAACTCTTGAAAGATTTTGGTTCATCTCGATGTTATTCATAGGCTTAGTTCTGTTATCAATTTTTCAAAAAGTATAGTAATTTGGTTGGTGGGTAGTTTGATGATAGACTGAGCTGTGAAAGAATTCTGGATTGTGGCCACTGTTACAATTAACCAAGTATGCAGTGAGGTATTTGAGAGGCCTTCACTCTCCTAACAACTTCTGAGTACTTTCTAACTGACACTCGGCCCGTATTCTTTACTGCTTCTGATGCAGCACCCTTTGTGAAGGGTGTGTGGCTGTAAGGTCACTTGTTGTATGAGTCGTTGAATCATTTCCTCTTTTGTTATTTCCTTCTCCTATATTTTCCATTCGGCCAAATTTAAACCAGACAAGGTAGCATATATCATTAGCCTAGGCCCTAGAGAAGGAATTTGCTGCTCTATTTGACTTTCCTAATTTATATTGTATTTTGAAGTCAAAGCCTAGCAATCTGGACATCCATTTAAACTGATATTCTTTATTACAATGGACAATAACTCTCTTTTATAGGCAATCTTCGGTTGACCGATTGGTGATAGTTATTGGCTTAGGAATATTGAGCCCTTGGTACCCCAAAATCACACTTCTTTTTATTTACTATAAGCTTGTTTTATTGCAGCATTTTAAAAACAATCCTCAACTGATTCACATGGATTTTCTCACCCCTGTTCCAGATTAGTATATCATCAAAGAATAATAGTACAAACTTTTCTCATCCCTCATTCATTAAGGCTTGGAATATGAGGGTGTGTGGGTAAACCAAACGGCATTATTAAGCTCTCATAGTCAAAATGATCTTTCTTGTGCTCGAAAAGTCGTCTTATGTATGTATTCCTTCATCTATATTTTGATAGTACCCCGATTTGAGGACTAGCTTTGAAAAAATTGTTATTTCGGCTAACTCATCAAATAGTCCACACAGAGATGCGAACTGCTGTATATGTTTTAACTAAGATAACTGGATATCTCATTCCCTCCTGTCAAAATAGTCCCAAAAATTATCCTAGAAACACCAATGTGATTGACGATTTTCAATTTCAGAGATTATTATGAAATTTTACTAACTTCAGTGGTATCATTTTCCTGGAATATGAGTAGCATAGTAAAAATGTATTATTGCTAAATAGTATATTTTAGAAACTAAATTGGTGATTCATCCATATCCTTTTCCTTGTCAAAATTGTTAAACGTTCGGTGTAGAAGTTAATTGCGCCATATATAGTTTACATTTTATAACCAATGGTTCTCATGGAAAACTATTGATTGATTGAATCTTGTCATCTGCAGAATGTTTTGAGGCGTGAGGCCAACGACGACTGTCATATGATGTAGACACGTTGATGAAATTTATATCATGGTCGTGAGGCGTGAGACACTGAAGCTGCAAACTAACTACAGATCAGACTTTTATCTGTTCTACTTTTAGTCAAATATCAGTAGAATGTTGGTTATTCCAACGGTACTTTCTTTGGTTTTGGAGTTGTTTAAATTGCATTGTTTTCTAGATAATCATATACTTCCATAGTACCTCTATCAGCAGTGTGTATATATGTGCATTGAAATGGAATAGGAATGATAGATAATATAGAAAGGTTTATAAAACTAAAATGTTGGTTGACTCAACGTCTTGTTATATTTTTTTGCTAATCAAAAGTTTAGGTGAGTTGAGCGACTCAACGTCTAGTTACCAACTGACACTACGAAAATGTCTTTCTAAATATTAATGAATAATCTATACATTATTCAGGAGCTATATAATTTATTTGTTGTGCCCAATTAGCAATTAAAATTTATAATTACTTTAAAGCCTAAGTATGCTTAGTCTTTATATAACTATGAATTTTGGTTTCTAAGTTGAGATTAATTTTTATCCATCGACGGTGTAAAACTTTTTTGTGTATGGTGTTGCGTTTTTGTAAATTTCTATATATGATGATATTCTTGTCATTTGGTCGAATCAAGTATTCCGTGACAATGACCTTTCGAAAACATCCAATAAAATTGGAACGATACGGGGAAAGTATTATGTGACTACATCACTCGATAGTGTGTTGAAGTTTAATGTATTACTTACAATATTCTGAATCAAGGTGAGATAATTTTAAAGGTTGAAATATTTTTTGAATTTAACACTTTAATTTAATATTTATAAATTAATTATTTCATGTTTTAATTATTTTAATTTACTAATATTCATGTTGGTCAAGTGACAAGGATGCCACATCATGAATGATTGCGAGCTAAGCATAAAACTGAGGGGAGTTGGAGATAAATGTGTGGGGTCCACATTGCTCAAAAAATAGATTAAGAGGGATCAAAGTAACTCAATTGAGAAAGTTTTAACATACACATTATAATAACTTGTTCGAAACATAAAAGTTTGTTCCTCTCAATATATGTTTGATTCTTTCCGATGGCGGTGTCATTTATGTTGGATTAGTTCAGGTTCTTCAAAAACAAAAATCTTATCATGCACACTATAATGACATGTTCCAAACATAAGATATGTAACAAAATATAAAAAGTAAATAAAAGATTGAGTAAATAAATCAGTTAGTCTCTACTGTTATTACTAAATGTGTAAAGCAAGGCAAGTGCTAGTGGTGGAACTTTTAAATATAAATGGATTTATGATTATTTTTTTAAAAAAAGTTTTGATGTACTTTTTTTTGCATCAACCATATTTTTGTGGTTTTTGAGAGGTATTGTTGATCCAGGTCTTTGTTGTTCAGTTCTCGGATTGTAATAACAACCAAGTAACAGAAAAGCTAAGCAAAGTGTAGTAAAAAGAAGCTTGTTTAACATCTTTTAAAAAATCAAATCGATATCATATTAGTAAGATTGAGATTGCAACTTTTTATAAGTTCATGTGAGTCCTTATCTCTATTTTATGTTGGACTTATTTTTTTGAATACACCTCGTCACGTCAACACTATAGACTTTAATGTGTGGATGTAAATTGTGGATGTCCTTAAATGGATAGACTAAGATAGCCCGTTAAGTTTTTGTAAATTTTAATTTACAATCAGGATTATACTCTTCTCCCAACATGTTTTGCTTATTCCCAACTAAACTTCCAAAAATGTCCCTGCATGAGTTAACTCACGCTGGGTATAACACTCGCTTGAGTTAATTCAAGCAGATGTTAAACATGAAAAAACACCTGTGTGAGTTAACTCACACTGAGTATAACACCCGCTTGAGTTAACTCACACAGGTGTTAAACATGAAAAAACATTTACTTGAGTTAACTCATGCAGAATGAACACATGTATGAGTTAACTCATGCAGGGCCATTTTTAGAAATTTTGTTGGGAATGAGCAAAACGTGTTGGGAGAAGAGCAGAATTCTTACAATCATTGAAATAGATCTAATTGAATTCTAACGTTTTCGCCAATCAAAAGAGGAGTCCTCTTTATAGGAGGACAATCTAATGGCATGATCCTTACACACTAACTGAATTTTGTTGGTTAATCGGTTACATTTGTTTCCTAGTCATAACTTCACTGACAAAAATGTGAAAATTGTTATGCTGGACACCATGACCGGGTTCAAACCCGGCTCTTCCATTTGTGTATGTGAGATTTCAATAGTCGTTGTCATTTCATCTTTCCAATGGTCTTTATACTATAGTGATCATGCTCTCCACCCCTCAAAGTGATGTCAAAATAAGCCACACAGAATTACAGATAAATATTACCATCCTATCCTACATTATATGCCTAAAACTTTGCTATTAACCTTGACCTTGTCAAGAGTTTTCAGGGCCTTTTATCATGTTGCAACGAACAACAATCTTCCGAAAATCATCAAGGCTTAGCTGCAACAGAAACCATTTTACTTAATTAGTTAATAAAATTAAATATAAATTTAAATATGGAACACAATACACAAAAGTTAGAGATTAAAATGATGATTGATTTTCATACATGTTAAATGTGAAAAATATCTATTTGAGTGAACCATTAATTCAGTCTTTCAATTTGTGAGGTCTGACAATATGGTCCCTAAAAATCATCAATCACCTTAATCAAGCCGAATAGATTAATATGATAGAAGATTTTCTATTTTAAAGTTTTGTTAATTTCTTAGACGTTAAAAAGTGAACAAGGTTTTCAAAATAAAAATGGGAAAGAGAGAAGTTATCATAAACCAAAATGACATAGTGGTCATTTTACAACCATTCTCGAAGAGAGTTGAACTATCCCTTGAGGTTACACGGTCAAACTTTTACCACTATGGACATGCTTAACTACATAGTACTCTAAATAACCATAGTATACTTTGACGGTATACAGATTCTAAAGGAGAATACAGTCCATGTCTATGCAGTATTTCATAAAGTTTTAGCAATTACCCATCGAAGTTAAAATTGAAGGTTATGCAACCTACAAGTTATTTATGTCCTCAAAACAAAATCATTGAAAAAGTAGTTAATAATACTTACCCTTCCATCTCCATCACTATCAAAGCAACGAATCATATCAACCAACTCTTTGTCTGTCCATGCAAAATCGTGAGTTATAGCTGCTTTTTCTAAATCTCTTATTGTTACAGTTCCTTTTCCTGCTTCTGCATGTCAGAAAGAACTAGCTTTGTCAATAATCAACAGTCTCTCCATAAATTTAAATAGCAAAAGGAAAACAGGGGAAACAAAACCTCCTATCTTCATTTATATATTAAATCAGGTCTGATAACTAAATGTTGACAACAATATCGAATCTCTATAACTTATCTTTTTTTATCAGTAGGAATCGAACTCGGTACCCTGAAGTTTACAACATTCACACACTGCGCACCAACCACTTGCACTAGACCCCGGTTCTATAATGATCCTCTGATTCATAATTTTATTTTGGATTTGAGATGCTAGGAGAAAGACAAGCTTTATTTGGTGTTCTTTTGCATCATTCAACGTCTTAGTTAAGCTCTAGTTAGTGCAATAAGAGATTTGAAAACCCTAAAGTAAGTAAGTAAAAAAATTCCATAAAAATTGTTTTCAGTTTAATTTAAAAATAATTTGACACTATGAAAACAATACTTTTGGTTCATTTAAACCATTTTTTTTATAAACAAAAAAAAAAGTAGAGATTTATAAGATCATGTAAAGAAATGACTGATCTCTCATACTTTAATGATCACCAATTCACGTGTAAGTTGAAATAAGACTGCATCAATATATGCCAACTAATAGATAGA
>Ga0228711_1005388_pt1 | contig 19462 bp, 14 predicted proteins | sample MedpolnodulmetaG_2_FD_177996 | JGI IMG/M metagenome (GOLD analysis project Ga0228711, IMG submission 177996) | Root nodule microbial communities from Medicago polymorpha collected in Santa Monica, California, United States - brown nodules | ecosystem: Host-associated > Plants > Roots > Nodule... | reverse complement strand
TAAAATAAAGGATGTATTAAATTTATGGGTTGCCCTAGGCAGTTGGATTTGGTTGCATAAAACTTAATACAAAGTAAATAAAATGGTTTGATAATTGGATTAAAACAGATGATCAAGCCTTTCGAATCCTCTATTGCTCACTGTGAGTAATTTGGCTCTCTTCTCTCTCAAATAAATTAACCTAGATTTACGATGGATTAACTAAGTGGTTTTGATCAATCTCTTTACTCAAAACCCTTTCCTAAGTTATAACCTTTTAATCTCTTAAACCGATTGAATAACCGCAGAAGCTATGTCAGAACGTTAATTCATAAGTCATAATCCTCAATTTCCTATCTCTTAAACAGAATTACTATTTCAGGATTAAAAGTTAGGGTTAGTAGTCATTCAATTCCTAAGATCAATTTATGTGATTGAAAGAAGTTAGGGTTAGTAGTCATACAAACAATCATAAGAAAAACATTAAGCACAAATAATTCAGAATAAAGACTAGGTTTTCATTGATGTTAAAGAGAGTTCTTAACAAATTACACCATCACAGATCACAAAGATTCATCTTATGGCTTAATCAATCTAAGAGTTTAGCTACTCATAACTAAACAATCAAATACATAGAAAATAGTGAACATACATAAATCAGAACCAACTATGAGTTGGGTGAGATCCACTGCGTGTTCTTTAGCTTCCTGGTGTCGTCTATGCTCTATTTAGGTCTCCAAAATCGCACACTAAGCTTCTGATCGCATTTGGATTTTATAGACAAAGAATTAGGGTTTTAGAAAAGCCCACCATCGTGCCAAGTTTCGAGACCATCGTGGCACGATTTGCTCATTAATCCTACGTGGCAGCAAATTTACTCAACCATCGTGGCACGTTACACATCCATCATGCCACGATTTTTCCAGCATCTTCAGGTAAATTCCACGCTTCAAACGTGCCACGATTCAGGTCCATCGTGGCACGATTTCTCCAGTAGCTAAATTCTTGCATTTTTCACCAATTTGTGCAAAACTTCTCTTTTATGAATCTTGAGCTGATTTAACCGTGTATACAAGCATTTGACTCTCAAAACATTACAAAAAGGACACAAATATGACTAAAAAACTAGCGTTGACGTACAGTCATCAATCATCAACAACTTAATTATCATCTAATTCACATACCCAAACATTGCATCAAAACATAAGCACGAATTTCACCAATTAAAATCACAATAAACACTTTTGAATTTGAGGAGAAAAAGAGATTAAACAAAGGATTATGAATGAAAACTAGCCCCCTTACCTCAAATCTTGACAAATCTAAGCTAGTGCTTCACTTTAGCTCCAATCCCTTGAGTTTCTACCCTCTTCTTGCTCCCCAAGATCTTCTCTCTTCAAAACCCTCTCTCTAGCTCTTTCTCTCTCTACCTATCTCAAAATGTTATGTGAGAATGAACAAATGATACTAGGTGACCTAATTTCCTCAATGACTAAGGTTTAAATAGGCTCACCACTATTGGGCTTAACCCTTTATGTCTTAATGGGCTCAACACACTCGTTAACGAATTCAAAAAGTTTCTATCACTTACGGGTAAAAACAACGATAGTTACCGGCTCTAAATTAACTACCCAACTTTCTAGTCACTTAATAAAAAAAATAACTATTCTCACTCAAACCACTAAAATAATTCTACATAGTAAAATTACTAGTTTACCCTTGCCCATAAAATGACCAAAATACCCCTCTAGCGCTAAAACCCACTAAAATACACACATAGGCAATTAATCACATACAAGCATATATAAAACACACATGAAAAGAATTAAAATAAATCTAACGAAAATTGGGTTGTTACAACTCTCCCCCCTAAAAAGAATTTTCGCCCTCGAAAATTACGTGAAGGAAACAACTCCAGATACGAATTCTTCATCCTACTCTCAGATTCCCAGGTAGAACTCTCACCAGTTGGTCCAACCCAAATCACCTTCGCCAAAACGATATCTTTGCCTCGCAAACGTTTCACCTCACGATCCTCAATCCTAACTGGCCAAGTCTCTTGCACAACTCCCAGTCCTAACAAAACACTTTCACCTGACTCATACCAACACAACAGAGTTCTACACCTCCGACCATACAAAGCCTCAAACGGTGTCATACTGATACTAGAATGAAAACTGTTGTTGTAAGTAAACTCAATCAACGGTAAACATTCGACCCAACTGACACCTTGTTCCAAAACACAAGCTCTCAACAAATCTTGCAAACTCTGAATAGTCCTCTTCGTCTGCCCATCAGTATGGGGATGATAAGCAGAACTCAACCTCAACTTAGTTCCCAAAGCAGCTTGCAAACTCTTCCAAAACTTAGAAGTAAACCTTGGATCTCGATCTAACACAATACTAGATCGAATACCATGCAACCTGACAATCTGTTCAATGTAGATCTCAGCCAACTTCGCCACAGACATACCGGTCTTGATAGGAACAAAATGTGTGCGCTCTATTACGAATACTCAGACTACTTTCATGACCTTCTTCCAGAATCCGTTTCTTAAGCTCAAGCATATCCGACACACAAACTCTATCACGAAACATCAAAACGCCATTCCCATCCAACCTGAAATCCACACCTTTACCCTGATTAACCAACACCACTCAATCCACGAGTTCCAAATCTTCCTTCCAAAGTATTACTCGTCAGCTTCAACATTCCCAATCTCACACCATTCGGCGTCAACTCACTAACCAAACTCAAATCTCGAAACTGCTCGATCAACTCTAACTCCTTAACCATCAAAGAAGACATATGCAAAGACTTCCTACTCAAAGCATCCGCCACCACATTCGCCTTTCCAAGATGATAACTCAACTGAAAGTCAGATTCTTAAGATATTCCAATAATCTTCTCTGCCTCATATTCAACTTATATTCACTATGATTCTTGTGCATAGAGAGTTTTTCCAATTCAACTAGTTAATACCACGATGAGTTGTAGTCCCGTGACCCCACCAAAAAGAATTCATCATCCTTTAAATAATATTTATTAATGTTGTCGGTAATTGAAAGATGCTCATAATATTTGAGGTAGTAGCCTGCAAAACTGATTTGATGATGATCTCGCGCCTCGCTTTAGACAAACACTTGCTATTCCACAAATTGATTTTTTGTCACACTCTATCTTTTTATATAAGAAAAAGTAGCATTACAATCTCTGCCAATCATGGACGGAAGGCCTAAATATTTACTAGTGCCAAGAACTTCCTGAACCCACAATGTAGCCGTGATGTTCTGTTTCACAGGTTCGGGAACATTACGACTACAATATATTTTTGACTTTGGTAAAATTATTGCGCTTCCTCATACACAGTAAAATTGGACTACATAACCTGAGCCTAACTTTCCTCAGCATTGAAAAAGAGGACACAATCATCGACGAACAATAAATGAGATACAAAGGGAACACCTTGACAAATATGGACACCTAAAATTAAGCGGCATTCCTGATGAGAGGAGAGACCTTCAACATAAATGATAAATAAATGCAAGGATAACGGTTCACTCTGTCGTTAGTCTCTACCATAAATGATTGGACCATCTGCCCCATTATTGACTAGAATAAAGTAATCAACAGATTCAACACAGATGTACATCCATTGAATCCACCTACCATTTGAAAGCCATTTTGAGCATCACCTCTCTTAGATAATTCCAATCCATACAATCATACGTTTTGTGATATCCAGTTTCAATGCAACACTACCACCATTTCCTTTAGTCCTGCAACACTACCACCATTTCCTTTAGTCTTAAGCTTCATAGAATGGATTACCTTAATAGCAACCATAACATTATCAAGGATCGACCGACCTAGGACAAAAGCAGATTGGTTATCAGAAATGCATTTTGGTAACATTTCAAGATATGAGCTTATAGAGAACATTGCAAAGAGCAATCAAATGCGAGTCCTTCATAGAATGTTGAACGTTTCCTTTAGGGATAAGCGCAATATTCGTCATATTCAAGGCAATTACCGACAACATTAAAAATATTCATTAAATGTTGATAAATGTACTTGAAACAAGGCAATTACAATATTCATTAAAAATGTCATCATTGCACAAGTTCGATAAATGTTGATAGAACCCTGAACTATACCCATCAGGACCCGAACACTTGCCCGGATGCATAGAAAACATTGCGACCCGGAACTCATCCTTATTAAATGGGGCCGTGAGAGAAGCTTTATCATCAGCTGAAACGGACTGTCGGATGACATTAAGAATAAGACTTGCAATGCTAGAATGGTGTTGGAATAATTCTTGAAACTACTGTTGAGAAAGTGCGCGCATTCCTTGCTAACAATAAAATCTGATTAACCTTATTTCTTGCTGAAGCAGAGGCATGAAAAAACTTTGTATTACAATCCCCATCCCAATACCAATGTGTCTTATCTCGCTACCTCCAGTAAGCATCTTCTTGCGCAAGGAGCCTGTTCATTTTCTTTAGGAATTTAGTTTATTTATGTAGTAGCGCAACTCTAGATTAGATACTTAGGTTGTGACAGGGACTAATATTGATATTACTATCCTGATGCTTATATCTTGATATTTATATCTTGCTTTAATTTCTATTTGTCTAGGAAGTAATTAGTTATAACTAGTGAAAGATACCGAAAGCGAGTTGGCCCTAGTAGTAAGTACTTAGGAGGTGACATTACTAATATTGAGTAAAATATGTTGAACCTAGGAGGTAACTAGTTAATAATTAAGGAAAAAAGTGTCTGCTTGAAGGAAATAAACCGTAGCCTAGTAGAACTACTCTCTTAAATCCTTGGTAACATAGACGCTGATAGGGCAGCCCATTTGTAGAACTACTAAGATGGAGATAGTGTGTGCTATGAGTGTCCTAAGGTTCATAGATGGGTACAAGAACATTGGCCTTCATTGCCTTTGGAAATCTTGGAAAAACAATTTAAGTCTATGCTTTCAATTACCTTTGAGGTGGTAAAACCCCACACATAAGGATCACCGTGTGAACAACAAGCGTAATCAAGCATTGGAGGGATAGACCTTGTCAACTGAGATAGTATAGACCCCGCACGTAAGGATCATTGTACGATCAACATGTGCAGCTTGACGATCAATTAGGTTAGTAACATCCCAACAACCTCATCACTTGTATAATCTACCTAAGATAAATAAACACGACATGACTGTTATTTAATATCCAACATATAAATAGTGAGTATTCGAAGAATGCTAACCGCTGCTTACTTTTCTGCAACCAAAAGAGGTAACTTGCTCTGTTGCAAACTGATAAAAATTGCAAATCTCTAACCCTTTAACTCTTTTATTTTATGGTCAAACTTAAAATAAGTAACGCGAATTGTTTGGACGAAACGACAATCACTGTGGATACGATACTTTCCTCATTTGCACATCAATTTTTTGGTGCTGTTGCCAGAGATTGTTGATATTTTCGACTAAATGATCAAATTACTTATTTCTATCTTTATTTTTCTGTCATTTAAATTTCTGTCATTTATTTTTCCGCAATTCATTTTTCTATTTTCAAGAATTTCAAAAATACCAAAAAAGTTCAAAAATTTACAAATACCAAAAATATTTAGTTCTAGTTGAGTCATTTTATTTTTAGTGTCTAGTTTTATCATATAGTTTATTTTAGTCGTACTAACATAATTTATTTTTCTGTAATACGAACATAGAGGTATTAGTTCGCTAATTGTTCATAAAAACTAGTTATGGTTTACTCCCTCTAGTCACATTTATAAAAAAAATAAGAAACAATTTCCTTTTTTACTTACTTTCCTTATTCACAGATTTAGTTTGTTAATTGTTCCTAAAATCTAGTTATGGTTTACTGAACAAGGGAATCTGTAGATGTCGACCAAGTAAAGATGATATCATTAGAGATGGTTTTCACAATCATGGCAGTTACACCCAATGAAGATGATTGAAAATCAGTTATGAAAGGATAGTCGGGAATGCATCAAACAAAAGAATAATTTATTCCCTTATAAAAAGTTAAACTTGTTCTTATCGAGATTTCAAAAAAGGATTTGAAGTGGTTGCGATTTGTGGGAATATGGATAGGCTAAGTATCATCAATTGTTACACGTAAAGTTTAACCTATGATACGAGCAAAGAATATTCCGAGCCAATGTGGTTTAGAGTCAAAGCGTATTAAATAACCTATATGAATCAGTTGAACAATATAATGATAAATACATGGGTGTTGTTAACCAGTAGCCCTGAATTACTAATTAAGGTAGTTAAATATTATTTTTTGGGTTAATAGTGTTTTATCCCCTTGTAATATAGGTCATTTTCGGTTTTACACCCTGTAAAATATTTTTTTTGATTTGCCCCCTAAAAAATATTTTTGTTTTGATTTACCTCCTAATAGGTCATTCAAAAACCAATTTTTTATTTTTTTCTTTAGAAATTCTGGTTTTTGAATGACCTATTAGGGGGTAAATCAAAACAAAAATATTTTAAGGGGGTAAATCAAAACAAATATTTTACAGGGTGTAAAACCAAAAATGACCTATATTACAGAGAAGTAAAACACGATTAACCCTAATTTTTTTTTTATTGAAAACAACAATTTTTTGGACTTTAAAAAAGTTAAATACTTACTTTTTCACAGTTCTCAGTACAATCTTTCTAATTTGGTATTCTTACCTGGTGCCCGAAGACATTAGTTAACATTTCCCTAAATACATCAATACTTGATAAAAGTACTTTAATAAAAAATACTATTTTTTCTCTTTAATTTATATAATTTTCTTAATATGTGTGAAAAATAGAGAATTCAAGGTTTAAATCCTGACTTCTACATATAATATCTTCGATAGATATCAGTGGCGGAGCTAGAAATAATTTTCTGGGTGGACCAATTTTTGTAATGTGTGTAAATTTATATTTTTTAATAGTTAATTCAAGTGACTATTAATTTTTATTGTAAAACAAATTGTGCTTTGTTGATATATATTATTAAAAGCAAGAACAAGAATTGAAAGGTTGTTACCTTGGTGAAAAAGTAAGTACTCCCTCGGGTCCTATTTACGAGAAACAATTGACTTTTTAAATTCATTGAGTAATTGATGTATTTGGTCTAGAATGTAGACCAAATACATCAATTATTCAATTAATCAAAAAAGTCAATTCTTTCTTATAAATAGGACTGGAGGAAGTATTTAACTAGGTATGGAGTTTTCAAAAACAGAAAACAAACAAAAAGAATGTTCTCATACGAGGAAATAATTGTTCTCACACCTAGATGACCTGGTTAGAGACCATGTTAACTTTTTTTTATCAAGTAGCCTAGTGGCTAGAGCTCACACAATTTAATTGTAGAGAAGTGGAGTGTCCGGAGTTCGAACCCCGGCTCCTCCATATAAAATGCAATATCCCTATTAACTGAACTAAACTTACGGGGATGAGACCATGTTAACTTTAGTGACAAAGAGAATTTGAAGTTATGGACGATTGCGACCTGTTGCTTCACATGAAATAATGACCTCAGTATGATCCCATAATGACCCACATCCTACTATATTTGAAATAAATTTAGTAGTAAGATGTCATAATCGATTGATTTTTTAATATGAATCTTATCCAAATAGAGAATTCTCCGATTTTGTTTCGTTTGAATAAAATATTTTTAAATGTTATAAAATTTATCTTTTTTTTTTGAAATAATAAAATTTATCTTTTACTATGTTCAAATCTACTTTTATACCATTTTTTTAAGGAACTTTTATACCATTTTAAAGAAATGTATATTAGTCCTCTTGAGTTTAATTCAGTTGGTATGAACAATGCATAATATATACAAGGTTCAAACCCCGGCCACCACTAGAAAAAGAAATGTATATCAAACACATTCATAAATTTATATTAACTGACATACTTTTTTTTTATCAAAGTAATTATTCTCACACACTTATAATTTATATATTAATTAATCATCTTTAAATTTATTGGAATTTTTTTTTGGGTTAATAGATCTTTACCCGCTTGTAATATAGGTCATTTCTGGTTTTTCCCCTTGTAATTTTTTTTTGATTTACCCCTTGTAAAAAAAATTTGTTTTGATTTACCCCCCTAATAGGCCAAACAAAAACCAATTTTATTTTTTTTTAAAGAAATTTTTCGTTTTTGTTTAGTCTATTAGGGGGTAAATCAAAACAATTTTTTTTTTTACAGGGGGTAAATAAAAAAAATTACAGGGGGAAAAATCGAAAATGACCTATATTACAGGGGATAAAAAACTATTAACCATTTTTTTTTTACATCCGATTGTCATTATTATCAATAATAATATTTTTTTTTTTAGATTCATAAATCAATTAGATCAATTATTTAAAAAATTAGTTCTGGTTTATAACAATGATCAAATAAATCATTGAAATGACAAAGTTAATTTAGGACATGATATATATAATATATATTTTAAAGCATCAAATTCGGCCGTTAAGGTCTCAAACATTAGGCCAAAATATATCCTCGATATATGTGATCTTGTGGCACACCAATGCATGGCGGCAATATCAACTTATTGTGTACAAATAAAAGGTCTGGCTCCCACTTCATACATTGCATGCAGAGACATTAAAACTCTCACTTTATGTACTTTTGATTCCTTCTTCCTAACAAAAATAATTCTTTGTCCACCCCTCCCGCCCAAAAAAAGTATATGAAAACTAGTTGAAACCGATCATCATTTATTTAAAATTTCAAGGTACGTCTACATATCTATGTTTACTCAATTTGATCTACAAATTTTATATATATTTATTAGAATGGGAAAGTATAGATATATAGAAATGAAACAAAATCGACCCAAGGGCACTAGATTCCAGATATAAAAAATGAAATAATATTTGTATAACTATTTTATTATAATTTTTGGATAAATATCTCTTTTATACTCGCATTATTTATTTTTTCATTCCGTCTCCATTTTCCTCTCTTTATTATTTTTTATCAATAGAAAAAAAGAAAAACAAATTATTACAAAAGTTGTTATAAAATAGTTGTACAAATATCGAGTAAAAGATAGAGTATCATGGTTACCAAAACACATGCTACACCTAGCCCTACACATAAGGACTAGTCCAAACTCCCGGTGGGAAGATACAATCAACAAATGGAGTACCATAGATACCCAATCAACAAGACCATACATATAGCACCTAGCCCAAAAACAAACAGGGCACAACAACAAAAGACACCAGATAACAATCTATGTCACAACCATCAGCAACCGAGGCCAAGCCGCAACCCACCACAGACAAACATCACGGGAAGTCAGGACCAATGCCGACTCCACTCATTAGAATACGACTATTCCAACTCCACCCGGTAACCAGCCGTTCCTGTAGAAGACTGGTTCGACCATCCACTCATAATAAGAACATGGGTGATCATGAGTTTTTTCCAAAGAACCAATACCAAGAAATGATATTAATATATTCACTGACTTTAAATTTTATTATAAAAAACAGGTTGTTTATTAGAAAGAATTAATCCAAGGAAGAGATTAAGATGTGGAAGCTGAAGTTTTCATCTGAAGGTGAAGATGAGTTGGTTAGAAGTGTGAATAAACACATTGGAAGACAATTTTGGGAGTTCGATCCAAATCTTGGAACTGAACAAGAACGAGCTCAAGTTGAACAAGCTCGCAAACAATTTAATCATAATCGCTTCAACAATAAAAATAGTTCTGATCTCTTAATGAGATTACAGGTATATATAACTAAAAGTATATAGTAGAATTGTTTAATTAAATTAATTAATTAATTATATATGCAAACTCTCTTTGAATTATTTTTTGCTTGTTCATTATCTTCCACTGAATGGTACGTAAATAATTTTGGTTTTGCAGTTTGAGAGGGAAAAAGGTTCAAAGATGAAATTATTAGATAATAGTAACAAGGTGAAAGTGAAGAAGGAGTTAGAAGATGTAATTAGTGAGGAAATAGTGAGAAGGACACTAAAAAGAGCACTGAGAAATTACTCAACACTGCAGGTTGAGGATGGTTTCTGGCCGGGTGATTATGGAGGCCCATTGTTTCTTTTGCCATCTTTGGTATTACCGTTTCCATCTCTCTTGTTTATTTATTTTATTAAAAATAAAAATAAGGTTTGCCATGCCAATAAGACTACCATTGTAACAGAAAAAAAATAAAAATAATAATAGGTCACGTTGAGTTAGGCTTTGTATGGTCTAAGCATGTTTTTTTAATAAAGATAAGGTTGCGATGTGCAAATAGGCCGCGTGTTGTAACTAAAAAAAGAAAGAATAGGCCGTGGAGGGTTGGAATTTGCATTGTCTAACCATGATCTCTCAAAAAATTTAATGGCTAAGTTTGATTGGTAGTTTATCATAGACATATTTTTTAGATTTGAGTCCGACTTTTTTAAATATTGATATAACATGCTAATCTCTATAAAAGTTAATTTCATAAAGAACTTACAAAAATATTTACATTTACTTTTTTTTAAAGACACTATCAAAATTCAAAACGAGATTTTCGAGTTCAATATTTGTCTTCTTATCAGGAGACCAAATCGTATTTTTTTTCCTTCATTAATTTGTTTTTTTAAGAGGTTTTGATTGCATTCTTTGTAGAGAATGGATTGCATTTGTTATATATATATCGGGGGTCCTTTTGAGCTTAGCTTAGTTGATATGGATAATGCATAATATATGCAAGGTCTGAGGTTCAAACCCCGACCACTACAAATATATATATATATATATACCGGTTAAAGTATATTCTATATAAACCCAGCACTTTATTTTATTTTAGTTCCCATTATATTCTGATTTCTTTTTTTTTGGTGACAAGATCTATATATGGCTATATTTCGTTTTTTGTTGTATGAAAAAATGAAAGAAGCATCGCTATGTGCCTAATGTAATTAATTATATGATAGGTTATAGGATTATGGGTGACTGGCTCCATTAATGCAGTGTTAACGCCCGAGCATCAAACCGAAATGCGACGCTATCTTTTTAATCAACAGGTAATTGTTATGCATTCCGATTTCAAATATAAGTAAAAGTTGAGTGAATAAAAGTTTATGTGTTTCCTTCAAAAAAAAAAAATTATGTATCTGGTCGAAATTTTAGATCAAAATATATCAATTTTTGTTGACTCAACTTTTACTTATATTTATGACGAAAAAAATACTTTTTTGTTTGTTTTGTAGTTTCTGCATAAACACAAATGCAGTAAAAGATGATAAGATTCCAAGATAGACAAACAAGATGTGATTATTTCTCTAATGCATCCTATTTTACACCAAATGTTTGTAATGGCTATTATATGGAAGGAAAATCAACATTCTGGTGTAGCATTATCTATGCTACGAGGACTACATTTCCATTAGCTTGTTTAAGGGCTGAATGAAGACCTATAGTTGAAATATACGATTGGGGAGTTTGAAATTACTAAAGGATGTGTGACGATACATTGCGATAGTTAAAGTGCGACTCATTTTGAGAGGACAAAACACATTGACAATTGACATTGTTTACATTTCATTGGAGACATGGTTGAATCTAAGGAAATTGTAGTTGACAAAATGCATCAAAAGACTATTTGGAGGAAGTATTCATTAAGTCACTATATATATCATGGGAGTAATTTAAGGATGGAGAGACCATAATGTTAGTTGATAGGTAAATATCCATCGTCACTAATTTAAAGTCAACGTGAAGAATTGTGACAATATGTGTTATTTTTTAGGGGGTACTTATAGGGATTGTAGATTTGAATGAGATAAGGGTTGATTCAAATCATGCATTTATTTTTGTCCTGGTAAATTCTTTGCTATTCCTCGGTCAATTTTGTTGTATTGTAGTTTAAGGATGGAGAAACCATCATGTTAGTTGATTTGTTGGTATCATTAAAAAGATATTTTTCACCGAAACTTAAAGGCTAAGCGTTAAAGAGCTTTTGGTTAAGAAACTAGGGTTGAAAAACACAATAGAATTACCATGAAGTGCTTCAAACTCTTTAATCCTTAGTTCAAACCAGTTGAAATTGCGTCAATATTTTTTTCCTTTTTAATATATATTTAACATGGAATATCAATGAAATTAATGTTATGTAGTTCTTGTGATCAATGAAATATCATTTGCAAATATATTATCAGAATAAAGATGGAGGGTGGGGATTGCATATAGAAGGGCCTAGCACAATGTTTGGCACAGCTATGAGCTATGTCACCTTGAGATTGCTTGGAGAAGACACTGACAGTGGGGATGGAGCCATGCAAAATGCAAGAATGTGGATTCTTGATCGAGGGGGTGCCACTTCAATTCCTTCATGGGGCAAACTTTGGCTTGCTGTAAGTGTGTGTATTGTAAAGAATCTCTTGACTGAAAAATTCTATTATATACTATATCAAAACCTAGCTTGCTATCTTATCACGTTATCATTGTTGAGAACCTGTGTTTAAGTGTTTGGAAACTGATAGCAAAGAACACAACAATTGGACTAAATGAAAATGACTCAGTTTTATTAATTGCAATGTTGGCTTAAATAGCCATTTAACACACGATAAAAACAACAACTGAAAGCAACCCACTTAGCTAGAATAAAGGCTAGTGGTGAGTGGTAGCTGAAACAAATTAAAACAAATACAAATTAATTTCTTAAAGACTAAGTCTTCTCCTATAAACTAGGATTTTATTCTAATAGAAAAATACTACTTTAACTCTTTCAATCATCATGTCTTAATAAACATATAAGGCTTTGATTTTGTTTAGTTACAAGGTTTTGATTTTGTTTGGTTAATAATACAGTTTAATGTTCTAATGGTTTTTTAAGAATAGTTTAATAAAATGGTACAAGAGTAAAATGAATATAATGCATTATCGTGATTTAATTTTAATATGTTATATATAGGTACTTGGAGTATATGAATGGAGCGGAATGAAAGCAATCCCTCCAGAGATGTGGCTTCTTCCCGACTTTGTTCCTTTTCATCCAGGCATGTCAACAGTTTTTTTTTTTTTTTAGGGAATCCAGGCAAATTAACATAGAATGTACTATATATATTTTTTAATGACAATGATAGAAGAGAAATGCTAGCAACACATATTCTAACACACTTTTCAACACACTCTCTTTGATTGGTTAAAATTCACATGGGACCCACCAAATTTATATGGGACCCACATGATTTGGTGGGACCCATGTGAATTTTAACCAATCAAAGAAAGTATGTTGGAAAGTGTGTGTTAGAATGTGTGTTGCTAGCATTCCTCATGATAGAAACACCTAGTATCCCCGGTTGAAAACCGTATACCTAAGAAACACCTACTTTCGGAAGGTTTCCACTTAAAGCTTTCAAAGGGAGAAACAAAAAATAGGTATTGAGTTTAGGACATAATTAAGATGAACTACCCTACCCCCAAGCAGAGATATTTGTTTCCAAAGAGTTCATCCTCCTCGAAACTAAGAGGGTCTCCTAAGTCTGCACCCTACGGGGATTCTCCACTACTAGTAAACCAAGGTACATGAATGGCAATGACTATACCCTACAATGGAGAAAACACTTGGCCAAATACATGAAATCATCACTCACATTCACCCGATACACTACTCTTTGTAAAGTTAAGCTTGTGCCCGAATGCAAGTTCAAAGCATTTGAGAATCGTTTTAACGGACCAGAGATTTCTCACATAAGTATCCCCTAAGAAGAGGGTATCATCCACATACTAGAGATGGCTCACAGACAAACCTTCGTTTCCCACCTTGAAACCCGAGAACAAATTACGCTCTTCTGCATTTCTAACAGCCCCACTTAAACCTTCCACTACCAAAAGAAAACTGAAAGGAGTCCATGGGTCCTCTTCCTTCGGTCCTTTTTGTATGTTGATCTCCAAATTCAAACCTGCTCATCTTATAGTCAAGAAAACTCCAACTGACTGAATCATAGGCTTTTCAAAGTCAACGTAAATATTGTACTAAATTTTATGTTTATAATTTATTTACATGAATATGATACATCATACATATGTTCTTTCAAATATTGTATTGAGTGAGACCATTAACAGGAAAGATGTGGTGTCATAGTCGACTTGTATATCTACCAATGTCGTATCTATATGGTAGAAGATTTGTTGGTCCTTTCAGTTCTATTGTTTTATCCCTAAGAAGAGAGTTATATACCATTCCATATCATCTAGTCGATTGGGACGGTGCTAAACACCAATGTGCTAAGGTTCGATTCTTAATCAATTGTGTCACATATTTTTTAATTAATTACCCTATCAACTTCAATATAATATTTCCAAATTACAATTAATAATGAATAATTTATTGCAGGAAGATTTGTACCATCCATGCCCAACAATACAAAATATTTTATGGGCTTTTCTTGACAATGTTGGTGAACCTCTTCTCATGCATTGGCCTTACTCCAAATTACGGAATAAAGCACTTAATCACGTTATGAAGCATATACACTACGAGGATCAAAACACTAACTACATTTGCCTTGGTCCCGTTAATAAGGTTAATAATAATCATTACCATGTGTTAGATGTAAATTAATAACATAATTAACTGATTTTCACTCAACAAGACTTTACAAATGATGATCATTAAGATGAAAAAGAATTCTCAAACAAACAGGTACTAAACATGGTTTGTTGTTGGGTGGAGAACCCCGATTCTGAGGCATTTAAGTATCACATTCCAAGAATCAAAGACTATCTCTGGTTGGCTGAGGATGGAATGAAAATGCAGGTTCTCTTACAAATATGCTCATAATTAAATATTAATTTTAATTAGTTAGCTTTGTGATTAAATATTGGTTTCAACTTTCTAAGGACGCGCATGTTCGATCAATGTCAGGGGTATAATGGTTCTCAATGTTGGGATGTTGCTTTATCAGTTCAAGCTATCTTGGCTACCAAACTTGATGATGAATACGGTTCAATGCTTAAGAAAGCAAATAATTTCATAAAAAGCTCACAGGTAATGTTGTATATTGACCAAAAGTTTCTTCAATATGAAAATTGATGATATGCAAGAAAAGAAAGTAATTAAAATTAATAATTATATTATGAAACTATTGAAATATGATAAACAAATTAATATTGTATTTTGCTCTTGAAGATTGCAATGGACATGTCTGGTAATAGTAGTTGGTGTTATCGCCACATTAATAAAGGCGGTTGGCCATTTTCAACTCAAGACCATGGTTGGCCTGTATCTGATTGCACTGCTGAAGGCTTAAAGGTGATCCATCAATTTGAAATTAGTTTTAACAAATCACCAATTTGTCAAATATATAGATCTGTTAAACAAATTATATTTTCTTTATTTGTTTGACTATTTTTATTGAATTTTAAGGTAATTATGCGATGCAACATTAATCATACCGTTGATGTTATTTTTCAGGCAGCCATTTTGTTATCAAACTTGCCATTTGAGTGTGTTGGAAAAACAGTAGAAATAGAACAATTATGTGATGCAGTTAATTTGATTTTATCTTTGCAGGTACTGTAAACTGATCTTTCACTTGAATTCAATTAATGCAGTTAAAATAGAAAAATAGCATACCATGCTTATGCAATGAATGTCAACTCTTAATTAGTTTTCAACCTACACACAAATCATGCATCCATATCTAATTCCTATTATTTTTCAAACATTTATTTTACAATCAAATCTAAGAAACTATATGCTGCTAGAATTTTAACGCAGAGTCCAAAGTGGTAAATAGAAATTGCTAAAATTTAATCTAAGAAACTATATTACATTTTCACTATTTCATCAAGTATTCGGGAATCGGATAGAACTAAAAGCACATTGCACCATTAACAGAATAAAAATGGCGGATTTGCATCCTATGAGCTCACAAGGTCTTATGCATGGATGGAGGTACAGATAATAACTTTCTCTAATTATTAAATCAGGAATATTGTAGATTCAATTTTTAAATGATTTAACAGTTAACTTGTTTCTGTCACAGAAAATAAATCCAAGTGAAACATTTGAAGATATCACCATTGATTATCAGTATGTACTTGACCATGAAACATTTCCTTGTAATAATTTCTATGCCGTCTATCATTAGAATTGTGAAAAAAATTAGTCCATGATGATAGGTACGTAGAATGCACATCAGCAGTGATTCAAGGTCTCGCCTTATTCACACAACGATATCCACATCACAGGAGGATTGAAATAGAGACTTGCATTACTAAGGCCGCAAAATATATTGAAAGCATACAATCAGATGATGGTTCATGGTTTGGTTTGCTTTACTAGTCCACAAAAGGGATTTCAAAAATTATTTTAATTTTATAATGTGAGTTTAAACATTTGTAATAATTCATTAACCGACTAGGTATGGATCATGGGGAATTTGCTTTACATATGGGACATGGTTTGGAATAAAGGGTCTGGTAGCTGCTGGAAGGAGATACAAAGATAGCAAAAGCATTAGAAAGGCATGTGAATTCTTGCTTTCCAAACAGCACAAACTTTCTGGTGGGTGGGGTGAAAGCTATCTCTCGGCCCAAAACAAGGTAAAAAATTAATAAACCTAAGTTATTTCTTTAAGCATAGTATTTGTTTCCACTAATAATAACTGGCAAATTAAAAAATTAACAGGTATACACAAACCTGGAAGGAAACAAGTCTCATGTAGTAAACACTGCATGGGCTATGATGGGTCTTATTGAAGCAGGCCAGGTATTATATAGCATCGTTAAACTATATTTAATGCTAAGATATATATCATTAAGAGCATAATTACTGTATAGGCTGAAGTAGATCCGACTCCGTTGCATCGTGCCGCCAAGATGTTGATCAATTCACAAATGGAAAACGGCGAGTTTCCTCAACAGGTAACAATTATAAATATGCTATGGTATACATGAACATATTGAATAGAGAGGGAAAAAGTAACTTTGCTTGATGTGTATTTACATATAGAGAAATGCAATTCAAATACCGGCCCGTAGCCAGTAATTTGCTTAACGTTCATGACCATCAATATCTCTTTGCTTTTTTAATTGCTATCGTATATAACTATTAATTATGCAAATTCTTTTTAATCTTAACTTAGAAATCATCATATTCATGTTAGCAAGTATGAAGCATTTGGGCGCGTGTAGTTAACAAATAGGAGTATCTAATATTGATAGATATTTTGTATAGGAAATAATGGGAATCTTCAACAAGAATTGCACTATCACTTGCTCGTCGTACAGAAACATGTTTCCCATATGGGCTCTTGGTGAATATCGATGTCACGTACTGCTTTGTCCAGACAAAGAATCCAAAGAAACTTCATAATAATCAGGTAAACAAATGTTTATAGTGTTTTACGCATAATTCACTTGCACCCTCTTACATTTAACTAAGCTCCTACCATTTCAGCTACAGAACTTCCAGTAAAGAGAGCATGTGATGCAAAACAAAAGTGCACAACTACAAAGTTATGTTGAATAGAACACTATATGAAATGTAAATTCCAATTTAACTGATACAAAAATTGGAGGATGAATATATCATATTACTTTATCTTGTTAAAAACATTACACAATAAGATTCCCCACAAAAGTTAAACAAACAAAAATAAGAAACGTCATCCAAAAGCCGTAACAGTTAATAATGCAAGAGGCACAAATTTAAACCATCCTAAAAAAAAAATTCAGAACACTATATTTTATGCATAGCAAAATATTTTGGTCTAAAAACGGTTTGTTGATCACTGAAGTATATTTGTGATATTTATTATACAATTTAATGTTATAATAGAGTGCATAAATCGAGCATTCTTCCGTACAATTTAATGCATTTATCATGTGCAACTTTTATTTCCACAAAAAAAAAAAAAATCATGTGCAATTTCTCACACGAAATCAAGGCATTAAAATTGCATGGCTTTGTTGACCAACTTAAGAATGAACCTTATCTTTGAGTAATCTCATCCCAAGAACAACCACCATCAAAACAGTGACAAATAAATAATTTAAACAACGCTACTTTTGATTCGCAGCTCCTCTAAAGTATAGGGACATGGAAAATTAGTAATAGATGTATAACATACAAGTTCTACTGATTTTTTATTACGACAAACTTTGCATTACCCAACTTCCTATTAATTTACTGATTTTTTTGTTGTTTTATTGCATATTAAAGTTTTTTTTTTTGACAAAACACTTTCCTAAGAGTTAATGGAGGGGTTATGTTTCGGAGGATCAAAGTTAACCGTTAGGGGTTATGTTGATTCAGATTTTGAAGGTGATCATGATAAGAAAAAAATATACTATTGGTTTTGACAGTTGTAAGAGGAGCAGTAATTTGGTTATCTAAGTTACCAATTGTTGTAGCTCTGTCAACAAGAGAAATTGAATACATGGAAGTATACTAGGTTTGCAAGGAAGCTATTTGGATGATAAGGTTAATGGAGGAACTCACGCACAAGTATCAACAAATTACTTTGTATTGTGATAGTTAGAGTGTCTTGCACATTTCAAGGAATCCAACTTTGTATTCCAAGACTATGCACATTTTTTTGAAGAAGTTATGGAGGAGGGACATGTGGATATATATGCAGAAGATTCACACTAATGATAAGCTAGCAGATGTGATGACAAAACGAAGAACCAGGAGTTGGCAAGATAGATATTTTGAAAGCTCACAAAAATAGCTTTACGTGAGAGACAGTGAACATGTGTAAAGCAACTTTATGTGCCAAAGTCGTGTTGGCTTTTTAATTTCATTTGTTCCCATTTACAGTTACTATACAATGCTAAATTTGTATGTATGGCTTTTTGACAATATGTTAAAATGTTTTAAGTACGGTGCCATCAATTTTGTAGTCGGAATATCTCTCTTGGTTCACTATAAATAGATGGCATTGATGATGAAGCAAATCATCCCACATCGAATAAGAACAAAGCAACACAACAACTAGTGTATTTTTTGTTACTCTGGTACCCAACATTGTGTATGTAGTTAGTTGTTAAGTTAAAAGTATTACAAGCATTTGTACAGAGATACTTATTTAGGGAGAGTTTGACGTCCATTTGGATCTCACATAACTTAAAGGATTAATCTGTGTAGTTGCGCGCACGGAGGATACCCAGTTGTAAAAAATAATAATTAACCTAAGTTGATTTCTTTAAATCTAATATGATCGGATAGAATTCTTTCAACCGAGATTTAGCCATAAAAATACAACATATCAATTTCTTTCAACCTAAATTGATTACTCGGTGAGAGAATGTTTCAATTCAAAGATATACTAAATATAGAATGAAATTTATAAAAAACGTCCATAATTAATTAAAGGGTCCTGCTAACCGGTGCCTCCGGGGCACTGGTTAAGCATACCATAAAAGGGAATTATTACCATAAAAGGAAACTGTTTTTGACTTTATTATAAATTAATTACACAATTTCAATGCATTAA
>Ga0228711_1005386_pt1 | contig 19470 bp, 13 predicted proteins | sample MedpolnodulmetaG_2_FD_177996 | JGI IMG/M metagenome (GOLD analysis project Ga0228711, IMG submission 177996) | Root nodule microbial communities from Medicago polymorpha collected in Santa Monica, California, United States - brown nodules | ecosystem: Host-associated > Plants > Roots > Nodule... | reverse complement strand
TTTTTTTTCAAGAAATTTTCGTTTTTGTTTGGCCTATTAGGGGGTAAATCAAAACAAAAATATTTTACAGGGGGTAAATCAAAAAAAAAAATTACAGAGGGAAAACCAGAAATGACCTATATTACAGGGGGTAAAGACCTATTAATCCAAAAACAAAAAAAAAACATTATTAAATTAGAAATCTAGAAAACCCCAAATCTTTATAAATAATCCCTAAAAATACAGAAATTGTTTTTCTTCATCGTCTTCTTTGTCTTTTCATTATCTTAAACAACAACTTCTTCCACCCAGATTTGAATTTGATTCTTCTTCTACTTCTTTGATTTGATTTCGTTTCCTTAATCAAATTCGATTTTCGGTCTCGTTTCTATTGTTTAGATTAATTGAACCTAGAATAATCCAAAACACACAATATGAAACACTCAAAACAAAAATAGAATTACAAAAACCATAGTTTCACCTTTGGTCCCTTCAAATTCTATCTTCTTCCCTTCCAAGTTGTTCATGCTCTAAACCTAGAAACGCGGATCAGTGAAGAAGGAAACACAACTGTTTGAGCTCTATGGTATTTGGAACAAGATTTGGTTGAAATTGGGAGAAATTGAAGGAAGAAGAAGAAGGAGTCAAAGAAAAGGGAAACGGGAAATACAACAACAACAAAAACAACAAAGCAACAACAAGACATCAAACAAAATGAGATGGAGAAAGATTGGTGAGAGAAAGGGAGAAAAATCTTAAAATGGTCAAATAAAGAAAAAAGATAAACAAATTTTTGGGGTTTGGTCACTAGAGAGAGCACCAAAGAGGGGAAGAGAAGAAAATAGAGGACTCAAAAAGAAGAGAAGAGAAGAGAAAGAAGAGAAGAGGGGGGATGAAGAGAAGAAAGGGAACCGAGAGTGAGAAGAGAGAAATCAGATTTTTCTAATTGAGTTTTAATATATTTTTTATTTTTTTAAAATAATTATTAATTAATAAAAAAGGCAGACCCCAAAAAATAAAATAAAAAAGAATTAAAAGCCACATGGATACCAATTAATTATATAAAACAAAAAATTACACAGTCAGCATGCCATGTGTGCAGATTCTGTTGACGTGGTTAAATGAAGGATCAAAAGTTGAGGAATCTGAAATTACAAGGACAGAATCTAATTTTTTTTTACAGGCACTAAAACCAAAATTCGCTCATATTGCAGGGACCAAAAGCGATATTAACCCTAAAAACATTAAATAATTCAAGAACCTACATAATAATAAAACATTATTTATTAGTTGAGAAATGCTAGGAACCCTCTATTTCTAGCACTCTCTCTAACACTCACTCTTTTATTGGGTGAAACTCATGTGCCTCTCACCACTTTATGTGGGATTTATCTCCAATGTGTGGTACCCACATGGATTTCATCCCATAAGAAAATGAGTGTTAAAAAGAGAGTCCCCGTAGCACTTCTCTTATTAGTTATCAAATGCATACATGGAATGTGGTCCAGGACCGGTTAAAACCTTCATGTGATTGAAAACCACAAAAAGTAATCGTGCGATTGAACACCTTCCTGCCATGTGATTGAAAACTTTTCCCTGCTAGGTTTCATAGTCGCCTCCCTTTATCCAGTTTAATTCCTTCTTGCTTCTGTTCGTTCCGTTTCATCGCCAATTTAACCCTCTTTCACGCTGGTTTCCTTTTGTTAATTCTCTCCCATCTTTGGTGGGAAGTAGTTTTTGTTATTCTCTCCCATCTTTGATGAGAAGTAGTTATTGTTATTCTCTCCTTGTGAGAAGTTTTTCTTCTGATTTTCTGGCTTCCAAATTAGTGTTGTCATAAAAGTTATCGAACGTCTTTTTGTCTCTCCCATGGTTACGTCTCCTTGTCGCCGCCCTTGTGAGTGTTTTTACGTTCGTTCAATGACATACTTCTTAGCCTGAACGTTATTTTTCTGCTGTTTATGTCTTTCCCCTTTTCGGTTTTTGCATAATCTCTCTACTGTTCTTGTTGTTTCAATTTAACTACACCCCTTTTCCAATTGATTTGATCTCCTATCATTATCATCATTACATCACCGTTTTAACTTTTATAATAATGCATCAATTGTTTACCTATAGCACTTTGATACAATTTTTTTGCTTCCTTTGGGTTATCAATTGTGTGATAGCGGATATTGATTGCGGCACCCCTTCTTAAATACATGAGTGTCATTATGATAAAGGGTTATTTCTATTTAGGGCTGAATTATGAGTGTCATTAGTTAGAACCGTGGGGGATTGGGTAACCAGAGCGCAGTTCCTGACATAAAATATCTTGTTTGTTACTAAAATCCGACTATCCTCTTCTTACGTGAGACATAGTACACCGAAATAAAATTGAAGAACTTCGCTACATTCTTGGATTTGATGTTTGTTTTTCTATTGATCGTATTGGTAGAAGTGGTGGTTTAGCTCTTTATTGGCGATCTTCTATTAATTGTCAAATCATTGATTATTCAAATAATCATATTACTGTTGAAATTTTAGATGATGAAAAAGGTAGTTGCAACTGACAGGTTACTAAGGTATCCTAATGGGGGTAGGAGACGAGCTGCATGGGATTTCCTTCGGCAGTTATCTCAACAGTCCTCTCGTCCTTGGTGCATTTTTGGTGATTTCAACGATATCATGGATGCGAGTAAGAAACGTGGTAGGACGAAGCGTTCTAACTGGTTGATTAATGGCTTTCGTCGGGTTGTTATGGATTTTGGCTTATCTGATGTTCCGGTTGAGGGTTATCTGTTTACTTGGTTTAAGACTTTAGCTACCCCTCGTGCGGTTGAAGAAAGATTAGATAGAGCATTAGCTAATAACGCTTGGGTTGAACTCTTCCCTAGTGCCAAACTAGAAAATCTTGCTGCTCCAGCATCGGATCACTACCCAATCCTACTTGACCATTCTCCTGTTATTCGGCCTCCTCGTGCCCAACGTAGTTTTCGTTTTGAAAATTCTGGGAAGCTTGAACCGGGTTTTAATGATATGTTGAAAGACAGCTGGTTGTTGCATAATGACCATACGGTCATTAACCGTCTCAACAGGTGTGTAGAAGATATTCATTCTTGGAGTCGGGAGCATTGTAACAAATTGAAGAAAGATATTGATGATTGTCGCAAAAAGCTAGGCCTTTCTCGTATTAATAACACCGGTGCAGATCAAGTTCAGTTGTTGTCCTTGCGTAAACAGATGGCCAAATTACTAATGCAAGAGGATGCATATTGGCGTCAACTGGAAAAAACTCATTGGTATAAGGAAGGAGACCGAAATACAAAATAATTTCATGCCTTTGCTACTGCTAGAAAAAAGGTAAATCACATTCTTTCTCTAGAAAATGATCAAGGTGTCAAAGTTACTGATAATCCTGGAATGAGTAATTTAGCAAAGAACTAATTTGTGGATTTATTTCAAAAAAAGATCAATAATACCACACTTGTGGTGGATGTCATTCGACACTGTATTACTGACAATCATAATGCTTTACTTATTGCACCTTTTTCAAGGGAAGAATTTAGAGATGCAATTTTTTCGATGCACTTAGACAAATGTCCTGGTCCTGATGGTTATAACCCAGGGTTCTATCAACATTTCTGGTCCAATTGTAGTGAAGACATATTTAAGGATTGTTGTGAGTGGTTAGAAACATGTCAGTTCTCGGCTTCTTTGAATGCAACAAATATAGCTCTCATTCCAAAGGGTAACATTCAGACTACTATGAAGGATCGGCGCCCTATAACTTTGTGTAACGTATTGTATAAACTTATCTCCAAAGTGCTTGCTAATAGACTGAAAGTCATGTTACCTAAGTGCATTTCTGATAACCAATCTGCATTTGTTCCGGGTAGGTCAATCCTTGATAATGCCATGGTAGCTATTGAGGTTATTCACTATATGAAGACGAAGATGAGGGGAACTAATGGTTGTGTTGCACTTAAACTTGATATTAGTAAGGCGTATGATATGATGGATTTGGATTATTTAAAGGAGGTTATGCGTAAGATGGGGTTCAATAATAAGAGGATTCATTGGATGACTATGTGTGTTGAGACGATTGATTATTCGGTTTTTGTTAATAATGAAGTGGTGGGGCCTGTTATTCCAGCTCGTGGTTTGAGACAAGGGGATCATCTTTCTCCTTATCTTTTTATTATTTGTGCGGAGGGCCTTTCCTCTCTTATCAGAATTGTTGAGGCTAGAGGAGACCTTAGGGGTACAACCATTTATGGAGGTGCGCCACCAATGTCTCATTTATTATTTGCTGATAATTGTTTCCTTTTCTTTAAAGTAGAAGAGCGTCAGGATCAGGTGATGCAGAATATTCTCACAATATATGAAGCAGCCTCTGGTCAAGCTATTAGTTTGCCTTTAATCTGAGATATATTATAGTAGAAATGTTCCTGTTGTTTTAAAAAATTCAATCACTAATATTTTGGGAGTTCAGTTTCCTTCGATGATCGGGAGGGACCGTACGGCAGTATTTTCATATATTAAGGACTGTGTCTGGCATAAGATAAATTCTTGGACTAGTAAATGTTTATCTAAAGCAGGTCGTGAGGCCATGATCAAATCTGTGTTGCAGGCTATACCGTCATATGTTATGAGTATATTTCTATTACCGTCTTCTATTATTTCTACTATTGAGAAGATGATGAACTCATTTTGGTGGGGTCATAGGGGGCCCAATAGTCGAGGTATCCATTGGATGTCTTGGGAGAAGTTGTCGATGCATAAAAACCATGGCAGCATGAGATTCAAAGATTTAACTGCTTTTAATCTGGCTATGTCAGGGAAACAAGGTTGGAAATTTCAGACAGAACCTGATTCTCTTGTCTCTCGTATTTACAAGGCTCGGTATTTTCCTTCCCGTAGTTACTTGACAGCAAATTTGGGTCACAATCCTAGCTATGTATGGAGAAGTATTTTGAAGGCGCGTTTCATAGTACGTGCTGGGGCGCGTTGGTGTGATGGTACTGGTCATAATATATCTATACTTGATGAACCATGGTTGTTAAATGGGGATCGTAAAGACAAACATATTGTCGGGGGCAAACTTTGTGAGAGATTTTTCTGTGAGTAGTCTAATGAATACCTCATCAAAAGGCTGGAACCAGAAGGTAATTCAAAAAGTTTTTAGTTCTAATATAGCCGACTCTATTCTTCGAACACCGTTACTTGATTAGGTGGTGGATGACAGGTTAATATGGAAAGCCGAAAATAATGGTTTATATTCCGTCAAGAGTGTTTACAGATTATGTATGGAAGAATTGGTGGATGTTTCTCACCTTCGGAGCCCGGGACATTGCTCTGGTATTTGGAGATTGACAGTGCCGCCAAAAATAAAGAATTTACTTTGGTGAATGTGTCGAGGGTGTCTACCTACCAGAGTTCGACTTCAAGATAAAGGAGTGCAATGTCCCGTAAGTTGTGTGAGTTGTGATGACTCATATGAGGATCTTGCTCATATTTGTTTCGAATGTCCTTTAACTGTGCAGGTTTGGCATACAACCGGTCTTTGGAATACGGTTCATAAGGTGTTTCTTGAAAAGAATTCATCAGTTGATGCCATCTTCGAATTGCTGCATCAACTTTCACAAGAATTTAGTCAACGATTTGCAGCTGTCCTATGGAGCCTTTGGAAGCATAGAAATTTCAAGCTTTGGCAAGATGTCACAGAAACTTGTGCTCATGTAGTCGATCGAGCTTGTCACATTATGGAGGATTGGTATGCAGCTAACGATACTATTCCAGCAGCTCGTCGTAACAACACTTCAACAAATTCAGTTCGTAATGATCAGATGACGACAACAACACCGGTAAGACAAAGTGGTTCAGGGACAACTCGAAATTCTTCTGCTACAATGAGTGATATAGGGACGGAGGGAGGGAGTATATAATGTGTTATTCCGCTGCTTTAATTTTGATTAGTTGTTTTACGAAAAAGTGAATTTTTTAGTATGTGTAACACCTATTTGAATAGTTATACATTTTAATAAATAAATAAAAGTCATGATTGTAGGGTGTTACAACAATGGTGTAAGGTGGGGACGATTTTTACCTTTCCCGTACCCATACCCTACTCGTATATACTTACCCATTAACCTACCCATACCCAACACGAATGAGAAACTGAATCTCATTCCCGTCTCCGACAGGTTTGGGTATCCCCACCCCTTCCCCGCAGTGCATATTTTTTTTAATTAGAAAGAAGTATTTTTCAGCCTCGGGCACAATGTTGTAATACATTATCTTGCAAATAGATGATGGCGATCAATGACTATGGTGATGGAGAAAACAAAGACCAAGGGTGTGAGAGGTGGAAGGCGAATAGAGAGAAATTAGAGAAGTGAGTGTCGACTGACAGATTGAAACTTTGATTGTACAAGTGAAATGATTTAGGGTTTAAGTTTCTATTTATATAAAAGGGGTGATAAATTGATTTTCTTCATTAAAGACGAGTTTGGGTAAGCTAGTACCTCATGAACATTGGTTCTAACATTGTGAATTTGAAGTTACAGGTTGGAAGAAAAGTATTTTAATTAGGGAATCCTTAGGAACTAACTCCAATTTGTTTATTAACCTACATTCCCAAATACCTCAATATGTGTGAGTGGTAATATGTAATTTGAATATCTGCTTAGAATTGTTTCAATCTTATGGCAATGTACAATCACATGACGAATGGATTATGGCAAATGCCTTGACCAGTCTCACTGAATTTAAGAGGTACATATGTGTATCTTGGAATTTTAAGTGGTTGACATTAAGATTATTTTCTCCTAGTATGTCCCGCATGCATGGGAGTGGTAAGTTAGTCAAGCCTAGAATGTGAAGAGTAACAATCTGAGCAAAATCTCTAGAAAGATATGTTTCTCTTCTTAAATTCATGTAAGGCTATATTTTTAGTTTGGCGTTGTGATAACGGAGTATCATATGATATTTTAGGCTATGATTTTAATTATTTTATTTGCATTTGAAGCAAAATCTCTAGAAAGATATGTGTCTCTTCTTAAATTTGTATTGTTTCCATCCAAGTTATTGTAATTCACTTTTATCCTAAATCATGAAACTCTATAGATGTTTTGAGTCTTTTTATTGAGAGATCATGTAAATCAACAAAACAAAACATCATGTGAAGAATTAAGGATATGAAAAATAAAGATCAATGGTTTTTAAAAGGTCATTGAAGACCATACAAGATGCAGAAATTATCATTTAGACCAGTGAGGAATTGAATTACTAGATCTTCAAGTAGAAAAATATGCATAGCATCACATCTACACTTATGAGGACATGTGCATGCTGGCCTAGGACTGTGAGAATTCAGTTCTTCCCAAAGCTCTCACATCTCAGTGAAGCAATCAATAACTGATTTAGAACCTTGCTTGAAATTGTTGATTTTGGAATTTGCAACGCGAATATGATCTACCTTTGAAAGTCGTTCTTTGAGATCTTGCCAAACATCAATAGAATTCTAAAGAAATACAATTGTTTATGTAATTGAATAAGTAACAGAATTAAGAAGCCAAGAATGAATTAGGTGATTTCATCTTTTCGACACACTTCGATTCAAGTCAAGAAGTTCAAGAACAACGATTGAACCGTCAATCAAAACTAGCTTGTTCTTGGCATCCAAAGCTTGTTGCATCATTCACGGCCAAGAAAGATAATTGGAACCATTCATTTGAGGAGTGATTATCACAGGGTTAGGACCTTCACTTGAATGAATATCAGTACACTGAAAATGAAAATAGAAGAAGAAAAAATATCCACCGAATCTTATTGAATGACGATTGTTCTTACATTGTGTATATATGTAGAAGTTCTCAATTTAATCAACAATGAGATAGCTTCTCATACAAGAAACCACAATCCTAAATAACTCCTACAAATTTGGAGATGTGTAATTGTCATTACAATTGTTACAACTCGCAGTCTAACTAATCTAACTAGAGATTGAGGTAACTAACTACTATTAGTGCTAAGTATCTTCATTAGTTTTATCGTGTTCATGTAATACGGGGGGAAGAACTTGATGAGTTTATTTGTTTTCTTTTCTATGTGTTGTTTACTTAAGACAGCCATAGTACACCAAAATGTGAAAATACCATACGTGTCATTGCTTAAATGTCTCTTCTTATTGGTTTAGATATTCATGGTTTACGATTGACTTGGCTATAAGAATATTGAGGAATATTGAGTTTGCATTATATTATTGATGTTTATTTATCATCATATATCTACGGTTATTATAAGTGAGTTTCTATTGTAATTTTTAATCTGATCTGTGTAATATGGCTCATAACATGTCATGCTATCTCATCAATAGATTACCATACGGTGGCAGATCTTGAGTTTTTTTCTTGGGGATGCCAAACATTTTCAAAATATATATTAAACTGTGTTAAGAATTTGTTGAAGTTATTAATTGAAATAGTGGTAAATTTTGCTTGAATGCAGTGAAGTGGTGCAGGTTCGAGTCCTGTGAACCCACGACCTGTGATACACTTCCCAAGCGTTTTTCCACTAAGACAAGCGAAAGCTAGTAATAAATTACGGCTAATATCATATATATATATATATATATATATATATATATATATATATAGGAGCCTTGGGGGATACCATGGCACCTGCAGGTCCCAAGGAAGATCCGCCATTGTTACCATATATTTCCTACGTTACTAATTATAAGGCTTTGCCAATTTCCAACCATGGAAGACTAAAGAAAAGTCAACCAAACAATACTCACGTTTGAGCTGAAATAGACATTGTAGAAAAAATTAACACCAATAAAATGTGGGTTGTGTCGGACGATCATTCATCTTCGTAAGAATTATCTTCATGTTAATCGCTATAAATGAAATTTTTTATTCTTGTATTTTATTCCAAATAACCTTTGTATAATTATTGAGTAATACCTCAAATTCGTCCTTGAATTTTCACCAATCAGCCAAATTCGTCCCTGAATTTTGCGAAATATCTATTTAGTCCCTGAATTTTACAGACGTCTATCAAAATGGTCCCTCCGTTCAGAAGCTCCGTTAGTGGTGATGATGTGTCTTCTTGCATGTTGTGTTGTCTTGTACACGTGTCAACAAGGCAGCCACGTGTACAAGGACCAATATCCGCATTCCTAAAACAATATCCATTCCATTAGGCGAATATTACTCAGACAATTTCTAGCTAGTCTCAAACCAACAACAATTAAGAACAATGCAATTAAAACTGATTACAATTGAATAGTAACTTACAAGTTCACTATAAGTTTCATAAAGCTAAAGAAGAATTCTTCCTAAAAATGTGAAGTGTATTATAATCAAAAGAGTAAGTGGTGTAAGATCATGTTGCTCACAAAAAACAAGTTCGGTGACTTAAAAAAAGTTAAGGGTCTTGAGAAATGAATTGCAATAAAACGTACGACGAACCCATAACGTACCAACTATGTATACCCCCGTGTACCGAATTCTTTGAAAGTTACGAACGGCACCCGAACCCGTACCAATGAGTTATCATTCTTCAAATCATCGCATTTCGTCTTTGATCCTGGAGGCATACGTATTTCGTCTTCATGGATCGTAACACCAAAATCAACGAAAGTGAATGGGTTCATTACAACTCAGAATCAGATAGAATCGACAGGAAAAGTGCGTTTTAGGAAAGATATTCTGAATGTGTTTGGGAAGTCTATTGTGTTTAGTGCGTTTCTGGATTTGTTTGTGTTTGGAATCTCCTTTTCAGAATTGCATTTGCAGTATCGTGTTTCAGAATCGTGTTCCAGAATCACTTTGCATAGCCACATTTGTAAATAGCGCATTGCAGAAGCGCGCTTGGTAAAGCACTTTCCGATAAGCGTGTTTGCAGCGCGTTTAGAACAAGCTAATTTGGTTTAGAGGAATTTTATCTAGTTCACAGAATCGTGTTCAATTCACTTTGCAAAAGCATGTTATGGAGAAATTCGTTTGATTCAAATTTTAGAAAAACTATTTTTTTAAGGCATGTTTTGTATAAGTTGTTCTTGGTTCAGAATGATATACATAAGCTAGTTCAGATGCGGTTTTGCATAAGTTGGTTTCAGGAAGGTGCGGGGTTCTGTGTAAGCTGGTTCAGATGCAGTGTTACATACGCTGGTTCTGATACTCAAGTGAAAACCTGGATTTTGCATTGGGCTTGGGTTGCTCCCCTTGGTTTTAGTTACAGCATTATTAACTTTGGGATTTGTATTTCAAACTCAAGTAAGATTTCTCTTACCTTGAGTTTGAGGGGGGATGTTGAGATAAATAGAGTTAGTTAAGGTAGTTAGAGTTGGTTAAATGTTAGTTAGAGAGAACTATAGTTAGTTACAAGTAGTGGGTAATTGAGGTCTATAAAAGGAGCAACCATGTACTCATTCATTAATCCTTTTCAATACAATTCATAATGAATTCCAAGGGTTTTCCCTATGTTTCTTCCTATCAATCATACTTCTCCTATGAAGCTAATCTCAATCTCTTCGATCCTATTATTTCTGATAAAATACGTGTATGCAATAAATGCAGTAGAAGAGGGACACGACTGTTTGATAAAAACAAAGTTCAAGATTAAGTATGATCATGAAACACACTATGTAAAAAGATACCTAAAAATGTGTTAATCCATAGTTCCATTCAGCACATGGACCGATGCAAAACTGCAAATACAGGCCTAAAATTGATGCAAGATAAGGTCTAAGTTTACTTATAAACTCCATTCAAATTGTTTGCTTATCAAAAGTAAGAGATGAATACTTCTCTCCTACAGCCCATGATCAAACACACAAGGCAAGTTAATTTATTAGATATGTTATACATACCTTATTACTGCTATGGATTATCCAAGCAACAAAAATGCATCGCATGATTGGAAACCACTTCCAGTGGTCCAACATTGCATCTTCCAACTTTGCTAACCGAACGATGAGCTCAATGTGATCTATTAACAATCAGAGTTCAATGTTTATTAAACAATGTTTCTGAACAAAATATTCTTCTGACCATTGTAGGAAGTAACGACATATGTAGCAGTAGAGATCAATTTGTGGTTCTTTACTGTTTCTCATTTGTAGCCATATAGCAAGAAGATTTATTTTCCCCACACAGTTATTTGTCTTGCTTCACTAGCACGAATTTTCTATAATATATTCATACATCACACTTGCAACCAAAAATCAAGTATACAAGATAGAAAGAAAAAAAGGAAACAACATGCAATAGTATTTAATAGAACTTTCCGAAAACAAGCATAATAGTATAGTGTCAAACACTCACATCAACCTTATTTTAAATAGGAAGTAAAAAAAAACTATCACACAATCGAGAAAATAACCACACCAACATGTAATTAGGACATTTGCACCATCTGATTCATGGTTGTACCATGGTTCCTCCTCGTTCTTGTTCTCCTTGTCACTCTTCTCCTAGGCTGACCACCAAATATCATCACAAGCCATCTAGGCTTTCCTATTAAAAAGCTATAATATCCAATGCCTATTCCAATCACAAATCCACATCCATATCCAATTGCCACTGGTTTCCATCCAAATCCAAATTTCTTTTCGTTCCAAAAGTTGTTGGGTGAAGGTGGCGAATCTTGTTCTGGTCCACATTTCTTCGACAAGGGTAATCCACATAACCCTGAGTTTCCTTCATAGGAGTCATTCGAAAATGTATCGAACTGCTTTCCTTGCGGTATTTGTCCCACTAGATGATTATTGGAAAGATCCAAGACTTCAAGACCATTCAAATTGGTTAATTCTACAGGAATCACACCAACGAACATATTTGACGAGAGATCCAACGATTCCAAGTTTGTCAAGTTTCCTAGGGAATTGGGAATAGGACCAGTGAGTCTGTTATGGGAAAGGTTAAGCCCTTTGAGTGCATCAAGCTCTCCAATAACATCTGGTATCTCTCCTTCAAATCTGTTTCTTGAAAAATCTATACTTACAAACATTGTTGGAATTTTCACCAGAGTTATATTGATCCCTTTTGTCGCCACAGTCACAGAATCATAGTATGTCGTAAAATGAAATATGTTCATGTCCATGTATTCTAAATCGGTACTCTCTCCATCTTGAGGAACAATCATCATGGATTTGTAATTTTTTAAATAGGCCTTTGGTAGCAGACCACTAAAGTTGTTGCCTGAGATATCAAAAATGACTAAACCTGGAAATGGATGCTTGGTTGTTTTATTCTCAATTGGACCATGCAACTTATTGTCTGGCAAAACCAACACTTTCAAACGTTTTAGAGTTTGAAGCCAATCAGGAAAACTGTCTTCTATTTTGTTGCTGCCGAGGTTTAGAAACTCCAACTTTTTACACCGAGACAAGGATCTTGGAATAGGGCCTTCTAACTGGTTGCCATAGAGGTTCAGAGTGACAATTCTACTGTCCTGTGAAAAGTTACTTGTCAAAGTGCCACGAAATGTGTTCATTTGTAGATTCAAAACTTGAAGCAATGGTGATTCAGCAAGACATTGTGGAATGATACCAGTCAAATTGTTGTATCCCAAGTTGAGAAATGCAAGAGAACTGATATTGCAAACTGCGAAAGGTATTTCACCATCCAGTAAATTAAAACCAAGATCAAGGGCATAGAAATAACCATTGGATCTATTGACGTTAATCCATTGATCTATTGACGTGAAAAAGTTTTGAGAGAGGTTCAAAAATTGCAAGAAATTCTTTTCAAGTAACCAATTTGGCATTCTTCCATTAAGTTTGTTATTGGAAAGATCAAGAATCATTAAATCCGAGAATTCTCCTTGTGATTTGTGAAATTCTATCAAATTGACAGATGACAGTTGCAATTCTTGTAGGTAAGGAAAACTATAATTGACATTGGATTGGAAGTTTAGTGACAATTGACTATTCCATGAAAGGGATAAAAATTGCAGGCTTGTAAGTTTGGAAAAGAGTTGAAAATTGACAAAACCACTTAAGTTGTTTGAAGACAGATCTAGTGTAGTTAGGCTTGTAAGGTTGAAAACGGATTCTGGAATATTGCCTTGTAGCATGTTGTTTCTTAGAATTAGTGTCTCAAAGGAATATGATGAGATTTGACTGATATGCCCCGTAAGTCGATTCTTTGACAGTTTTAAATATTCCAAAGAAGGCAAAGATAACAAGGAGGAAGGAATTGTTCCATTTAGCAAGTTGTCATCTAAATTCAAATAAGTTAGCTTTTGGAACCCTGTAATTTTGTTGGGTAGGGGACCCTCTAATTTATTATGAGAGCTCGATAATTCAGTTATCCAAGTTAAGGTAAATAAAGAAGATGGAATTTGTCCTTCGAATCTGTTGAAAGCTAGACTGAGCTGCAGCAGTTCGGTCATCCCACCGAACACATCAGGGATTTGACCGCTAAATGAATTGGACTTAAGATTCAAGTAAATGAGGTGTTGAAGGTTTGAAAGTGATGTTGGCAATTCACCTCCAATTTTATTATGACTCAAATCTAAGATTAGAATGTTGTTTGACATCTGAAATGCATTGGGAATTTGACCACTAAGTTCATTGTTATCGAGAAGCAAGAAAGTTAGAAGTGGAAGCGTTAAAAGTGAGAATGGGATCGAACCGTTTAGGTGATTCCCTTCAAGATTTAGATAGGTAAGATGTGTTAGGTTTGAAAAAGAAATAGGAATTTCTCCTTCAATGAAATTAAAAGACAAGTCAAGATATTCAAGACTCATAAACCCACCAAACTTGGACAAAGAGGTAGGAATTTCAACTTCATTGTTAGAAAGGTTGAGTGTTTGGAGGTGAGAAAGATGAAAAAGTGTACTATTGGGATGGAATATACCTTGAAGGCCTTCACAGCCAAGGTCGAGGCCAATCACATGACCAGAGATGGTATCACACGTGACACCATACCAAGAGCAGCAATCAGTCCCGTTTTTCCATGTTACGTTTAGCGGAATAGGTGGGTAACCACAAGGATTATAATCAGTATATATGGTGAAGGAGGACTTGAAATGAAGCAAAGCAGAACTCTCATAATCATGACATAAGAAACTGAAAGAAGAAGAGAATGATAGAAAATGGAAGAGAAAAAAATGCAAAAACAGAAGAAACCATGCCATGAATGATATGATTTTGTGGAAAGTGTTAAGTGTGGATGAAATGGTAAAGAAGCAACGTACGTATTTATAACCAAACTTGAAGATACGATATAGCACAAATTTTCTAAGTCAAAATTTACTTTATATGGTCTTTGCTCGGAGAACAATTGTTTTGAAAGAAAACTAATTTTTTTGAACGAAAATTGATAATATGCCTCATTTTCATTAAAATTAAAAATAAACAACAGTATATTTAAATAAACAACTCATTTAGCTCTTATTAAAAAAATATATAATTTAGCTATAATTTAAAGATCGGGTGTATGGGTACATCAAAAGTTAAAGTGTACCGTAGAAATTGTCTCTAATATCAGGTGTTATCATTAATTATGTTTTTATGTTAGAGCATCCTCAATGAAGATACTCATTATTAGATATTTAAATGAGTATCACGTGTGCATATATATCATTAATTGCTATGATTAATTTCATTAATCGTTGGTGTGAGGATTATCTTACTCAAACATACTGAATCCATCAAACCACCAACATACAAACTTGTGGCGATACTTCCGTACTGAACAGCATTTTCACGGATGTTCACGGACACGTGTATCTATACGTTATCCACGCGCTGCAAAAATGGTACAGTTAACACCATCATAATATTATATAGTTAACACCATCATAATAATAACAGTCCAACAAGCAATTAACACACCACCCAACACATTGACTTAAAATGTACCATCACCACTTTATTGCTTTTTCTATGTCTTCTCTTCATCTCTCTCCTTAGATATGTTCTTTCTACAGACACATCTTCTCCATTGTTTAATTTCTCTCAATTGTCCACATTACTCCCTTTCTTTTCTCAACTTCAGTTTTCACAATCTTCATTCACACCAAAAAAACAAAAAAGAATTATTATTTTTTTTCCAAAAAATGAAACCCATTTTAACATTACAAGTCATCGGATCAAACACAACAAATAATTTAAATTCTCCCCTCAAAACAACAAATAATTTCAATTCAGGTGAATTTTACTTTACAATGAGAATTATTCATAATCTGGGTTTAACAGTGAGTAATTATTTTCATGTAAATTAACCCTGTGTGGAAGAACTGGGAAATACAGTAGAAAAATGAGGTCATATATGGCTAATAGGTTAGAAGAGAGAGGACATAACATTGGATTAGATGAAACATTGTCATCAATCAACACATGCAAGAAGGTGAAATTTGAGACATAGATGGACGAAGAATTAGAATTGTTGATGAGATAGGATAAGGATTGAACTGAATGTGAAGGTTATGAAGAAGATGAAGGTGATATGGAAAGATATGGCCAGTGTTGTTAAGAGAGAGAAAATAAGGTTTGAACTGAATGTGAGAGATAGAAGGTGGGTGAGTCTATGACTCACTGAGTCATGAATCGAATGAGAGGTTGTGACTCGTTTGTTTAGGATTGTTTAGAATTTTCACGCACGTGTCCGTGAAAATTCATGGTGAAACTCCCGTACCAAATAGCAGTTCTCATTAAATATATGTGCGTGTATTACACATCAATAATTTACATATAAATAAAAATATAACTTTTCCCCAAAAATGATATAACTTGTTGTCGTTTTTGTGTTCGATTGTATTTTGTGACTAACGACTTCGTATGGAGATGTTGTGATCGATGATTTTTGGTTGATTGTATTTTGTAACTAAGGATTTCGTATAGAGATGTTGTGATCGATGATGATGTTGAAATCTTTCCACCCGTTATGTTTTTGAAATTTAAATTTGAAAAAGATTATACCGTAAGAGTATAAAATGTTCAAGATCCAACCAAAAAGTAGTTAAAGAGTAGTTAACTTCAAGTTTGGCGTATTCATTAGTTCCATATTTTACATTAACTTGGCAGTCCTATCTTATCTTATTAACTTATTGAAGAAGACAATATTTGGCTAATTAGCTTACTAAAATTAACACCATATAGAATTGAAACTTAGGAGGAGCACACTTCGATAGAACATATTTGGTTTGCTTTTCACTCTCAAAATATTGTTCATTTCATAATATCTAGCTTATATTTTTGAATACGGATAAATCCTTTAAAAGAAATAAAAAATTGAATACGGATAAACATCACAAGTCGTCTCGTTAAGTACGCCGTAGACTATTAAGTCTTATTGCATTCGAACTTTCATCTCCAAATTTATTTCTTGCTGTATCAAAACGTGCCAATCGATCATTGAATAGTGGCTCGAACAAATAATAAACCGATTCCCGGTTGAAAAAGTCACATATTTCAGAAATATTGATTGATTAGTGGGGCCAGTGACATATCCAGACAGGTGCAAATTTTTTAACGCAATTAAATATATTATAATAGTTAAATAAAATTAATATTTGTTAACTTAGACCCAACAAAAAAATATAAAGATTTTTTTCGATAGGCCAAAAGAAACTTTCATCCTCTACCGCCTTCCAATATGTAATATTATTTAAAAAATGGAAAAAAAATATATATATACAAAAGAGGGGGACTAGGCCAAAACCCTCTGAAAATAAAAAAGAAACGACAAAAACAGGCTACGAAAATCTAAAGTTAGGTAGCCCATGTCTGTCTCCGGTGAAGCAGGCAATATTCCAAAACCAAGTAGGAATGGACTCAAACTATCATGGGCTCATAAAAACCAGTGAAGGATTATGTAAACGATACATATCACGAAGAGCAACTCAGGAATCATTGTTACCAATCCCACGGATGATCCAATATATAATATTCATTGCGAAGTTGAGAGAGGATCCTGTGAACGGGTTAGATAAATAGCCTTAGTCTGCTCCTTATTCTACTTTGCCAATTTCTTTTTCTGAGACTTTGAAATAACCGGGGAAAATGGCACATCCTCATTCACCGCAGCCTTGTCCAACCATGTTTTCATACAATTAATTTCCTTCCGTAACATTGGATCCACCGTTGCATCAGGATTAGCCCGGATAGAATTAACATCTAAAGGCTCAAGCGGTGTAATAATAGGCTCCTGAGTCACCACAATTGCAGATCGAGCCACAACATCTATAAAATTTGTAAGAGGCATACTGGATGAATTTTGAGAGACATCAAGAGTACAATTTACTGTGGCATTCGCGACAGTGTCTTCCAATTGCTGCACAATATTTCCTTCAATCATAGAGGAGTCGGCTCCCATATTTTGTTACTCATCTGAAACATCCTCAATGGTTGAATCTTGCACAAACTCATTCACTACAATGGTTGTGTGATGCTCTAGTTCCTTTGTGATTTCTTTCTGTTGTACCGTAATGTTATGTGTCTCCGTTTCAGTAATCACCGGATCAACATTCTTTTGTGGTGCTGCAAAAGCAAGAGAGGAACGTATACCCGACAGATTGTCTTTGATAGGAACCCAATTTTGCTTTGTTGCTGGAACTGGTTTTTTGCCTTGGACAATTTTTCCTTTGTGCACAATATTGTCCTTCAGAGGATATAGCCACCTACATGAGGAAATATCATGGCCTATGGTTTGACAATGTGTACAAAATTCCGGAAGCCACTCATAGTCCACCTCCACATTAAACGCATAACCTTCCCTCTCAACCGTGATCTCATGAAAGAATTTGCGTGAAAAATTCATGTATACAAGTATGCATGCGTAGTTACCGTAGATGCGCTTGGAAGTTGCATTATCAATGAGGAGTGGAGTGTCAACATCACTCGCAATTTCCCGGAGCATCCTATCCATCCAATACTCCTGTGGCAATTTCAATAGTCGAATCCACACCTAGGCATGAGTGTTACATTGTTTGTGCATATTGAAATCTTTGGTCCATTCAAACAATCGAAGAACACCTGGCTTCAGATTTACCGTCCCCTTCGCTCATACCATGCGCATATTGTAACGCCCTATTTCTATTAAAGCGATAAAACACGCGAATAAAGCATATATTCAAGAAATAGACGCTACGTCTTCACACAATAATTCAAACAACATGCATATATAAAATTCCTCAACAGTCGCAGCGGATAAAAGTCATACATCTCCAAAATATACATGTCATAAGATCAATATACATCATCATATAAAATCTCCAAGTCCCGACAAATGGGCAAAATCTTCATAACAAATGAATCCAACAAAAACATAAAGACCGACGTCCTAATCAGAGCCTAATCTAAGACTCCAAGAAACGATAAAGGAGATAGCTCCCGTTATCCAAGTACTCACCAAGCAAAACTACTCCTGCACTGCGTCTACCTATTCATACAAACAGGTAGGCGGTCAAAACCACTGGGGGTAAGCTTCACATCAATCATAATCAACATAAACAGTGCAGAATATATATATTCACATGTATACAAATTTCACCTCATTACTATTACCAAAATGATTGCCATCAAATATATTCACCAAGTGTATAAGCACAAGCTAGTAAGACAAGCAATTAGAGTCTAGTCCAAATATTCATAATCATCAACAAAATCCACCAATGTACATATACACCAATCCACATAATCACAACTTTCATCAATTTCCAATGCACCAATTCACCAAGTCACATATTCAATTATGACATGACTCACCAACTATTCAAATGCATGCAATGTTCTAGACTCTTCTAGATGCATGCGGTACCAAATCACCTCAAGGTCATCACCTTCGATGCAACAAAAACATCGTATGTAAGATTTCACGCCCGTCTTACATTTTGGATATAAACATCCGTCACCATCAGTCATGTATGCATGAACATATGACTCGACACAATGCATATGTTCACACAGACAATTCACCACATCTTCACCAATCATTTAACATATTTGTATTCACTAACAATTTACCATCACTTGACATATATGCAATCACCAACAACATTCACAATTCAATTAACATATATGTATTCGCCAACAACATCTCAATCAATCAACATATATGCATTCACTAACATCATCTTCTTCACATAGTTCAACATTATCATACAACTTTAAATTAATTGAGACAATGGAACCAAAACCAAGAAAATAAACTCTAGGGCCTCGACTATGTATACACTTAGATCACATATGAGTGTAGTTGAATATACATGTGCATTTCACTGGCCGACTACGACAAAATCATCAAAATCATAAGGTTACGACAAGTTCGTATCATTTCTTCTATATTGCAAAACCAAATCATTTTCAAAACAAAACCAAGTTAGATTCAACAAGACATAGATTAAATACTCTTAAACCTCTTAATTGAACTCCTAATACTTCTAGTTTTGAAGTTTGTGTTGGAGTAAGCCCTAATAGCCAATCTATATTGATTGGGTTTGGCTTTGTATCATGATATTGATATAAATATATATTGTGAATATATAAATAAT
>Ga0228711_1005385_pt1 | contig 19472 bp, 8 predicted proteins | sample MedpolnodulmetaG_2_FD_177996 | JGI IMG/M metagenome (GOLD analysis project Ga0228711, IMG submission 177996) | Root nodule microbial communities from Medicago polymorpha collected in Santa Monica, California, United States - brown nodules | ecosystem: Host-associated > Plants > Roots > Nodule... | reverse complement strand
GGTTAAATAACTATATAAATTTAATCTAAGACCGAGTCATCTAACCGAGTCATCCGAGTGGTTCCGGTTCAGTCATGCGGTTCGACCAATGATTCAGTGGTTCGACCATTGACCCAGTGACCCAGTATCCCTGCCGAGTCGATGACCGAGCTGAGTTTTAAAACTATGATCAATAGTTTTTTTTTGTTGAGAGAATCAATAGTTTTATTTAAAAACGTATACGCATTTCCCCTAACCATAACCTAGTTGGTAAAGATATTGTAATACGTGAGAGTCCGTGTTTGAATCTGAATTCCCTACATATCCATCTTAAAAAGGTGAATTTCTACACTGCTTCTGATCAATTTGAATTTCTAGTATATGATTTACTGTGCATGTAACCACACCTTCATTTAAATTGATATTCTATTATATAATGTTGAATGTTACGCATAACAAACAATTACTTTTATGAAAATATGAACAATTTGAGGGGATTATTGAACGTTACTACCCTAGTAAATAGTCACCAATTCTGTTGACAACATTGTTATTAGATTTCTTAAATGTTGATTAGGCTTGATTCAGCCTCCCTTTAGCATGTTTTCCTATTTCTTCGTTTTGCAATGCCATTTAGCTCTTCTTATCTGCTTGTTTCTTTACTCTATTTATAAACAGGCACATATTATTTTCACCTTATGTTATTATTTTAGGTGAGTTTATTAGTGGACCACCATCATAAGTGGTCCACCATAGATCAGAACTTAAAATGATCAGAAATTTTAATGACTATTGATGATACTATTCAGAAATAAAAATTAATGACATTTCTCATATTTACGGCTAAGAAGGTGATTTGATTGATGTCGATTCAATACAAGCTACATATTTATTTTCCGTTGTTTCAATCTAACTGGTATCAATTAAGCCATTATTTCAATCGTAAAAATGAGGAAGATGATTAACATCTACTACCAAGAGACGACGTTTGTCGTCATTGGAGTTTTAAACATTTTTTAAGTACTAGTCCACGGTGGATCACTTATGAAGATGGTCCATATTAGAATTTCTCATTATTTGATCGTCAATCATCCCTTGAAACATCAAATTCCCAAAATTGATTTGAAAGGAACCCTAAAGAGAAAGTGGACATTCTCTGTGGTAAACATGGAAGGTGGTAGTAAAAGGCCAATTCATACACATGACATAACAGAAGGAAAAACAAAATTGCATAGCAGGAGAAAGATTGGTAACTTTTCTTTGATGTTCAGACATATATTGCCCAGTCAAATCCCTCAAAACCGTCAACATATCATCAAAACTAACTTTTCCATTGCAATCCGTATCATAAACCTTGAAAATAACTACAAAAAACACCACTATTCATTCAAATTCAATCCAATAAAATAACTCTCCTCTCCTATTATCAATTTATGCAAGCAATGAACAAATTAAGATGAATAGACACATTCAATTTTGTGTTGGATAGTAGCACGTGGACTGAATGCAGACAATAAAGCTATAAATTCCTTGAAGTTAAATCCATCCAGCATTCTCAGCAAACTCTGCAAAATTCACTCATTCGCATTTTGCATTTTGAATTCAAATTTTGCAAGGAAGAGAAAGAAAAAGAGAGAGGGAGAGACCTGAGAGAGAGGATTGACGGGGAATTCGGGAATGGAGAGAAATTCATCAGAAGGAATGAAACCACAGTTGTTGCGATCGAGTTGACAAAAACGTTGGTAAAGTGAAACGATTCATATGTAAACATAGATGACAGACCATATATTTGAAGATTGAGGGACGATAAGAAAATAAACCATGGATTTTAAGCATAAATGTAATAATTTTAGTAGGTAGGTAGGTAGATAGATAGATAGAGAAGAAGAGCTAAATGGCATTGCAAAATAAATCATATGACATATAAAAAAATTCAAATGTTGTCTGTTATATATCTTAGAAGCCATAAATCTCTGAAGTGAAGTAGACAACATAATGACAAATTGGGAACATATACTAAAGAGCATTCAAGGCTCTAGGTAATCAAGTGCATTTCTAGCCTTTAGATGTGGTAGTCAAGAACCGAATGTCATGTCCCCTCAATCTCACCCTCGAGACATGGGCATCAAATGTTGAGAGACAGACGACCAACTCCCCGACGAGGGAATCTTCTGATCACCTCACTACAATGAACGGTGGACGGACACATAGTCGAACTTGTCTCACTTAAACTATATGGCTCGCCTCCTCTGCCACCAGTCGAGCATATATGGGTTCCCAACGAGCAAGTTCAATAGCACGCTCGGTTACATTCCAGACATGATCATTGCGACCATGGTAGCATTTGTGCGGAATGCCTTTGTGAACGACATTGTTCCATTGCAGGTGTGCTTGCTACACAATCATGGCGACCATGGTAGAATTTGTGTGGCATACCTTTGCGGACAGCACAGCTCCATTGCAGGTGTGCCCACAATGCGGTCATTGCGACCATGGTAGAACTTGTGAGGCATTCCCTTGCAAACAACATTGTCCATCACAGGTGTGTCCGGTAATAGTTGTTCAAATAACACAACTCCAATTGTAACGTAATGTTGATATGCGATTGTCTTGGAACCAAAAGTACCTCCACTTTGAAGGTAACAAAAGTAGACAACTAATTAATTTATGTTGCGATATCAACCTTATCAACTGTCAACAAGTGGCACTCGTAGGTAAAAGTAAAATAAAATAGAGAAATGCTATCAAGTGCCTTTGAGGCATTTGCTAAGAAATACCCAAAAGTAATTTTATCTTGAAAATTGTGTATTTAACTTATTGAAATACCCAAAAGTAATTTTTTTCTACATTGAATTAGCAATTGTTTACATTTTTAAATCCTTAACTAGTGCCCTTAAACACTTGTTAGCATAACCCTATAAAATATCATTGATCAAAACAACCAATGGATAAATTATCGTGATGAGGAGTGACCTAATGGAATGTTGGAAAGAGAGCACAACACAAACCTTTGAGGGTCATTAATTATAATTTGTTTTTACTGAATTGATTTTTTTTTCAAGTTCAACATTTAATTAATTTTAGGGTGGCAATGCCATTTAGCTTCCTTTAGCATGTTTTCCTATTTCTTCCCTTTGCAATGCCACTTAGCTCTTTTTATCTGCTTGTTTCTTTACTCTATAGATTTACAGTACATTACATCTGAGGAGGAAAAGGAGTAGGAGGAATATATTTTACAGAAACCTTCCAATTATTACTATAGTTCAAAAAAGTAAATATAGTCAGCTATTCAAACTTCATACAAAACTAAATAGTTACCACACCAATAGCTAAAAAAATCATATTTACTTCAAACATTATTTCTAAATAGAAATAAACATCGCTGAAGGCAATTGTTTAAAAATTATCACCCGAGTTTTTGTTTTGCAATCAACATATACTATCATTCACACTGAAGAAGAAAAGAATACCAGAATCAAGAATCTCCCTCATCAAACCCAAAGTAAGGCATGACAGAGAGGTTTTTTTGTGGGTACTCTAGGGAAATTGCTATCCTCATTCTAATCCACCGGAACCTCGGCTTCCATCTTCACATCCGAATTGCCAAGAATCTAACAGTAAAAAGGAACGGTCAAAAAAAAAATTCAAATGAAAGATGGCACACTTAACAAATATCAACATATAGCAGTGTTCGTTGTGCATGGTAGAAATTCAGCATGAGTATTAAGATGTATGACCCTAAAACAATCACGAGCATGGCCTCAGCTGTATCACCCTCAAAACAGTAGGACCTAAGTTTCTAAGATAAACATAAAGTTTATATATGCTAAATCTAATTAGGACCTATGTTTCAAATGAAGATCTTGAAGTTGGCTCAACTTATTGGCAGTAAAGGGCGGGAATAGTTCAGACTTCAGACAGCCTGTCACGAACCTATGGCCTAAAATGTATTAGGCATTAGGCAGGGCCTAGTTACTAAGTAAGTTAGGTTAAAAGCTTTTAAAAGTTAATTTAGCAACAAAAAAAAAACTGACTTCAGACGATCCGAAAAGCTTTTAATTCAAACAAGTTGGTCCATTTATATGAATATAATTAACATAATAATATTTTTATTAACATTATTTTGGATTTTTATGGTAACATCTTAAACTTAAATACTAGGTCTGTTTAAAGGATTTGACCCCTACATAAAAACTTAAGCCTGGAGCTATAAGCTCAAATTAGAGGCAAGCTTTATAACGTGTTTGAAAGTCTTACTGCAAAGCAAAAATTAAATAGACTTTCAGACCATATTATACTCTACTCAAGATCAGGCAATGGAAATGAGTCTCCGCAGATAGGTCCCGGACAATCTTAGGCCTTGATTCGAGAAAAAAGGCCAGGTCAGTTTAGTCTAACTGAACAATTTCCATGCTCGATGGCAGTCAGCGACCTTGTCATTCCAAGCTATTATGTGTGCAACCATATATAGATAAATGTTCAGGTCCTAACTTGCATTAATGATTTTAGGACATCATAATAATATGAATATGAGAAAAACCAAAAAGACTTGATGCATAATCCCTAATCTACCACTTGCAATTGCATATCAAAATGTTTGCCAAACTTAAGTATTTCAGTGCAACAAGTCATGCTAGATATTGTTTCAGTACCTTCATGAAGTCAGACAAGACTAAGAAAGAATCCTTTGTATAACCAGCTTCTTCAAGAACCTGGGCCAGAACTTCCTGTATGTACAAAACAGAATACATCAGAAGCTGTTACAAGCAAACCAAATCATCCCTCATTCTCCAATAAAATCTTCATTCCAAACCTCATTTACATATTTTCAATTACACATACACATAAATAACATCCCTCATATTTTCAACAGACACAAACACACTCAATGACTTATATTTTAAAGGGGTGAAGGGTGCAATCAGAAAAAGTGTTCAAATAAAGCTTTATCTCATCTCCTGAGGTTACATACTGTCTTTTGTTTAGTTTTCCAGCTTCTCCGAGAATAACTCCATAAATTGGCCCATACTCTCCTACCCTTGTGTTATTATTTGATTGTCAATCCCGTAAAACATATTGTTGGGTTCAAATGTGAGTGATCGCCAGCAAATCAAATTCCCAAATCAGTTTCAAAGAAACCCAGAATAGAAATTGAGCATTCTCTATGGTAGATAACTAGGACGGAAACGGTGAAAGGCCAATTCATACACAAAATCCATGAAACATAGGGGGGGAAAATGCATAACAGGAGCAACAGAAAGATTGGTAACCTTTCTTTGATGTTCAGACATATATTGTCCAGTCAAATCCCTCAAAACCGTCAACATGTCGTCAAAATTAACTTTTCCATTGCAATCTGTATCATAAACCTTGAAAATAACTAGAAAATGAAAAAATCATCAAAATTCATTGAATCCAATACAATACAATAAACTAAAGATGAATTACGATATGTTAAGATGAATTAATACAAACATTCAATTTTGTGTTGAAGAGTGGCGCGTGGACTGAATGCAGACAAGAAAGCTATAAATTCCTTGAAGTTAAAGCCATCGAGCATTCTCAACAAACTCTGCAAAATTGAATCACTCATTCGCATTTTAGAATTCAAATCGATTTATAGCAGCTTGAGAGGGAGATACCTGAGAGAGAGGATTGACGGCGAATTCGGGAATGGAGAGAAATTCATCGGAAGGAATGAAACCACAGTTGTTGCGATCGAGTTGACAAAAACGCTGGTAAAGAGAAACGATCTCTTGCTGAGTAACTACACACGGAAATGGAAGAAGTGAGAAAAATAGAGATGAAGGTAAGAATTAGAGATTGAAAAAGAGAGTATCGTTAGTTACATGCGTGTTTGCAGTGTTGTTGAACTTCTTCAATGTCGTACTGTGTGAGCATGGAAGATGTGTTACCCATCGATCGATCACTCACTCAACCCCTCAGACTCAGAGAGAGTGAAGAGACACGACTTCGCTCGCTTAACTGCCTACTGTTTCTTAGGCCCACATCAATCAATACCGAATTTTAGCCCAATGGGCTAATTGACTTTTGACCCTATCGAGGAAGACTACGATGCTAGCTAGCCTTCTCAAAATTGTGTGGTAGTGTAGGTTTTTTTTACTTTTTAGTTGAGAGAAAAAATACAAATACATTTTTTTTAAGGATGATTAATATTCAATACATAGAAATTAAGTATTGGCACGGCTGGTATATATGTATACTATTTTTTGTTTTAAAAAAATGTATACTTTTTTTATTTTGGAGAATGTTAACTAGTGCTTCAGGGACATTGGTTAAACACCAAATGAAGTAAGTTTTTATTAAAAAGTAATGTAATTATTACTTAATAAAAGGTGACAGTTTATATTTCTAAGACAGAAATTTCTTTTATGAATTCCTTAACCAGTACCCTGGGACACGGTTAACAAGACCTTTTTATTTTTTAGAAAGAAAAAAAAAAGGGTAGCTAATACGTGTAAAACTGTAAATATTAAATTTCTTAGAAGGCTTCGATTCAGGGCCAAATTAACAATGCATGTACCGGCATTTCTTATTGTTCACTGAACTGGAACTGACAAGGTATCCAATGCAAAGAGAATCGTCCTCCTATGAACAAAAAAATAAGTTATAATCATACGCTTTTGTAGTTTTGCAATAATAATTAAACCGTCATTTTGAATTATTGTGCAGTTTATAATTAATCAAACATGATTCCCTTGGATTTTACCGGTGTGGCATATAATGGTTCATATGTCTCAAAATAACTACACATGAGTCTGGGAAGTTTAATTAAACATCGGCAAATCTAAAATCCGAAAGGATAAAAAAGAAAAACAAATAAAATAAACGTTGGAGTATCAATGGGACATTGAATGTACATGGCATATGTATGGGCTTCAAGCATTGTAAATATGTGATTGTGTTTCTCATTCCTTCACGTGGGTACCAACAAACGAATATGACATGTCTGCTCATACATATGGCAAATTAGAAAACAAAAGGGTTAGTTATCTGCTGCATAATTTTAGTATTAGTTTAATCTTGCACTTTTACCCTAACTGAAACCTTGTAAATTACTCTGAATCTCATATCGGTTGAGGTCATTTTGCAATTGATTGATATGAGATTTCTTGTTGACAAAAGTTTACGTGAAGTAAATTTATTATGGAGAGATTTCACATTACTCTCTCATATGTGTGTTGAGATATTAATCCATAATAATAGGAGTTAGTTACAGACATATAGCTAGTTATTTTGTTAAAGTTTGTTACTTGACTAACAAGCAACTACTATAAATAGGTTGTAAACATTCTATTCATTTACTAATGAAAATTAAGTTACAACGAATTATTCACTTCTCTAATTCTCATCATCATAATCTCATCATTCATCATCTTTCATAGATTACTTAGAGGGCAAGAAATCAATAAATTGCGCTAACAATGTGATGATTACACATTAGAAATCCACTCCTCCACTGGTGTTGAAAAAAATGTGTAGGGAAGCTTCGGTTTACAACTTGGATTTATAATCGTCTGTAAAATTTGAGTATTGTTCAGAACAAACAGAGAATTTACCTGGAGAGGGTAAGGATACTCACAATGGTGGTGGACCGATGAAGGAGGTGCTCCGATCGCTGATGGCGGCGCTTTGAGGATGTTGTACATGCAAGTGCTCCGACGCTGCAAGTCAGTGTATGATCAAGAGTGAGAGTGGAGCATAAAGAGATCAATACATTGTGGGCTTGTCAAGAGCTCTTTATATAGGGTCGAGGAGACCGTTGTGTAGTCATGGGGCGGCCGTTATGAAAGGCGTCCAATATGGCAAGATTGAATGAGCGTTACCAACCATTAGTAGCCGTTATAGACTATTATTGATAGAAGAGGATTCAATACTTAAGGTAGGCTTCGATTGTTGGACCTTTGAGTAATTAGACCTTAATTTGTGACGGGCTAGGCTTTTGCCTAGTCCCAAACAAGTATATATTAATTATTGAATAACAATTAAAATTTATCTTTCAGAGATGTAATGTAATTTGTTCACAATAATAACTCTTTGTGAGACTAAACCCAAGTATATGTATGAAACAGTCGGTGTAAAGAACAAAAATATGAGCTGAAACGAGAGATACGTGACATGACTTGTCGGCGTTGGTGCATGTGGTGCAGAAAAACCACAACACAAGGTCGCATGTGCCAACGTTCTAGTAATACAATACTGTTTTTGTCGAATACAACTGATGCTAAACATTGTATCGGAGCAACAAGTGTCCCCTTTACGGGCTTCACCCATTCAATAAAATAATTAGGATGTCTATATGCTGTGATCTTTAGGTAAGACAAACTGTCGTTTTCGAAAAACACTTTATTTTTGGGAAGGAAAAATAAAGAAAATAGTATAAAGATGTTGACACTAATTTCCATCAACACTAGCATGGTGGAGCTTCCTTGTGAGTCATTTACAATTAATTTTCAGTTGTGGTGTGAGCTATTTGGATTTCTTTCTTATTCCTTTATAGACTTTTTGATGCATAACATCGATTCTTGATTGTTGAACAATATGAACGGTACTCCATGGTGGTGGCTCTAGGTCGTATTTTGATGATTGAAGCAGTGCATGAGAATATTTAAAAATAAATAAGTTATTACTATCTCTCCATCCTTGTGTTTTAATCCTCGTCAACAATGATTCTTGTCCATATATTGGATCCCTTCTTATTTTGGTTGTGTGCAGTTGAATGAGAGGATGATGTGATTAACCGTGGGACTATGGTGTCTTGTGAAGGTGTGACTCACCATGGGAATTTCTTTTTTGGGGTTGCTTACTCTCTCAGAATTATAGGCCATTCTTAAAGGTCTGAACGTGACTTTTGGGAAGGGTTTCATATCTATTTATATTGAATCCGACTCAAAGGTGATTGTAGGTTTGATCCAAGATACTTGCAAATTGCAAAGTTCAATATCTTCACTCTCTTTTGGTGAATCGAGTGTTGTAAATATTTGCTTATATTTCAAAAGTTCAAATATAAACATTACTTAGAATAAGTGAAAAATATTTTCAGTTGATCATAATTATTAATTAATTACTCAAGTTATTACTTTTGACTGTTTATATGCTAACAAACCATTCATTTAATCTTTCAGAGTCATCAAAGCATATAAACAGGTTTTCACCTTATGTATAATATGTTGGCATAATTTTAGCAACTATTTTGACTTCCTCCTCTCAAAACGTGTTCAACAAGTTGGCTGAATAGTATCCCTATTTTTATGCCAAGAATTGGTTTTCAAAGCAGTAGTAGTACGTGTATATCCCACATGTTTATTGTGCTCAACGGTTAATTTTGAAAATAGCCCATATAATAATTGTTTTGAGGAGCACATAGACAGTAGAGAAAAACCCGATAACACAACTCACGTACAAAACAAAATATATCACTTTCTCACTTCCTTTTTTCTTTCTGGATCACACTACCTGTCACATAAAATCTCTTGTCAGTTCTGAATCCTCGGCTTGCCGGGAAGGGTCTGTTAAATCTGGAAGGGTTAGCGTTTTACACGCGGAAAATCCTTGAAGACAGTGCGTTCAACACGTCTCAGATCTATCTCATTGTTTTTATTTTGCAGGTCTTCGTAGCATTTTCTACAACATCGAGTCATTGATATCTTTCGTCATTTGGATCATTTTTCTTTATCCCACATTTTTCTTCACCAAGAATGGCTTGCGAATGCCTTTTCCATATATAATTTTTTATGTAATTCCTAATTACTTCTCTTCTGTCTTTCTGAACAATAGCAATGCAGGCGGCGAAGCTAGTCAAAATTTTAAGTAAAGGCGGCAAAATATATAAAAGAAACTAAATATATTTTTACGAATCTTATTTTGATAGTTTTCGTCTTTGACAAAACTCTTTATGTAATTAGTATATAGACTAAAAGTTTCAAAATAGAAAATAAATTTATTTAATAAAGTGATAATTTTTTGTTTTATATATTTCTACTAATAATTTTCACAAATAAACTTATTTGGGTTAACTAAATTTACATTATTGGAGTAGCTAGACATAGTGTCCATTTGGTAGGACATACAAGCTAGCTTATAGCTTATTGACCTATATTGGATAAGTTCGTATGACAAAAAAAACTATGTTTGGCAACAAAAAATTTATAAGGAGTTTATAGTTTATTTTACGAGTTCATAACTTATTTTTCAGACGCTATTTTAAATAGCGTTTGAGCTTATAACTTATTGTTTTTTCTTTCACTTTTACCCTTACTATTTTATCTAATATCAATTTTTACTCTTTTTGATTTAGTATGAAATTAAATAAAAGATTAAATGCAGTATACGAAAAGATTAACTCTCATAACAATCAAAGATATAACATTGCCTCGATTAATGGCAAATACTTGAACAAGAATTCTTTTTTTCATACGATTGGTTATTTGGTTTGATAAAAAAGAATGTATAATGTTGTTCCAGAATGATAATTGACAGCATTAGCGTAAAAGTAAAATGTGATGGCTTCACGGTGTATTTGGATCATGAATAAAACTAAGTTTTTTTTTTTTACTACATAAAAAGGGCATGTTATATTTACATTTATTAGCCATTCAAACCATTGATTTATGTAAAAGTCTTGGTCAATGGTTTCTCTAGTTTTCTCTATCTAGGTTTTCTCTTAGAGTTTCTTCATTGAGGGGTGGTTTTGAGTCAATTCTTGACCTGAAATCACTCATCTTCATCTTTTTCTCTCTATTTCAATTTAAATAAGTGATTTTCACATAGATCAAGGTTTTTTTCTTTGTGATTTCATCATCTAAGTGTGATGGTTTGTTGTTCGTCGTCTTATGCGGCATTGTTTGATTTCTCGTCTTCGTGCGGTGTTCATTTGATTCATATTGAAAGATCGATTATTCAATCAAAGATTTGGGCGTCAATGTTGCAGATCCGGAGGCCATGGATATTTCGGTCACTTTAATTTTATCATATATTTTTGTAGGCATTATGCCGTTATTAACTTGGATGCTGTGAGTTTGTTCGCAGATTCATCTTTTTTTGTTTTTAGCGGTGTTGAATGATGTAATCTCTCGATTTGAAAGAATGAATATCATTTTGTTTTTGTTATAAAAAAAAACTATTAATTTTAGCAAACATTTCAATTAGTTTATATCAATCAATGGTTATAAACTATCAAATAATTTATCAGCTATCCACCACTATTTTTATCAAACTGACCATAAAAATATACTAACTTATCAAAAAAATAATTAAAAAAATTGGGGTAGTCAAAGCCAACTCAATGCATAACTACCCTCCATCCTTGAATGTTGTTTTTCCTTTTTTCTTTTATATGTTGTGGGTAGGGACGGAGCTAAAGGTTGGACCATCAGAGGTCGTGGTCTTTCCAAGTTTCTTTTAATTTTTTTATACTAATATGCTATATATTGTATTGTTTTGTCAATATATCTATATATAAACTATTTTTAACTTTATACGATATTGTATAATGAAATATTTTTTGATTCAATATTTGCTGGGTTTTTGTAAAAAAAAAATGATAATAGTGTTAACATTTAAAAAGATAAAGGATTAAAATGAAAAAAATAAAATAAAGGACTAAAATGTTACTTAAATTAAGTAAGGGACTATTAATGTAATTTTGCCTAAATATTTTTAAGTGAATCACCGTCGATGTTCATGTAAAATCATACGTTGAAAAAAAATCAATTATAATGAAAAAAAAATAATATTATAAACTATTCATTTTGTTTTTGCTAAGTATAATGATTAGATTTACACATTTCAAGAGTGCAGAAAAATGGAATCTAAAATTCGAACTTCAACTTTTGCCAATAATAATTGAATTACAATTACACGATAATATTATTCGTATTTTAACCATGTATACATGTTTTTGTCGTATCCACCACTATGAAGAATCAAGTATAAATAAATATCGTATTTATTGGTATGAACATATGCGTACCCTGTATTGATTATCTGTTGTGGGAGAATATGATGAGTTAAATGACGAAAAATATATAAGTTAGTAATTACTATTATGCATGGAATAGAATATAAAATTAGTTGTTCCTGTGAGCTTAGCTCATTTGGTTAACCATTTGGTAAGAGATAATGCACAATTTGTATAGGGGTCGGGGTTCGAACCCCAGACACCCCATTTATTCATCTTTAAGGTGAATTTCTCTAAAAAAATAAATATAAAAGTAGTTAGAAATGAAGGTGTGGTAGATGTGATCAAGTAACCCACCCAGCCCAGCGACCGTAGCTAATTCCAATCAGAAGAATTTTATTACTATAAACAAAGAAAACAGACAACAAACTACCAAGCGAACTTTCATTCATGTTTTCGGACATGGAGGAAAAAGACAAAAGTAGATAACTTGGTTGGATGAAAGGAACAGAATATTCACCATTTGCTGATAGTGACCCATTTTGATGTAAGCAACCCATTTTACTACCGAATAGTAAGCAGTAATACGAAATAAAGAAATACTACGTGTTTTCCTTTACCTTTTCCTGATTTTGACATAATTCATTGCCTCTTTTTTTAAGGAGGACTTTAATTCTTTTTCTTTTTTTTTTTTGAGGGAACTTAATTCATTGTTTTGTTGATATTGATTCCATGCCAGTTTTTTTTTTTAAATTAAATAAACTAGACCATCGACATGTGCTAACGCACGGGTCATATCGAAGGTAATATTTTACGGTAATAGGTAACAAAATAGTTTAGATGAATGTCATGATTGTAATATAGTATTTCATAATATTAAGAAACATAGACGTTGGTATTGTACCATAACATAATATTTCCATGACATCGTCCTTGGTACCGTAACGTAACATAATAGATTAAGTATAGCGAGACGGATTAACGGTTATTTCTTTCCAAAAAAATAGCATATAATTAGGAACATAATTTTATTTTACTTTAGATAAACATTAAATGCAAAAGTGTGGAGGAAAAAATTAGGTTAAGTATAGCGAGACAGGTTAACATTTATAAGTAAGAGACTAGACGGGTTAACGGTTATTCCTTTCCAAAAAATAACATCTAATTAGGAACATAATTTTATTTTACTTTAGATAAACATTAAATGCAAAAGTGTGGAGGAAAAAATTAGGTTAGGTATAGCGAGACCGGTTAACATTTATAAGTAAGAAATATAGCGAGACGAGTTAACGGTTATTCCTTTCCAAACATATAGCATCTAATTAGGAATATAATTTTATTTTACTTTAGATAAATATTAAATGCAAAAGTATGAAAGGAAAAATTAGGTTAAAATTAAATTAAGTATAGCGAGACGGATTAACATTTATAAGAGTAATATGATTGGACCCGCTTATGGGCCAACTGTCACGAGATTGACCGAGACAAGCCCCGGTTTTAAGGCGGACCATATATAGAGAATCAAGTAAAAAAAATGGATATATTGTTAAATTTTAATGCAAAGTTGCATGTGTCTTAAGCAGAGTGTTTGCGCTGCTAGTCCGTTTTTGAAATTATTGTTAATTTATTGATTTAGAAAATAAAATTATCAATAGACTCTCATTTGTAAGGGTATCGTAGAAGGTTCCGTGTAATGTTACACCGTTCAATATTGTTTTACTTGATATATATTTTTTAAATTTAATCGTTGGATTATAAGTTTATATCATATAGATCATTCATATAAATTTTTATGAAAATTTAAAATCATTTGATATGTTATTGAGATACATCAATATTAATGGTTTATGCTCTTTTATGGAACAACATTAATCTTAGTGTATCTGAATGACATATCAAACGATTTTAAATTTTCGTAAAAACTTACATGAATAATCTATGTGATATAAATTTACAATCCAACAGTCAAATTTAAAAAATATGTATCGAGTAAAACCATATTGAGCGGTGTAACATTACACTGGTGTAATTTGATCCCCTATATATACGTGTGTGTATATAGTAAAATACATAAACGGTTAATACTAAATTGGATCTTTTTTTTCTCGTTTCTTCTCCTAACTCTCTACCTTTCGTATATATAATAAAATAAATAAACGGTTAATACTAAATTGGATTTTTTTTTCCTTCTCCTAACTCTCTATCTTTCTTGATTATATTTTTCTTTTTTTATTGAAAAGAGTGAATAAAATTAAGAGAGATAAAATTAAAAGAATGAAAGAAGAGAAGAAAGAATGTGAAAATGTACCTTCGATTAATGCAATATCTTTTTCTAACTATATAAATAATTCAAATTAAAGGAGAAAGATAAAGGTGGACAAGCTTGTTGTAAAGATGGCAACCTTAACTTAACACCTTAATCACACGGGTCCTTATAAGTCAAATCAGAAGAATGTAATCTCAATTGTCGCTAGAAATGCTATCTTCCTCTTTCATTGAAAATACAATATTTTATTTATTTGCACAAAGTCACAAGTCCCTAACTAATTTCCTCTTAACATTCATAAACCACTTTTTGCATAAGAGAAAAGATAAAGTGTATTGTATGCGTGTCTTATGATATGAAACCTTAAAGATAATGATTAAATTAGTTTAATTTATCTTTCTTTTGAATTATTTTTTATTAACTTTATTTTAGCTTCTTCAAACAAAAAAATAAAATTATTAACTTTATTATTTTACTTGCCTGATGTGCTCGTATGTGTTTGCTTTTTTTATAAAAGTAATCGAAAATTATGCAATTCATTTTGATTACCGACGTTGGTGTGAATGATTACATAATTTCAGAATTTTTTATATGCAAGTTTAAACAATAATAATATCAATTTATATAAATTTTTTCCTAAACAAATATTGACTAATATAATTTTAGAATATGTTTATCAATTTTTCATGTGTATGATAATTATTTTGAAAATTTAATAGTGATAACTTATCCCGTGTATAATAACTTTATAATATGTATTAGTAATCATTTTTCACATGCAGAATAATTATTTTAAAATTTTATAAAATGTAACAACGATTACTTGTCCCGTGTATAATAATTATTTTAAAATTTATATCAGTGATAACATGGCTCATGTATTATAATTACTTTCAATATTTTATCAAAGAGAACATGTCACATGTATAATAATTATTTAAAATTTTTATTTGTGACGACTTGTCCCGTGTATAATAATAATTTTAAAAATTTTAGCAGGACAGTTTGTTAAGTGTATAATAATTATTTTAAAAATTTATCAGTGACAATATGTCATGTGTACAATTATTATTTTTAACTTTTTAGAAGTAACAACTTATCTCTTCCTTGTATTGTGTAGACTTTTTTATTGTGTATAGATTTTTAGTAACGACAATTTTTGAAGTGTATAATAATTATCGAGTTATATAATTTTATAATATGTTTGCCAACTTATCATGTGTATAATAAGTATTTTAAACATTTATCAATGACATCATGTTTCGTTAATAATTATTATTTTTAACTTTTTAGTAGTGACAACTTATCCCTTTCTTATATTGTGTAGACTTTTTTATATTGTATAGTTTCAGCAACGAAAACTTTTCAAGTGTATAATAATTATCAACATTTTTTTTTTCCTTTGCTTCTCTCTAGAGCTCCTTGTATAGGGAAAGTAAATTTGTTTGGTTACATATAATTTCATTTTAGCTACTTCAAAAAAATAAGTATCGACTTATATAATTTTAGAATATGTTTGCCAACTTGACATGTGTGTAATAATCATTTTAAAAATTTACCGGTGACAATATATCCCGTGTATAATTCTTATTTTTAACTTTTTGGAATTGATAACTTGTCTCGTGTATAATTATAATTTTAAAATATGTATTAGTGAGGACTTGCCTCATGTATATTAACTATTTTAAAATTTGTATTTGTGACGACTTGTTATTAAAAGGTAAAATTAGTTGTGACCGACTATATTGTATTTTCAATAGATGTAAGAATTGTCGTTGTAGATCACTGAATCAAAAGAGGATAATACGAATAAGGAAAAAAAAGATTTTGTTGTTAGAAACATATTTTTCTTTCTTCTTATGATTTAACTAAAAAAGGGTCATACTGTGCATCTGAAAAAGAAGACATCTTTAATCAAATCAGTGAAAAATATTCGATTTTCCTCTTAAAAATAAAGGATAACATCTTCCTCTTAAAATTATTTTTTTCCCAGTTTACTCGTGTTTTTTTTTCCTTCATATAAATAAATAAAAAGGAGAATCGTGGGAAAAAATCTTACACATGAAAATTATTTCTAGATCTAACTTTTACATATTTATGGTCTCTTATTTTTTTTTCCTAGATCTGTTTTTGTAGATCTGAAAAAATGGTATAGTAATAATACTTACTACAATCACAACAACAAAACCGTGTTTTTATGTATCTTGCATGATTATTTTTTTGTTCCAAATGCTTTTCTCTAATTTATTTTTTTACACATGAAAGAAAAATGATTAATTCTACTATATTTTCTAATTTATTTGTTAAAAGTTTTTTATGAAGAAAATTTGTTTCATCTATTTGTTTTTCGCCCTGTAAAAAAAATCTATTTGTTTTTTCGCTTCTTATTTTACTCATGAAAGTGTATATATTTTACCCATGAAAGTGTGTGTATGTATACACACACACATGAATATTATTTCGTAATTATTTATTTATTGACCTAGACTATTTTTTTTACACATAAAGTAGCTTTGTTTATTCAATTGATCAGACAATAAAAATGAAGTAGAGATAATGAAAGATCAAAGAAATGGAGAAGAGACAAAAGTTAGTTAATGAAAGTGATAAAAAGAAAGTGAGAGAAAGAAGAAGTTATTTGAAGTGAGGGAAGAGAATGAAATTTGAAAATCAAGTCAGAGGGAGGTAAATTATAGGATTAGAATCAAGTGAAGAGAGGGAAAAAAATTGAATTTGAATTGAGGTTTGGTTCAGACATGAGAAAATGTAATAATTGTCATAATGTTAAAAATAATATGGTATCTAACCAAAATGTTTGAGCATATTTAATCATTTGTAGTGTAAATTTGAAAAAGTACCAACCAAAGACATCACTTTAATCACATGACATCGTCTTGTAAATTTTGGAGACTTTTTACCCTAAAATCAATGATGTGGCAGAAAAGCAAGAAAGGGCAAATATGAGTTTTCCACAACATCTTCTTTTCTTATATTAAGAGGGATTTGCAACAAAAAAAAAAAGTGCTCCTTCAAAAAAAAAGTGTTGGCTCTCAATTTTAAAACTTGGTTTTTTGTCCCCTTGTTTATTTATTTTTTAAGAATTTTAGCCTCGTGTCATTTTTGAGTCATTTTTAATGATGTGACAATTATTTTGAAGTAGCAGCGTTTGGTAGACATAACTTTATTAACATAATATTCAATGTGGTCCAATTTGTGTTGTTGTCGTAAATGAATAGGCTATGTCATAAAAATTACCAAAAAATAAGACCAGGGAGCAAAAAATAAGTAAAATGTAGGGACCAAAATACTATAATTTTTTAAATAGGAGGACCAAAACTTCATTTTTAAAATAGGAGGACCAAAAATGCATTTAAATAAATAGAGGATTATTTGGTTGGGTAAATAAGGATGTATGTTTTTTTTACTGAAAGGATAAAATTCTAAATATAATAATTAAAATGAATGGTAAAATTGAAAAAAAAAATTATATCAAAACTTGGTATTCTCTTCGTATATATGCATGAAATTGTTTAAATGAATGGTAAAATTAGAAGATAACATGAATTATTCTCTTCATATTCTTCCATAGGGCTACAACATAATGAATCTAGAGAATAGATCGCATTATCCATTCGGTGAATCTAGATAATAGATCGTATTACCTATTCATATAGCGATTGACGAATCCATGCAAGAATCATAATATTGCATTGGACCCATGGAGCAAATGATCATAAACCGAGGGTTTTGGAAGACTTCTGTCGATTATTTTTTTCTTTGTTCTTCGAAATCAATGCAACGTGTGCATTGACCCTTGCCCCTCATGTGGTAATCTTGTGATCCAAATGTGGAGAAACAAGAATCAAGGATGTATTTTCATTTGAGTGGAAGTGCAAGTAATAGGAATTTGTGAAATTCATTGAGAAATCGAATAGCTCAGAACAACCATGATCGAAGAGGAAAAGTGAGAAGGAAACATGCAAAAGATGCACGAGGAATTAAGGGAAAGACACACAGAACACAGGGAATAAGAAGCGATCAATAATGACTACCATAGATAAATCGAGCTAAGAATAAACTAAATTTCATTCTTGATGATGTAAAATCAGTTTCTTGCTTACATAGTAAAAAGCCAAAAGGCCATGTATTTTTGTGTATACTCCCTCCGGTCTCATTTGTTAGCAAATTTTCACTTTATAGATTCATTGAATTAATGATATATGCGGTCTATAACATAGATCACATACATCATTTATTCAATAAACTTAAAAAGTCAAAATTTATTTATAAATGAAACCAAAAAGAGTGCGCACGCGCACACGCCCACACACACATACTCGTATGAACTAAGGTAATAATCAAACTAACAATCTATTAACAATCGTCTTTAAAAAAATCTATTAATAATCTAACTAACTGTACAATATTATAGGATATTAACCATGGTTAATTTAAGTAACTATATACATTGATAATTATCAACAATCTTAAAAGAGAAGTCAGATTTTAATGATTTTAACGTCATCAACGTTGTAGGTCTCAAAATATGTGTAATAATTTGCCACATTATCAATGTAATAATTTTTTTTTTTATTAACACAGTGTTACACAATTCGTAGGAATGTATTAGCCTTTTTTTTTTTTGAAGGAGGAATGTACGAGTCTTTTATTATTGTACATATTGACACGCTTGTTTATGGAGTATTACGTCCATTTTTATCAATCAAGTCCATAAAGACGAGGTTTGAAAACACCTAAACGGCATAATGCGTCAAAAATACGTTGTTGCATGCATCATGCCACTAGACAGAGTTATTGTCACACAGTGACATTTAATATCATTGTATTGTATAGTCGACGAAAGCTAAGTAAAAACAATCAATCAAAAGTTAAGAAAGAAAAAAAACTATTTTATTTGGAATTGATTACTATTAAAAATGATATTTGATGTTAATTAGGTCTTTGAAATACTCGAGGAGAAAATGCTACTGGTTTTAATTCTAACGAACCAGCAAGTCCTATAATATAGTACATACCCAAATATAATAGTAGTAAATATTTGCGATGAATGAATAATTGACCCCACACGTTGTTACAAACGATGATTATTGTAGCAATTGGAGATAAAAAATATGTACTTTTAGAATTAAGAAATAATAAAAGTTTAGTAAAATAAAAAAAATGATTAATTATAAAGACAAGAACAAAGAATGGTAATAGCAGTTAGATTAGAGGAAAAGAACAATTAAAAGTAGGTGGCGCGAAAACAACAGACCCCACGTCTCCCTCCTTTTTCCTTAACTGAAG
>Ga0228711_1005383_pt1 | contig 19475 bp, 6 predicted proteins | sample MedpolnodulmetaG_2_FD_177996 | JGI IMG/M metagenome (GOLD analysis project Ga0228711, IMG submission 177996) | Root nodule microbial communities from Medicago polymorpha collected in Santa Monica, California, United States - brown nodules | ecosystem: Host-associated > Plants > Roots > Nodule... | reverse complement strand
GAAAAGGAAAAAAAACTTACCACCAAGAGAAAAGGAAGAAACGGTCAAGCTTGAGAACAAGGAGAAGAGAGAAGGAAAAGAGAAAAGCATGAGCTAACATAGCTTGAAGAGACTTGAATACCCTTCTCCAACTCATTACTCTTCTTCGAACCAGCATTTTTGTATTGCCGCAAAAATCAAGAAATCGCAGAGACTGAAGAGAGAGAGAGACAGAAACACGCGTATCTATGTTGAAGAGGATGAATGAAAAGAAAAGAAGAGTGTGCGTGACTTTGGAACAGACACAACTATTGCTTTTATTTTTCTCTTTCCCTTTGTCTTCTGTTTTACGCCAAACCAATCTTTTTTTTAATTTCTCTCTGCGTTTTTAGTTCTGCAAAAGGGAAATAATTGTTGGACCAAAATATCCATTTTCAAACTTTATCTTTTCTATGTAAATGGTGGGACCATAGGTATCTGGTACGATATTTATTTATAGGATTAAGTATTTTTTTTATTTTTATCAATATATCAACTTTTTATTTTAATCTCTTTAAAAAGTTTTTTTTTGAAGAAGTTAAATTAGCCTATATAAGTTGACATCACCAAAAAGAATCGAACCTAAGGAGAAGCACACTCCTTAGGGTTTGTCTGGTTCGAGAGTTTTGGAGGGGAGGAGAGATTTTTAATTTAAAGTGTATGGTTCAATTTTTAGAATGGGAGGGGGAGGGAGAGGAACAAATTTTATTGCACTGTCAAAATTATCCTTGTATTAATTTAAAATCTCAATATTATCCTTGTAACAACATTTATTTTTATTATGTTATATTATCCTTGAAACATCTTTTACTATTATTAGGTTATAGGTTATATTATCTTGTAACAACTTTTATTGTATATTATTAAGAATTTTTCCTTGTAACAACTTTTATTACTCCTTGTAAAACCTTATTACTAATTCATTATTTCATCGTCTACATCGTGTTATTATAGATTATATCGTTATTATTTCGTTACTTTATTATCCTTATTTAATTAAGTTTAAGGGTAAAACAGTAAAATAATTTTAAAATCTCTCCCCTCCCCTTATGAACCAAACACACTTTTAATTAAAATATCTCCCCTCCCTCCGTTAAAATTCCTCACCTCCCCTCCTAATTCTCGAACCAAACGGACCCTTAGTCCCAACAACCTTCATTTTAGTTTTTAGCTTAAGCTTTTGGTTTTTATAAAATTTTCAATTGTCATTTTTTATCTTTATTTTTAAGTTAACTTATATGTAGTATTTGTAATTCTTAATGAAATTAGGTAAAAATGTGTAGAATATCGTAAACATTTCTCTTGAAAAAATTAGAATTTTTTAACCATATTGTGTATTTAGAATATTTTGTCCTTTCAAAAAATAATTTAGAATATTGTGTATTTAAAAGATTAAAATGAATATACAATAGTTACGTTACGTAGGACCTACTACTTATTTTAAAATCTATGATCACAGACAGAAAGAAAGTAAACGAGAACGACATTGTTCACAATTTCTCAATTTTGCCCTTCTGTATACATATTATGCATAGGGTATTATAATTTTTTATTAAAAAAACAAATAAGGTATTATAACTTCTTTTTTTAATCTTTATTTTCCTAGAAGAAAGAGACCTTAGTAATTTCAAGTTTGATCAAAAAATAAGTAAATTTGACTAAGAATTGTTTCACTTAAAAATTGAACTCGTATTTTAATATACACACATTTTATTTTTATTATTTCTTCACGCAATTTAATTCTTATTCTTATTTTTATACCCGCATTTTAAAATCTAAGGGCATTTGCATCCATCATCGGTCGCCCCGTTCCAAACATTTAATGGGTCAGCGCAAATTGTGAGAAAATGTTCCTCTTAAATAATTATTTTTAAATTTGAAAATATTTCAATAATATACAAAAGAAATAAATTATTTCATTTAATATAATACACCTTAATACATCATAAAAGTTTTACAAAATATCAAAAAACTTCTATTTTCTCAAAAAGCATATGAAGCGGTTTCTTCTGGCATTTTGAGATGCAAAAAATTTATAATCGCATTAACAATCAATGTTCTCATGCATACCCTTCTCAATTGACAAAGTTGCCGCTTGGTTTAATCTCTCTTGTGGCATTGGGGATCCTTTACCAACTTATAAATCATCCATCAAAGAGATCCTCATATTGACTGTGAAAGTTGAACTCATAATACTACTGGGTTCATGACTATAGTTATATTTACATGAAAAAGTTATGTACTGGTATAAACATAGTATAATTGTAATCCATGAGGGATTATTCACTCATGTTTGAGGGGGATTGTTAGGTTCAGGTGCATGTTGTTTAGTTATACATTGATCATGGATGAGTTAAATGTTGGATGTGTAATAATGCCTTAAGACATTAGATAGAGATGCGGCTTCTCTCTCTTTTGTGGTATTAGAGTATTGATTTGTTGTTACTTTTGGTGCATTCCGGACACCCCAACAAGTGATAACAAAACTCTAGTTCAGCTTGATGGCACAACAGAAACATGATCCTAGTGTTCTGGATAAAGTATAGGATATGGAAGACTCACATTTGAAGAGAAAATTGTCGTATTCAAGTGTGAGTGGTTCGTCTTACATCATTTATGAATGAGTTAAATGTTGAATATATAAGAGACGTCACTCATATACCTACTATCTTAAAATTTTAGACGAAAATGTGGTGTCTCTTCCTTATAATCTTAGAGCATTGATCCTAGTTGCTCGTGACGCTCCCAAATTTCTACAACAACATATGTATGCTACATGCGCCAACAATGGCACTCAGAGTTGCCACACTCTCCCTCATTCTCCCACTTGTTGGATTTGACACACATTACACCACACCACAATGAAGCCATGTTATTAGAGGAATGTTATTTGAACAACCAATTTGGTGACAACTTATTTGATAACCATACTTTACAAAGAAAAAAGTGGTATTGGCACAGAAACCATAACAATAGAGAGATAAAGTAAAAAATAATGTGAGTATGAGAGAAAAGGTTGTTGCAAAAGTTGTCACTAAATAGATGTTCAAATATCATTTCTCATGTTATTAAGCGCTAAATCTTTATTTTATTTTTTAAAACAAAATTGTTTAAATGTACTTATTTTTCGTGTTAAATGCAAATTTTGTTGATTTTGTTCGATTTTTAGTTTTGAATTCAATTTTTTACGTTGAAATGCAAATCTTGTTGGTAGTGTATTTTTCTTCTTGCTCTCTACCTTTGGATTCATGAGAGTTTTTCTCCTTCTTTTGATGGGTTCGGTATAATGAACCACATTATAGGTGTTCATTAACGGAGGAGGTAATAATATTCTAACACAGACTAAAAACTACACTAAATTATCATAAAATTAACTTATTCACTCATACTTTTATAATTATTGCATTCATCAGTTCCCTACTTATATAAACTAGAATTGGTATATTCTCTAACAAACTAAACTCTGACTTATCACATTGGATCTTATAGATTCTTTTAGAAAACATGATTCATTATCCAACACTTTATTAATACTCATTCTCTTATCGATTAAAACTCATGTGAGTTTCACATTTTAAAAATGGGTTTTCTATAAAATAATGAGACATACACGAGTTTAAATCAATAAAAAGGTGAGTGTTAAAATAATAATCTTCGTAACATTTCTCAATATTCAATACAACTTGGACATATATTCTTTTATATTGAGCTACATTGGGTCTTGGGTGCCGTTTGTTGATAAAATAAAATAAATTTTATAAATTTATGGAACATCATCTTATTTAAGTTATGTGAAGATACATGCAAACTATGCAACATGACAGGTCACATTGCTCCAATATTATGAAGAGAAAATTAAAAAAGATAAGAGCCATTTCATCTTAATGCGAAACCCATGATTATGAGTTATGCCACCCATAGGAGATGATGCTACTATTGACGTTTGATTCCAATTTCATTTTTTATCAATATTTATTTATATTATCTTCAATTGGCCTTCAATTAATTAAAGTTGAAATTCATTTCTTTTATTATTCTTTTTTGTTGCTTCAAAATCAGCCATGCTATTTTAATCGTAAAACTTGGTGAAATGGATTTACACGAGCTGTTGGTTGATGAATATATAGCTTGTTGGTTGTTGTTCAACATCAAATAACTATAAAAGTCCTTGTCAACAAAAAAAATCATAAAAGTTATTATAAAATACTATAAACCAAATAATTGAATTCAAATAGTTGATGAATTTGATCAAATAACTAATTGTTGGAATGAATTTGTATTTAATTTTTTGATAGAATAATTTTTGAATCAAATTTTATTTCATACCTAATCGAACTCCAAATTATTAGTATCTCATTCTCATGAATGGAGGGTTAAAAAAATTGTATATTGATATTTATTATAAAAACATTGTATATGACTGAAACGGAACGAAGTATGAATGATTGGTTGAAATAATCCAAATTATTTGAATAGCCTTGCATGTCCTTGTCACAATCTTCTCACCTATTCGGTATGTCCTCTCTTCTATTTCCTAGTGCTTACGATTGTCAATTAATGAATTTTCAACAGATATATAAAAAATGAGCACTTCGAGCGTAAGAAACAAATCAGTGATTTGATGAGTTTGAAGATTCAATTCAACTTGATTATATAATTGTTTCAAAAAAATTCATGGTAGGATTAAAATTGAACCAACCAATCAATTGAACAAAAAAGATGTTGTTTGAATTTTTTTAGATAGATGAAATGGTAAAATTATTATAAATCCGCTCACATAAGTAGAGATGTCGAGGTTTAAACCCCAACCATGACGTTCAAACTAATAATTTTGATATTTTTTTTGCTCGTTGAACTATGACTTGTGGACATTGTTTGAATTTTTTAATACAAATTCCATATTTTTTTTTTCAAAATTATCAACCCTGATTGAACAAAACCAAACAAATCCATTCTTAATTCCCCTAAAAAAACCCATTCTTATCTAAAAATACCTTTAAACTTGCCACGTCAACATCTTATAGACACATCAACATCATAATAACCACATTTTTGGTCAAGTAGTCTAGTGGCTAGAATTCACCTTTTTCAAGGTGAATAAGTGGAGTGTCCGTGATTCGAACCCCAACCCCTGCATGTAATAATGCATGTCCCTGCTAACTGAGTTATGCTCACATTGACATAACCACGTTGTTTTAACTAGTTAAACTAGAATTTAAAAAAAGGACAACATTAATGTGTAGGTTTGAGACATAAAAGAAGGATGTATTGGATTGGGATTTCAAATAAATTTATAAGACATGTTGGTTATAAAAAAAAAAAAAAATTATATGGTATTTAATCAAGGTTTTTAAGAAATTTAAATAATCTTTTTTTGCTCAAAGAAATATAAATAATTTTTGTAGTATTCAATTAGGAATTTTGAAGACTTTTAAAAGAGTGTAACAGAATCTGGTGGCATTCAATTGAGATTTTTCACGAAATAAAATTGTCTCTTGGTTTTGAAAAAATGGATAGGATGAATTGACACCATAGTGTATGTACTTATAATGAGTACGATATCAAAACTAGGGTTTAGTATATGATTAGGTCATGATCCAGGCCCTAAATTACTTTTGCTAATAACTTAAGTCCTAAGTCACTTTTGATATAGAAAGCGCGTATCCTTAGGCCAATCCGAATATCTTGGTCAAATATTAGCCTTAAGATACAGGAAAGGCAGTTTCGGAGAAAGGATGAGGGGCGCACCCTTGTAGAGGGCCAGTGAGCCGTTTATAGAACATTGGCAGTTCGCAGCCCCCCAAGAACGAGTTAAAGGTGACAACCCACAGATGTACTTGCAAAAAATACATTAACATAGAGGAGATGATTTATATGTGAGCTCAACGGGGATTTCCCTAGTCCTACGTATCCATAAAGATCTTAAGGAATCAGAGCTACGTAGTTTTGTACTATTCGTGACTTCGATCTCACTATTTGAGTGATGGGTGTATTTATATATACAACATACAACCTATTATATCCTAATGTCAAGGGAGCCTTTTTCTAAGATGTCTCATTTGTTTGTTACATAAGTTGGCGTGGTTGTTCCTATTTGATAAATTGTGGCGAGTTGGTTTATTCATATCTAACAAATGGGGGCGAGCTCATTGCCCTTTTATGAATATATTCGTTATGTTTATCCACAACCCCCAAAGCATGAAACTTGTAAGGGAGAAGTTATTTTAATTATGACAAGCTTCATCTGGCTTGGTCACCCTTTAGGGCTATACTTTTATGAAGGTTCACAACCCCATAAGCATAAGGCATGTAAGGGCGAAATGATTTACTTTAACTCTGATAATAATTAATCGTAAATTGGCGAGCTCCCGTTTTTTCGCGAAATTGTCAAGTTGTTTTTTCTTCATTGAGGGATGTCTCTCATATGGGTGAAGTCCCTTAGTACTTATAGATTCTCGTTTAGTTTTTCAGGCAATGAAGAGTGACTTATCTTTTTTGCTTCAGAGTTTTCTTAGGTGCTTGCTCTTAAGTTATGTAGTCGTTTGCTTTGGGAACTCTTCATAACTTATTGAGTCGAGATTCTCCCATTTGGGGAGTTTTTACATGTTTAGGGATTTCAGCCCTGTTGATTCTTCCGTCGTGGGAAGTCTATCATAATTAGGAATTTCAATCTTGTTGATGCTTCCATCGTGGAAGTCTTATATGTTGCTCCTCTATAAGGGAAGTCTTACGAGCTACTTCCCTGTTAGAGTCGAAGTCTTACGAACTGCTTCCCTGCTAGAGGCAAAGTCTTACGAACTGATTCCATACTAGAGGCAAAGTCTTACGGACTGATTCCATGTTATAGGTGAAGTCTTACAAACCGCTTTCGTGCTGGAGGTGAAGTCTTACATGGATGCTTCCCTCTTTAGGAAGGCTTAGGCGTCATTATTATCTTTTCTTTCATGCAAAACAAATCTCAAAAACCAAGAAAGGTTAGGATAACGTTGTGTTTCATCTTCATGTTGTTAATGACGAGACTGTTGCTTCTATATGCATTCTTTTTTCATCTTTTATTTATGACGTGATGTTTGACGAGTTCTACTTTAATCTCGCCCTTGGCAAGCTTGTTTGGGTCCCCAACTTAATTTATCTGAAATATAACGATACTTGCGAAATTCCCCAGTGTATAATAAATAAAGGCGACTCAATCATATGAGAACTAACTACTCTTTCTCCCTCTCCCCTTAACTCTCTCATATTTGTGAACTTAATTATTTTATGTTATATTGCTTCTCTTAAATTTAAAATAGCTTGCACGTTATCTTATTTTCTACTCATTTCATTCTCCTTTTAATTTTGAACTAACTCGCCCACTTTATTCTTTTATATTCCTTCTCTTAACTTGGACCTAACTCTCCCGCTATCTTATTTTTTCTCTTTCTCTTCACGCTCCTATAAAATTAGAACTATCTCGTCCACTTCATTCTTTTATGTTTATACTCATTCTATCAATTTGGAACTAGCTCGCCTGCTATCTTATTTCCTACTCCGCAATTTGGTCTTTCAATACAAATCAAATGAACACCGCAATAAGACGCAAAATCAAACAATGCCACACAAGACGACGGACAACACAACGCCACACTCAGACAACAAAATCATGAAAAAACACAACAAAAAAAAAACTTGATATATGTGAAAACCGCTTATTTAGATTGAAAGAAATGAGAAAAAGATACAAAGAGATGATTTTAGGTCAAAAAAGATTTAAAACCACATATTCTCGATGAGTGAAGGAGAAAGAGAACTTAGAGGAAATGTCAAGTTTCTCTCACCACCAAATCCTTCGATATTATTAGCCTGAATTACTTTGAATTCTTAAAAGCCATTGAATTGAAATGTGTCAAAATCCAAATTCTTAAAAGTATTTTGAAAGAAGAATTGTATAGTTACTTAAAGACAATATTTTTTTTCTCTGAAAAAACATATATTTAGGTAATGCTCATAAAAACAGCAAATAAATTATTTGTGTTTCTAATCCCTTCAACTAAGAAGTTTACAACGTATTTCTCAAACACACCATCCACACCAATGTTGGTTATAACTTATAATACATAAACAAATTCATTTTATTTTACCAGAACATGAATAATTTCATATATGGTACAGTTAATAGTAAATACAAATAATGCTTGCTATCCTTGAAAATAAAGTCTAGAGCAATTATTATTTATTAGGAATTAAATTAAGATTAAAGAGTAAAACTTAGAGCAAGTTAACATCGGCCCATTAGCTCAGTTGGTTAGAGCGTGGTGCTAATAACGCCAAGGTCGCAGGTTCGAAACCTGCATGGGCCATTTTTTTATTTTTCTCTTTTTTTAGCATCTTTTTCCCATGCAATGGGTTATTACTTATTAGGAGTGTGATTTAAGGAGTTCTGTTATAATGATCCAGAGAGAGGTTGATTTGCACTTGGAAGAGATTCTATCACCAAGTTGCTAGGTGAGATGATTTCAAAGATCAAAGGCCTCACTTTTTAGGAGTTGTAGCTTCATCAAAGTTGCGCAGGATTTGACTTGGTTTTATGTCATTCTTGAGGGATTTTTCATGGCTGAGAATGTTGGTAGGAAGGCTATAAGGATTGATGAACACGACCCTAATAGCCTTACTACTTCTATGGTGGATGATGTTTTCTATATCCACTTCCAAACCTTACGGAACCAAGAAAATTAAGGGGTCCTTACAAAAGTAATACATAGACAAAAGTCATAGATTGAGAGGGTATGGATCTATAGATTGAATGGAAGGCAAAAGAGAGGAAAATGAAAACGAACCAAGTGCCTCCATACGTTGCAATGAGCAGGACTAGCTAGATTTACTCATTTTCTAGGATTCAATGATTCTATTGTTGTTTTTCTAGATCTCATTACAAAGAGCTTAATTTATTTTCCTAATTATTTGTTAGTTATCTTCTATTTGGTTTAATCGAGGGAAACTAGATTAGTTCTCTATTTCATGCGTTCTCAGATTTTTCTTTTTTGTTACCGTTAGCCTTCGGTTCTTTGGAAAACTATCCCCAGTAATCCAGAGTTCGATAGAAGGTAAGTAGAGTCTGATAAAAAATTGCTTCATCAAGTAATCGAATTTAGATTTTCTCACCATTTGTTTTATGTGAAACTCGTTAACCCAAATGAAGATCAATTTATTTATATCAAATATAAATTACCAATCTCAAATTTGGTTTTGGTTAGTGTCAATATATGAATCTATCATTCAAAACTGATTTTGATTTTGGTGTTGTTTTAAACTTGTTTATAGTATTTCTTGAAATGATATTTATGGATTATAAAGAATGTTAATCCACTTGCTCTAAATTATAAGGAAAAAAATGCTCATAATATAGATAAGATGACCAATTGAATTCTACCATTTAAACCTTATCCTATACGATTATTTTTGTGTGGATTACAAAGCCATTAAAATAATTAATCATACACGTTGAGTAAAAGTGGCATAAACTTAAGAGTGTAGTTTATGATGACAAGCCCGTCTACAACCGTTCATCTTTAGGTTCGTTAAATGCTTACTTTAGAATTAAGATAATTGCTCTTTAAACATCTCAAATTCGCTTCCGACCAGATCATAACTTCTTATGATCTTATCAGCTGTTTTTGCGTGTAAAATTTGATCGGATCGTAACTTTTCATCGATTATTTTCAATAAGGTGAGCAATTTTGGCTATTGTGGTGCCTAAAGGCAACTATCCAAAATTAAATCCAAATTACACACACTACCATTGCTTACTCATAATCCACTAGCTATTTAATAAAAAAAAATCCACTAACTTAATTAACGGATATCAAACCAACTTACATGACGTGAACGTCACTCGTCCTATATTTACAATCAATTTCCCTCCCCAGACACCAAATTATATTTCAATAATTAAGAAACTAGGTATTGCTGTTATTCAACCACACAAGATTTGATAAAATGTTTTCCTCAACAAAAGATTTTTTTTTTTTATAGTGTTAATTTTAAATTTGAGGAAAAAAGAGGAGGAGGAGGAAAGGTTATGTGGACCTAAAAGGCCCGACAAAATGGAATGAACTGTGTCTTGATTTCTGCTCTTCCCTTGCACTTTTCGCTCCCACCCAGCCAAACTAACTAAAATACCCCTGCATTAGTTAACTAACGCAAGTGTAAAATTATACGTTAGTTAACTAACGCAACGTGACTTAAGTAACGCAAGTGTAAAACTTTGCCTCACACTAAGTATTAACACATGCGCGAGTTAACTCACGCTAGTTTACAAATTCTAAAAGTTGCAATTTTAGCTTATATAACACACGATACTTGTATCAACTTATATACCATATTCTAGCATAGAAGAAGGGAACAGAATAGCAACATGGTGAAGAGATGCGACTTCATTTTGGCTTTCTTAATATTGTGTGTGTGTGTCTCAACTCTCAAGAGATTGTGATAGCATTAGGAAGTAGCAGCAGTGTATTTATATTGATGAATCTTTAAAGATGGTGCCACCTTGGGAAGTCTTAAAAAGTTGGTGAAAATAAAATAATATGAAAAGGCAGAAGGATCGGTCGAATTTAATGTGTGATACAATAGAAAATAGGTGGAGTCGGTGTGTTGTATGACTAAGGACGAGACATTGAGACAACATGCAATGGTTTCAGTTCTGGCTCTCATCTCCACCCACGAATCCTTCTAGCCATTGAACTATGCATGAGTTAACTCATGCGGCGTAACTTAAGTCACGCATGTGTAAAATTAAGACATGTTTGTTTTACACATGCGTTAGTTAACTAGCGCAGAGACATTTTCGGTATGGCTGCAGGGCGCGAGAGTTTTGTGCTGGGGAAGTAGCAGAAATCTTGTGTCTTGGTCCAATTGGACCTTCCTTACAAATGGGTTAGTTACGACTTATGTCCACTTAATTTGGTATCATCATCTTTGTTGGTGAATGGTGAACGCAGTGGGATCTATCCAAACAAATGTATGAAAATTGTTGTATACACATTTGATAAGGTTGAAAAATACATGTAAAAGACGAAAAGCTCTGGCAGTAGTTAACGATCGAATTATGAAACCGGCGACAGTTAACTGCCGACGAAAACTTCGGCAGTTAACTGCCGATGATCTGTTGTAAGAACAGACTAGACATAGGAGTTTAAAAAACTCTATTGTTGCGTTTTTTGCTTCCATATGTGTGAATTTCACAAAGCATTAGCCATTCCAAGCCAATTTCAAACACAAAATCAAGTAAGTTTTTTGAATCCTATTGCATTGCTATTTTGTGATTGAATTGTTAGTTTTTTTTTTGTTAAATTTCGATTATAGAGGTTTTATTGATTTTATGATAGTTTAGGTTTAGGTTTTGATGAATTGTTGTAGAATTGTTAGGTTTAGGTTTTGATTTTATGATTTTACGATAGTTTAGGTTTAGGTTAGAATTGTTGTTAGAATTGTTTAGGTTTAGTTTTAGGTTGTTATGAATTGTTAGAATTGTTATAGAAGTTTTATTGAATTGTTAGGTTTATGTTTTGATGAATTGTTGTAGAATTGTTAGAATTGTTTAGGTTTAGGTGTCGGTTTTGATGATAGTTTAGGTTTAGGTTTTGATTTTATGGCATTGTTGTTTAGTTTATGTTTTGATCACCAATTTCTCTATGTAGATATGTCTCAGAATCAAAATCAGGTTCAGTTGAACAAAAAGGAGGATGATGACAAGAAGAAAGCAAAATCGCTTGTGACATGACACGAAATTGAATGTGATGGTTCCGTAAAAAAGAAGGGTTCGAAGGTGCCGATGTACAATCAGTCCAGACTAAGGAGGAGCGGGAGGACATGCTATTTTGGTCCTCAACCAAAAGAAGGTGCCCCAAGGACTGTCGAGGAGAACTCAATTGACTTGTGTGACGAGGAAGATGATTGAATGTAATAGCTTTTAATGCCTAATTGTTTTGGATCTTTTTTTATGTTTTTTTTATATGTCGCGCACATTTTGCTTGACATTATGGTACTTTGAATAAAGTCGTGTTTTGAATAATTTCGATTAAAGTCGCGTATTCGAATAAAGACTAATTAAGTCTAACGTCAATTCGAATAAAAATTGCGCAATGAATGAATAAATTCGAAAAGTGAATAAATAAATTATTGTTCCATTCAGAATAACATGTATTATGATGAATCAACTATATATGCTATCACATCAAATTCCCTCATATAAGACGAGTTATCACATAAAGAATGAGGTGCATTCTGTGACACTCAACTTTTATGAAGGAATTCGATATCATAACCTAAAAGTTACATTACATTAGATTACATTACATAAAGTTCCTAAATATGTCCTATCATTACATTACATTACATTCGACTAGAACCTTCCAACTAAAACAATTGTCTTACCTCTGAAATGGGGTAAATTCAAACTTGCTAAACAGCAGCTCTCAAGCATTCACCCGACATTTCTACTGTTCCATTCAAAAGATTAAATTATTGTTAGGTTTGGTTTAAATGATGGTATTCAAGTGTCAAAAGAATGAGGTCCATTCCTTGACACTTCAATACCTTCATCTAAACCAGCCTAACAAGAATTTAATCTTTTGAAAGGAACAATCAGAATGTCGGGAGAATGCTTGGGAAATGTCGTTCAACAAGTTTGAATCACCTCATTTCAGAGTAAGACAATTGTTGTAGTTGAAAGGTGCATTCCTACCTAATCATGATCTTCTGGCGGAATCAAACTTTTGATAATATCTTCAGTTGATCTCGGCAACGTTACACGCATATCGATCCACTGGAACATGCTCTTCACGTCCTCATCATTCGTTAATTCCACCCAACTGAATGATATTCTCCCATCGTCGAGTATTGGACGTTTATACTGAACGTATTCCACCCTCCTTGTGTCTTCGGGGTTGACTCCTTGGTTGAATTCATTCAGTTGATTCTTGATACCTCTTAACGTGACACCAAGGTGCCGAACCTTCAACCTCTGAGGTTCTCCACTGTTGAATTGTGCATGAACGTCGAACATATCGGCCATTGCATCAAATCTACACAATAAGAAATTAAAAACAATTAATGAAAAACTCATTCATACATTTCATCAAACACTTGTAGTGCAAATTATACATAAACCCTAAAAATCATAAAAATAACCCTAAAATATTTTACTCTAAAAAAAAAAACATAAAAATGAAAAAAATATAACAAAATTATTCAACTTATATCTACTCTTAAAATAAATCATATACTCTTACATGTAAATTTACTTAAAAACTAAAATAAAAAAATAAATATAAAACACCAAAATTAAAAATAACCCTAAAATTCTAAACTACAACATAAACATCATGCAAACATTTTAATTAAATTAATCTACTTACATCTACTATAAAAATGAATTATAACGTATAAATCTACTCAAAAACTAAAAAAAAATTTTACTCAAAATCTACTCAAAAACTACAAAAAAAAAAAACATTTATAACAACTAAAATGTAAGTTAATAGCACTATGATTTACTTACTTGTGATTTTGTTGAATAAATTTGGTGGAGTTTTTAAAGAGTTTTTGAGAGAGATTGGAGAAATTGTGTGAGATTTTGAGAGTAATAATGGATGAGAGAGCTTCTGCCAGATTGTATCAATACATATCGACAATTAACTGCTGATGGATTCCTCGGCAGTTAACTGCCGCCGGTTCCATTCATAATTCGGCAGTAACTGCCACCAGAGCTTTTCGTCTTTTACATGTGTTTTTCAATCTTATCAAATGTGTCAATAGTAATTTTCCAAATATATTAAGGCGAGGAAGTAGGAACCCCTTTTAACCTTATCTTTCCATGTGTTGTGAGCTTATAATGGAAAAAATAACAAGTTCCACGTTGCTGAGATATAAAGTTCAAAATGAATTTTGATGTCGTGGAAATTTATTGCTTTAACCAATGAACTTAATGATCAATCTAGAATTTAAGTCAGATCCTTACGAGGATTTTAGTTAGTGTGTGTTTGGTAAATGAAAAAAATCATGGTAGAGAGTCACGTTGAGAGAGAAGTTGTTGGAACATTGGTGTGAAGTTGGAAAGAAATTGGAAGGTTGGAAGATTAAACACAAGTAATTAAACTTTAATCTAGTGTTGTGTGAATTGAAAAAAATAGAGTATGGGGGTCCAACATAAAATAGAACACACACATTAATAGTGTTTAAATAGTGATATTTAATTTTAAATATCCGATAATGACGAAAATAAAAGTAATTATTATTTTTTATTCATGGATATCACTTCGCATAATTTTAACTTATGTTTGTTGTGATAAGATTGATAATCCAACTAAATTTCTTGTCTTTCCTTCGTTAGTGAATTTGTTTCTTTTTGAACTTATCTGATTAGTTTGTTACTTGAGCTGATCTGAGGGTTGCTTAATTTTTAAGTTTACTTAATTCTTAAGTTTCTCCAAATTAGTTACAAACTCTCCATATAAAAGGAGAGCTCACCTAGTTCAAAAATCACACCAAAGAGTTTGTCGGGAACTCTTTCTCTCTTCTTCCTTTCTTGACTTGTGTTGACGTGTCTTTCTTCTCTTCATCTCCTTTTTTTTCTGTCCCTTCGGAATTATGAGTGTTCTTAAGACGATAATCCCTTTTCGGTTTAATGTCCCTTTGGAATTAAGAATGATCTTAAATTCATAGTCCCTTCGATATTTTTATGTCCTTCGGAATAAATAATAATTTAAGATCATAGTCTATTTTTCGGAATAAATAATGATTTTAAAATATATTCTTCTTCGATTCTTGAAGAAGTTAGACGTTAGAATGATGTAAAACCATATTTGAGTGATCATAGTATCATAGTTGGAGAAGTTAATAATTAGAATGGTGGTAACACCATATTTGAGTGGTCTCAACACCATAATAGAGTGGTAACAGTACCATATTAAAGTGGTTTCAGTATTAAAAGAATGGTCTTAGTACCATATTCGAGGTGTAATTCTCGAACGGTGTTCTACAGTGTAGTGGTTAATCGAACAGTTGTACGTAGTTGGACTTATTTTATCCTGTAGGCGGCGTGATTGATAGTATGTCTTGTACAATTTTGGGCAGTGTCACGAAACGTCTTAAAGAGAGCGACTTGGTCGTGATTCAACCTAGTAACAACTTTGGTAGATAATAGAATTTGAAAATCCAAATAAGCTGCAAATAGTAGCTTTACTATTTCACGGTAAAAAGAATATCAAATGTGAGGTAGTGGTAGTCCACCGGATAGTCAAGCACACGCTTAATAGATTTAAAGCCTCAAATCTTAGTTTACGGTGCAAGAAACACCTAATGGTAAGAAATTGCTATAAAGTAAAGAAGAAACAAACATTTAAAAATACCAAAACATAGAAGGAAAAAAAAAAGATATTGTTGTTATCATTATAAATAAGATTGAGTTATGTACATCGTTCAAATCAACAATCAGTATGATAATTATCCCACGAGGGCAAATCTGTTATCAAGTAGAAAAGTTTTGATAATGGAAATGAACTCCTTTAACATGGAAGTAAAATTCTATTGTTTATAGAAAAATGAAAGAAACTAACTCCTATTATAATGCATGGGTGTATTCTAACTAACTTAGAAAACTTCTTCTGCAAGTTTCTTCCAATCTTTTGAATTTTGAATGTTGATAACTTCTCAAATATAACCACATCCTTCAAAACTTATTCTACGCTCTTAACATGTGGTAGTTACTTAAACTTAGGATGTCTTGAATCTTTGAATATAAATATATGTCTTTGTACCATTAACAATTTAATTATTTTTCAATTTTAAATTTTAAATTAAATCTACACCATAGTTGAAGGAATATAAACATTATAACATTGAAATAAACAAATTCAATTAAAATCAATACAATACTTCTTGTAAAGAAAATAATATAATACAAATGGAAAATGTAAATAGGCGGAGATATGTTAGTGTCCATCTTTCCCTTAGTACTTAATAATAAGAGTCTCCAACAAAATTTTCAGAGATCAAGAGAAAAGATTGTAGCAATAAATTTGTGGTAATAAAATATAAAAATTGTAAGAAATAAGAGAGGATGAATGATAGTTTTATGGGAAATGTTAACTAGTGCCTCGGGGCACAAGTTAAGGAGGTTAATATGGAAACTTTGCATTGAGAAATGATAAAAAAATGGAATGTTCCACTCTAGAAAAGTCAAAAAATTGTTGTCATTAATAAAAAATTTCTATATTTAACTTTCTTAACTAATGCCCGGGGGCACTGGTTAACACAACCCCAGTTTTATTACAATCTTCATATATCAACATGCTTTTGCTAATATTGTTTTTAAGACTTTTCTGAACTGATATCAGTGCATGGAATCCATTCACCTTCCCATGCTCACAATTATAATGTCATGCACTTGTGCTGCCATAAAGAGATTTACATGAAAACTCTTGAAACCAAAACAAAAAGGTCACAAGCAAAGCTACTCATGAATATATATGAGTTAATTATTTTAGGATTCTTGCAAGTAAAGTCACACTCACTCATTCACCAAGTCAGTTATTAGAACATGGATTCATTTCTGCTAGCTCCACCTTCTCAAATGTGTAAAGCAAGCAACAACCACACATGTAAAAAGAAAACCACCAAATTATCATTACCTCATTGTCTCATCATCATGTTCAACGAGACCATATACATAACAACATCTTACAGCACACCATGAAAAAAGAAAAGAAAAAGAAAACCACCCCCAAAAAAAAAGATAAAAATTTAAATATTCCAAATAAAAAATATATAATAACCAAGTACCATATACTAATATAATAATAGGCCTTTAATTAGATAAAATTAATAAAGACCATAATTTAATCAATTCTAATTAATTAGATATTGATATTATATTAGTCCTTTGTCTCTTGACACTTCCAGAAGCAGATTCATCTCCAACACTTTTCTCCATCACAGCTTTGAGTGCTTCTTGTATTGAACTAATGCAATATTCATGATCATCTTCTTCACCAGTAATGAACAAAACGTTCTTAACACGTCCTCCAAGTGTTGTTATATCAGCTTTGAGTGTTCTTAACCTTAATGCTTTCAATGTCTTGATTAGTTCAGGCAAAAGATCTGACCTATCATCACAGCAAAGTGAGGCTTTTATGATAAACTTATTTCCATTTGATCCATAATCTTCATCATCATCTGCAGCATCTACTGTTAATTCATCACATTCAGTTGGAACTGGACTTGTTTCTGCTATCAATGATGTTTGACGCTTCAATTCTTTTACATGTTGTATCACTTCTGCTAGCAATGATGCTTTGTCTGTCTACAATAAACAAAAAACAAAAAAAAATATAAACATAAACATAAAGTTTTTTCACATAAAATATAAAAATAGAGTAAAGCACTCAATTTATAGTTAATTAAAAGTGAATGAGATTTGAATTTCGTCCCTTCAAATTATAAAATCAAACTCTTATCGCTGAGCTGAGCTGAGATCTCATGTAAATGAAAGTCTTTACAACGTTGCAGCCACAGTTTAGTTATTTAAAATCGTAAATCAAAGATCTATTTTTAGAATCATAAATTGAATCTTATTATACATTACAAAGTTAAAAGTGTGCATCAAGACTCATCATATAATAATCAGGGTTCAAGATAAGATTCATGTCGTCCAATATAGATACATACTACCAAAATTTGTATGAAATGAATTCAATTTTGTATAAGATCATCTTGTATGAATCATAAGATACAAAATTTCTGCATACTAGTGTGGAGGATCTAAAATCATTTTAATGGTAGGGCTTGAATAGATCTGATATATACATAAGGTTGGTAGGTTATAGAGCATATGATATAAGAATGTGAAATGGAAATAGTGGATATATTTTGAATGGTGGAAGTGTCATGCATATACTATAGTATTTTAGATGAGATAGTGTGTTATGTTTGTGACTGACAAAGGTGCTAGTTTTTGTCTCCTTTATTTCTTTTCATTCTTCAATTGAGTTTGACTGATCAACATATTATCCGGCAAAGACAATATATTTTCATGCGAAGCTTTTCAACTGCATGCTGTTTTGGTTCCTCTTTATCATACCAAGAGACATTAACACTAATTCACTTTTTATTTACCACTTTTTCTTTAGCCAGCTAGCTGCTTCCTTGGAACTACCACACATTATAGAGACACTCCCAAAACAAAACATATAGTTACATAATTAAAGTTATTAATGAGAAAAAAAAGAGAGAACAATGTGTATACAAAACAACCCAAAAAGGATGTTAACAAAAGCAAACAAAACAATAAGACTCTTTGCACCTCATTTTCTAAAAGGTTATATTCGATTTTGATTTTGTTGTTTATGGCTCAAAAGTAATAGATATTTTGAATATACAAAAGGCATATATTGAATTCAAAAAGGCCACTTAGAAAAAACACTCTTGCAAAACTCACTTTCATACTATTGTATTATAGCATTAATGTATTATATATTAGTACTATATTGGTTGAGTTGAGATCTTTGATTAGGTTTGCATTTTAAATTTCTTGGAGCTTAGTAATCAATTGATAAGTTTTTATAACTTGAAAAATATGTATGCAAGTTTCAAAGAAGTTGATTTTTTTTTACTACTATATACTTACTTTGGTTGTGCTTGGCAACAAGCTGCGTAGCTTAGCAAGATGGTTATTGATTCTCTCTCTGCGTCTTCTTTCAGCTTCACTATGACTCTTGGAAGCAGCAAGAGCCTTAGCCTCCATAATTTCTTGAGCACTCATCTTTCCAACTTCACCTTGAAAACCACCAAAGGGTCCTGAACCTGATCCATGTTGAAGTGTATCTGATATGATCCTAAGATGCTCAGAACCTGCATGATGATCATATGCAAACTGAAGAGAAGGAACCCTTCTATTGAACAAACTTGCATAAGGTGAAGTTTGTTGTTGAGGAATAACAAAAGGGTCATGAGGGTTGAAAGGATGATGATGATGAAGTTGTTGCATAGACCATGTTTGTTGCAAGATTGGTGAAACTTGATGATCACCTCCTGCTGTAGGGAACATAGACCTTCCTCCACCAAAGATATGATGATCACTATTTTGTTGCCTCATCATCTGTTGTTGAAGGAGAAACTGCTCTTGTTGATAAGTTTCAAAGTTATTGATTGTTTGAGATGAACACTGTCCTTGATCTTCTTGTATCATACTTGGTTTCTCTTGTTAACTCCTGTTTTATATCCAAACTCCAAGGTTTATATATATACATATGAATAGGATGGTGAAGTGAAAATAAAGATTCAAATGTCAGAACCTATAGCTAGGTTTAATTTTGTATGCTTCTATTTTTATTTTTTTTCCTATTATTATCATTATAAATATATTATGACTAACAAAAAAAAGAAGAACTAGAGAGTTTTTTTTTTAACTATATGCACTT
>Ga0228711_1005381_pt1 | contig 19477 bp, 9 predicted proteins | sample MedpolnodulmetaG_2_FD_177996 | JGI IMG/M metagenome (GOLD analysis project Ga0228711, IMG submission 177996) | Root nodule microbial communities from Medicago polymorpha collected in Santa Monica, California, United States - brown nodules | ecosystem: Host-associated > Plants > Roots > Nodule... | reverse complement strand
AAAAAAAAGAAAAAAATAAAAAAAAAAAAACACCCAAATCAAGATTTCAAAAAAAATCAGTGCAGATGAACGTTACACTAAAAAACCGCAAATTCAAAAAACAAGAAAGGAAAAAATGATACCTTTTTAGTAAAAAAACGAGAAGTGAAGCAAGAATTACGAAGGAAATGAAGAAAAGGAAGAAGCTTGGGAGCAAAGGAATCGAAGAGAGAGAGAGAGATGTCACCCTTTCTGTTCCTAATGACACGTTACTAGTCGTTTAACTTTTATTTAATTTTTTTTTACGATTAATAAAAAAAAAACTTCTTTTTAGTAAATTTGTTACATGAGCTCAAAGAAAAGAAAAACAGGATCATCAGTTTATTTATTTGAAACTTTTTTTTTTCGTTCATCGGTAAGACAATGCATAGTATATGCAACCGAATCCCAGACACCACAAAAAAAAAAAACTTTTTTTTTTCTTTTTTTTTTGAAAGATTTATTTGAAACTTAATTGTAAAATTTATCACTTAATAATATTATCATGGTGATAAAAAACTGAAGTGGGTCCATTTATTTTAGAAATTATGGGTATGTTCGATTCTTTTCTTAAAATATGTTTTTCAATTTTTAAAAAATTCAAAACTAAAAAATGGGTCGTTCATTTTCGGATTTTTTTTTGTTGATATTACACTGAAAATTGCAATGGACATTCATTTTGGTTGGGATAATTTTTTATATTTTTTTTACTAATGAGTCACTTATTCTAGTACAAAATGAGTAACATATATATATGATAGGAAATTGAATTATATATATTCACGTTTCAACTATCTAATGAAAATCCAACGATTCATCCAATAAAACAATTATTAACTCTACCTTTTCTTTTTTTGTATAAATAACAATTGTTGTATAGTCTCATCTCATGTCCATGCTATGCTACAAAGATATTGTTGATGAACCATCCAATGGAATGAAGATGAGAGGATTCAACTATAAAAAAGTCTAAAGTATTTTCATAATACATAAATACATATGTTCCTTTCTCGATGATTGACATGGTTACAAACCAAAACAATAAAGAATAATTGACAACAGCCTCAAAGCAAGATCATAGTTTAGTTCCTAGCTAATATTTGTGCTGAAGACATTGCAGCTTTATCTCAATTGCATACAACATCAGAGTAAAATCCTATGGTTCTTCTTTCACAGTTTTGTATGCTTAATAACTCAACATCAAAAACTTCAAATTGTTTTGAGCTGAAAAATGTTGAAGGTCCTACCTGCAGAACACAAAACATCAAAACATATGTCAGTGTCCCAACACCGACATATGTGATTACATTCAATTCATTTTCTCAAATTATTATCGGTGTCAACGTGACATGTTCATATCTTAGCAGTAATTATCAAACATGGAAAGACTCGCAGGTACATTAGTGAATGGAGATGAAAGAGAATAGGAGATGTACCGGGGGTCCAAGATCAGGAGGAATAATTATTCTTCTCTTTCCACCTGCTCTCATGTCTCTAATTCCTTCCTCAAATCCTACATCAGAAAATGTGGAGAAAGATAAAAGCAAGCCAATGATGAAAGCTGTTTGTCATACAATCTGCAACTGCAAGGGAACTGATAATACTAAATATATTCTTCCATTTTTACCTGGAACCAATGCCTTGTTACCCATGCGAATTTTCGCTGGAGAACCCTGTAAATAAGTACTGTCAATACGGCGGCCGGATTCATTATAGCCAACATAGTGAAATGTGACCTGCAAGGCATGGTATACTGTAATTAGATAACAATTCGTGAAAATAATTTGTGTTAAAGTGAAGTTTTCAACATAACCACTCAAACATCAATTTCCAATTTTCCCTATTTCAACAAACTCATAAAGGTATTTATAGTAGCCACTGCAAAATACTACTACATAGACAATTTCAGTTGTCAGTCTGGTGCTTACTGCCTAATATTTGTGTTAACTTCTTCTCCCAAACAATTAAGATGAAAATTATGAAGAAAGAAATAGTTGATTGGAAAGAAAATAAAAGAAAAACCTGCTGACCATCCTTTGGACAATCACCTGTACCAACTTCAAAATCTCGGTATATGAGCCCCGAATCACGCGTTATATAGTTATCTGGTGCTATTACTTTGACTTCAAAACCTGAAATGTATATTAATAAACCAGATCATACCCAAAAGTTTGACACGCAACTGTGACTTTTACAGTAGAGATATCACAGGGTAAAAAAATAACATAATTTTTCTTATTGAACTCAAAGTAACATAATCATGTATGAAAAGAAAATTATCATTACCTTCTCTAATAAAATTTGGGAAGTCATCTGGTGCGTTATTTTGTTTTTGTATATTCTTGTTTTGCTGTAAGACGCGTTTTTCATTATACGGATTCATATTTTTGGTCTTCGCATGGGAAGATAAAGTTGGAAAAACACAAGTTGATACCAAAACAGAAAGTGCAAGTTTCCTCCTTAATACTTTCTCAGGATGTAATATGGAGTTATCCTGCACTCTATCCATAAATACAAACAAAAAATGCCCCTCAGAAGGATATTAAATGAAATGTTAATCCATTCAAGAAAACAATGTCACTCTTACATGGAATTCTTTGGTTTTTGATTAGTGCATCCATGAGTTGATTCTCCTTGTCCTTGTGCAGTACAAAGGAATTTTACTGCCAAAAAAGGAAATGCTTTATCAGAATACCAAATCAGGTTCTAAACGTGCAAGAACACAATGATTGATCACAGAGTTCAGTTAATTCTGCCTACATCAGTCAAACAGAGTGACTGTCGCAGTTAACTATCATACAATGAATTAAGATTACAGAGTACAAAACTTTGGGTTTGTTTGGACTTATTTGAACTTATCTAGTGATTATTTTGTTTTTTGATAAGCAAATTTTATTGAAGAGATTAGAAGGGGTTATGTTTGGATTGACTTATTTGAACTTATCTAGTGTAATAAACACTTTCAACATTGGTTGGGAGAACTTATCAAAACAGCTAATGAAATGTTCATAAGCCGTTTTCAGCTTATTTCCACAAGCTTTCCATGATAGCTTATGAAAACAACTTATAGATAATACAAAAACAGTTTGACTTTATTTTATCTTGTGTTATAGAAATAGCTTATTCATATGCGCTTATGCTATAAGCTGCAAAATAAACTATCTATCCAAACAGGGCCGTTGTTTAAACACTATGGCTCAGTTTACAAGTTTACCTCTGAACTATAGTGCAATGGAACATCGCCCCCTGCACCTCTAAACTGTCTTAGTCCTATCCTAACAAACAAATGGATTTGTTTTCATTTGAGTGTATCATCTGTCCTAAACTGGAACGTCGTCCCCTGCACTCCTAAACTGTCCTGCCCCAAAAGGGAGACGCTCTCGCTCCCCACTTTTCACCGAATATGAACCATACTCAAAATTATTATTCTCAGTTGAAAGTACCTGCAAAAACTTCAATTCTCTAAGGCTCTGTTTGGTAAAAAAATAGTGAATAGATGATAAGCTAGCTTATAGCTGATAAGCTAGCTGAATCAATTTGTTGTGTTTGGTAAAATGAGCGGTTGAACTAGCTTATAAATATGAAATGACGCAAAAATGATATATTTAATTTTTTCAGTTAAGATTGCAGGGGTAAAATGGAGATAAATTATGAAAAGCTGTAAGCTTTAAGCTAGAGGCAACTTGAATTAGCTTATAAAAAAACTGTTATAAGCTAGTAAAAATAATCAATAAGCTCGTGAGGAAGTGATGGTCCTTTTTTAGTCAAATGAGCTTATAAGACAAGCAATAAAGCTCATGAACATGTCTTACCAAACATACCCTAATTTGTTGTAACTTTTCAAACCATTAACCTTAACAGCAACAATGACAGTTTCAATTAGTTCAATTTGTATTAACCTAACATATCTTGAATTTTACTTTCAACTATCAGAATTTGAAGATTCTAAGTTCCAGCAACATAAATTCAACTTCGAACATCAGAATACATCTAAATCTCAATAACCCATCAACAAAAATATTAACTTTAACATTAAAAACAATAAATTTCACAAAAAAAATATCAAAGTTTCTAAATTTTTGTTATTGAAACACATATATGTATGGTATGAAAATGGCATTCAAACAGAGAGAGAGAGAGAGAGAGAGAGAGTTACATGGAAAAGATTGCATGAGTGAAGAAGAAGAAGAAGATGGTGAAGATAAGAGCAGTAGCATAATCGTGTGTTGTTCTTATGAAATGATGATTATTATAATATCTCTATGTTTGCTTTGGTGTCGATATAATTAGTATTACAATCATATAGTTAACTATTGTCTCCGTCTCTGGGTATAAACACTTTTCACTTCATTTTTGTCACTAAATGTAAACTCCTTTTTAAGTTACTAAATACATTTATTATTATTTTTCTAAACATACCTCTAATTAATATTAGTAACTTGTCTTAAAATATGAAAAGTCAAATTTAATACATATATAAACAAAAGATAATTTGATAATATTAACACACAAAATAGACACGTTAATTACATTAACAATTTTTCTTAAGAAATGTGGAAGAAAAAAAAGAAAAGGGGCTTACATATATGGACGGAGGGAGTAGATGAATAGTGATCACGCAACTAAAAAAATGTGGTCACACATACCATATATTTAGTTAACTTAAATTTTTTAAAGTGGTACAAATGGGTGTGCACATTAATTGTGTTTATCTATCATTGCTGAAAATTGAATAAGTGGTTTTGAGTAGTATTTTTGTTTGACATCACCTTTGTATTATTCTCTCTTTTAATCTAAATAAATGGTTTGTACATTGATAAATCTTTTTTTCTTTATGTTTTTCATGAGTTTATCGTTTGAATACAACATAGTAGTTGTTTGTCATATCTAGGTTGTGTTGTTTGATTTTTCTTTTTACCGCAGTCGTGATTTAATTCACATTTAAAAGGTAATGTTTATTAATTACAAATTCAATTAATGACTCGAGCATCAACATTGTTAATCCAAAGACATGAATATTTATTGTATTACTTCGATTTTGTAGTATTATTTATAGGCATTTTTTCATTCTACACGGAATGTGGACATTAAAAAAAAACTTGGTTGAAACAATTTTCTATACCACATCCACTTTTCAAAAGGGAACTTGATTTAATTTGGACAATTTTGATACCACTTACGGTGGAATTGTGCTTGCACAAGTCAAAACATGATTTGTAACTGGATAAAATTTTAAACATGTGGCATTTCACTTTCAATTTATCTCTAATCGTGTTGGAAAGAGTTGATAAGTTGGTTGTTAGGCTATAGAATGTGGCTCAAAGCCCCATTTATATTGAACATCATTATTATTGTTGCTCAAAATATTCCATTTGAGGACATTGTCAATTATATCTCCTATATGTCCTCTATACAAATAGATGCAAATTATCAAAATGCATAATCTACATGGCAATCCAAAATCCTCTATACATATAAACGTCACATGTCCTATTTTAAGAAAACAAATTACAGGAAAGTTTTTGGTTCTACAAATCACACGAAACCGTTGACTATACCTATTAATAAACATTAAAATAGAATGGGATTTCTTGTGATTTGAAACCGTTGACTATGATACTAAGAATTTTTTTCTCTGTCTTGAAACCGTGTAAATGCCACAATAAAATATCATTGACTGCATTTTAATTTTAGTAACTTTACAATTTGTAGGGTCAACGAAAATATGCTTGCCACTTGTGCTACAAATAGTTTTCATGCTCAATGCTTTACCATTTACAAAATCATTTTGTGCCACTCAATCATACTTATCAAATTTCTTTCTTTTCTAAATTTCTAAATGGCTCCTAACTATGACTCTCTTATTGACATTAACGACAATTAAAATAAACGGTGCTTGTACCAAAAAAAAAGTAAATGGTGCTTTTTTGTAAGAATTGTTAGACTATGGTCATCTACTGATTCGAATAACTTTGAAAAACCAAGGACCATCCATTTGATTTTAATGGATAATTATGTGAATTTTTTAGATTTTATATTGCGATAATATTAAGCTTTCGTCATTTATAAAAGATTAATATGTTATATGAATATATTTTTTAAAAAATTATTTTGCATGCAGGGTCACAAGATACATGCAATGGTTGGTAGCAAACTTTTTAACAAGTTCGAATTTTCTTTAAAAGAATAGCCTATTTTTATCATGTATAATTTGACATGTGCAATAAAATCACATGGATGTTCCGTTGACATTTGAATAATTGTGACAAGATCATTTAGAATTTTTTCAGATATTACTGCTAACGTTAGATCACAATAACCAAGGGGTCCATTCTTCCTTGATTTGTGTCAAGAACGAAATTTATTTAATCACGTTAACCATAACTTCATCCTCACATGTCCTGCATTAAAAAGTGTAAACACATGTTATGAAATAATATAAAAAACGAAGTCATTGGCTCTTCTCATGAATTAGTATATTTTTTAAAAATCATCAAAAATATATTAAATTACATTTAATCTACATGTAAAATTGTAATGCTTTCAAATCTCCCAATTTTTTTTAATTCATATTTCATTCGTCCTTTTATATTAGAAATGATCTATGACTTATGAAGATTTCAAATTGATAATTAACCATTATAAAAATGTATTTCGAAATTAGCATTGTACATCAACTAATACTTTATTTGTTGATGGTTGACCATTGTTGAGACATATTCCTATAATAATAACACTCAGTTAACACAAATAATTAGATGGTATCTCACGAATATTGGATGCTAATTGCAGTCAACGATTATTTTTCATCAATTCGCCATAAATATTAGCACAAATATCACCTTTCCCACAACAAAGCCTTAGCATTTTCATATTCATCTATCACTAAAATGGCCGCAGTGTACAACTCAATCTCTGAGATAACACCAATGCATGAAAAATGGAGACTTCAGGTTAGGGTTACTAGGAAGTGGATGGCAACAAATCCAACCAACAACAATGCGACTTTCTCTCTTGAGATGGTGTTGATGGATGTAATGGTAGGTTATGTTATGTTATTCTTGCAGTAGTTGGTTATTGTATTTAATTACTTTACTTATTATAAGCTCTTTCAATTTATTTTACCTTTTTTTAGGGAGACAAGATACAGGCATGTGTCCGCAAACAACTGATTTATAGGTTTCAGGATAAGTTTCGGTGTTCCTTCCAATAGGGGGAGAATCGTGCTACTAGGCTTCCTTACAAATTGAGTTTTGACATCAACACAAAAAGCATTGGATTTGTATCGAATTGTGTCTACACAGATAAAAGAAATGATGTGAAACTAGATAAAATTCAAGATTTTTGCACCTCAGATTGAATTTGTTTCAAACTGTGTTTGGTTGTTAGGCATAGAAGATGGCTTTGGTTTCTGAACAAATTTCTCGGGAGTTAGTAGATTCAACCTTTAGAGTTGACTAGGTAAATTGGATGAGGAATATGCCTCTACATTGGTTGATCAATTCCGGTGTAGATGCAAAAATTTGGGTTGAATTGAAACAATGTGTCATACTTAATACCAACAATATCAATTTTAAAGAAAAAGACTATTTTCATGAACGTGATAAAATATGGAGAGAGAAAAATGCAATCGAATCTTTATGCATAAGCATAATCTCCAACGTCAATTCTTCTTCTTCCTCCACTCTTCTGGTCGCGGCCTTTTTCTCGATAAAAGATTGTTTTTTAAAACCTTGTCTGTCATTTGGACATCTTCGGCAACCTCTTGCACGTCAATTCCAAGAGCAGCAAGAAGGGAATCTGTCAAAGTTGATTTTCCTGCAAATTTCAGACACAACAATTGTTATTTTTTCACACGGAAAATAGTTCTCAATCATAACATGACAAAATGTTAGAATTCACTCCGATAAAAAAGCTAATCAGTTGTATGAAAGAATGATTCAACATTATTATCATTTGCGAAAGAGAGCTTCTAATGGACTTAATAGTGATACATTGATACCTTGTTCAGCTTCATCAAGAACCTTTATCACATCAATTCCAGAAGCAGCAATAATGTAATCTAAAAAAGTCGATTTTCCTGCCATTTCAGACACAACAATAATTATTTTCTCACACGGAAAATAGTCCTCAATCATAACATGACAAAATGTTAGAATTCACTCTGATAAAAAAGCTAATCAGTTGTATGAAAAATAATTATTATCATTTGCAAAACAAAAAATATAATTATTGAACGAAATACTATGAATTGCATTCACTTTCGGTCCCTATTTTCGATTTCATATGAGTTATTTAGAGTAACTAAAAGCAACGATTTTTCATAAAAAGTTTACAAAATAAGGACTAACATAGACACAAACCTTGTTTGGATAAAAAGCTTAATTACAGCTAATTGCTCAAGCACCTATCTGATAATCTCTTATGTATAAGAAATTGGCTTATTCGAACTTATGAAAAATGTCATAAGCTGTTTCTATAAATCACAGAACTTATGTACTCGAATAAGCCTAATCCAAACAGACCCTAAACTTGAAATTGAAAAGGAAACTTTATAAATTATGACAGAAATATGAATTTAATAACAAGAAATTCTGAATCAAACCAAAGCATACCAGGAGGATGATCAGACTAAATAGAAATAGTACGACCCTGATCATCTAAGACTGAAAACGTAAACCGCAGATATAAACACACAAAACAAAATAATATTCATATTCATATTTATTCATATTCATAAAAAAAAAGGAAGAAAAAGAGAGATGGGAATCATGTGTGTTAATGCTGCGTATAACTTATGTTAAGTTGCATTGTCTATGTGTAAGAACTTGACAGTTGACTCTATGGTGTAGAAAGACTTATTGCTGCATGTTTGTTATTGTTAATCTTAAGTAATATAAACTAGATTTTGATCTGCATCCAATTATTCTTGTTTTCTTGAACCTACCAATGTGGATCTGCAACAAATATCAAGAGAGTCACTTTACACAAATTGGAAGTCTGAGAAATGAGAAATCATTCCAAAACAAGTTAAAAGTGGATCTTCACATGGAGTTTGAGTAGGTTTAAAGTGTCTCCTTGTTTGTTTTACAAATGGTGTTGCAATTTGAAGATTGCTATAATCAATGAAGTCTTCGTTTTTATACTCCGGGTCTGCGTGTTAGGGGAGTGGCTGTTTTGTGTGGTACAGAGTGGATTTGAGACCCTTGTATATAGAAGATGGCTTGAAGCCCGTTTGGTTTTTAAACGATTTTTGTATTTTATCTTTGTCGAGTTAGTAGAGTCAACATTTGGAGAATTGTTGGCAATGCAGATACATTCTTTCGGTTAACTAATTTTAGGCGAGTCTATGTTATTGTCATCTATGAGCATAAATCACATCATAGGAACGCACATATAGATACCGGTTAAGAAAATGTAATTGATTGAAGGTAAGCATATAGTGATCAACGTATTACATATGTGTCTGACACCAACACAAACTAGACACTAAACATACTTTCGATTTGAAGTATGTTGTATTGATTGTCATTGTCCAGTCCAAACATCTATAATTTTGTATGTTTCGATGAACGATGAGTTTGACAAAATCACCATGACTTTGTTGAAATTTCAAAGTATGCATCTAATTCAGGAATTCAAGCAAACAAAATGTGTTTTAGTCTTATATCCGCATCCAAAGTTAGACATACTCTCTGGTTTTGTGCTTATATTTGGGAAATGGATTTGGAGGGGTGAGTTTATTGACAAAATACATACTAAGTAAGGAGCTTAGATTGGATTAAAAAATGAGAAACAACCACTATAAATTATGCAGATTGAAGCAATTTGACTAAACAAAAAGAGATCGTTATAAATCGAAGAATTAATGCAAAATTGTACCTGTAAGTTTTACCATAATTATCAGAGAGACAAGGTTTACTATATAAAAAGTTTAGTAAACTTTTTGGAGACATGAACAAAATGTATCACTTTTATGTTACATGAATAATGTGATAACTTAAAATTAAATCAGTGAATACTGATGGGTAAATGAACTACTGGTGTGATTAGTTTGGCCATTGGTAAACCTATTAAGACACAAACTAGCAAAACCAAGAAGTTCAGAAACCATAAATAGAATACTAATTAGTTGCATAGCAACTATCAATGTGTTTCCAAACTCATTCAAATTTGCCGCAAAACCTAACCAGAGATCATCATAAGCTAAGAGCTAATATACATAAACCAATCAAATGATCAGGAACTTATATGTATCCAAACCAATTTAGTTTTTATATGTGAACAATTTTGAGAAGGTTTCAAATGCAACAACATCAAAGGAGGGTTGAGATTCTCTTGTGAAGTACTACATTGGTGGAGAAAAGGTACAAAAAATAAAGTGAAACTACAATCTATAAGGAGACAGTTTGAGTTGTCGTAGATGGAGGCAGCCGAAAAAGCATCAACCTATTTCACATGAGTATTGACCATCACTGATTGTATGATAATGGAAAAGATTACAATTTACACGTACATTACCAAGTCAACCTGATCACTTTGTTGTGGCCATGGAAAAATCAAAGAATGTAAATAATTTTGAAGATTGAAGAGCTACAAAGCTCTTTGGAAGCTCATGAAATTCAAATAACTAAAAGTTCCACTATCGGAAACTGTATACCAAGCTCTTCAAGAACATGTTTCTAGAAGAGGTGGTGATGAGAACTGAGAGGAAAAAAGGTACAAATGGAAAGAGTGGACTTCAAAGGGGGAGAAATTCAACAAGGCTGATAAAGAACAACCTAAATGTTCTTCCATGAATGGTGGTTCGAGGAAGGGCAAAAGATGTTCAACAAGAGAAGTACTTGGAATTTTGATGAACCCAACTGTCTAAGCTAGTGACTGTTTGTGATATTAATATTGTTGTAGATGTGTTTTGAGTTATGAGAACACTACAAGAAATGTTGCATTTTGCCAGGAAACTATGCCAGGAGCAAGAACTCCTGGCAAATTTACCAGGAGCAATGCTAGGGATGCCCCTGGCAAATGACTTTGGAAAAGGTGGGACCCGATTATCATAAAATAGGGGTTTATAATATTATTTTTTTACCTCTTTTTACTCAAATCAACCAAAATATTATCACTTTCCCAAAAAAAAACCTCAACCTCAAAATCTCTCGGTGCGGAAGAGAGAGAGAGTGAGAGAACGACAAGGTGAAGAAGAAGGAAGAAAAAGAAGAAGACGATAAAGTAGTGAAGATGGAGCAGGAAGAGCACGAAGTATGGTGCTGACATTCCCGATGAAGAGGTTGACATGGATGCCGACATAGGGTTAGGGTTATCGAATTAGGTTAGGGTTTCTCTATTTATATATTCCCTTTTTAACATGAATGAATTGATTTTGCAGGAATTGGAGGATATGAAGAAGAGGCTGAAAGAGATCGAGGAAGAAGCTAGTGCCCTTCGCGAAATGCAAGCTAAGGTTGAGAAAGAGATGGGCGGCGCTGTTCAAGGTTTCATTCTTATGCTTTTCAATTTTTGAAGATTCGATAAATTTTTGTTGATTGATTCATTATTTCATTGTTTGTTCAATTCAGATTTGTTTATAATTTAGTTCAATTATTGGTTTTTTAAGCTTTTTGATTTTTTGATTTTAGATCCTACTGGGTCTTCTGTGTCTCAAGCTGAAAAGAAGGAAGTGGATGCTCGATCGATCTATGTCGGTAATGTGAGTTTCACATACCTTTGATTTTATATTTTATATATGATTAATTCAGATTTTATGTTATGTCGTTACTCTGTTTTATATCTGAAGTATGTTATGTGTAAGTGCTCAAGTAGAACGTTTAGGTGTATGCTGGTTTTTGCTTATATATGATTTTTGTTACTGTTATGTTCTTTTTGTGGCTGAGATGTGAACTTCTTGATTTATGGGTTTGTTAGTTTGTCCATAAGTTATGAATTGTGATGGTGCATTTGTATAATCTGGTCTGGCAGAGTTACTTATAAAATGTATGTTTTTTCTTTTGAATTGAAGAGGGTTGAAGCCCATAAAATATCTAACATTTGAACTCATACATTTAATTGTGTTTAGGTATTATGCTAGATGTTTTTTTTAACATATGTTTATATTGACTAAACTCTTATGAATCGTGAGTTTCATAGACTCCTGAGTTTGACATCCTTGATTATATTTTAAATGTTGTGGTTGTTAGTCAGTTATCACATATGCACTTTATTTATATTACAGGGAAATTAATGAGGAAGCACTTGGGCAAGCTTTATCTGCTGCGTTACGTGCACAATATTGGCAGGTGCAGGGCCTCAACGTTCTCGTGTTCTTGCCACACTGTACAAGGTAAAGATTCAATCATCAAATAATTTTCAAATGTGAAATCATCAAATTTTTTCGCATTAATTTTTGTGCACTTGGTTGGATTAGGATGAGCGTTGTTCAAAGTTGAAGATCTATCCCATACTGTAGAAGGTTTCTCTCCCCGCCTTTCCTTTTCCTCTTTGTGTGCCTCATTTGACTTTCCACACTGGTCATATAATGTGATTCCTTATATATCTGGTGTATTTGGAAAGAATTCTTCGAAAGCCTGAAATTGACGCTTTTGCAGAAGAATTGAAACCACATCAGGTTATTAAAGTTTGTGTTGTATCTTCATATTTTTGCTTGCCATGACGGTTATGTCTCAGCTTTTTCTTTTCCACAGAAAGCCCTTCTTCCAGACAATTTCACTGTGCTGGACCGAGCTATGATTGAGCATAATCTTCTATGTGCAAGCAAACTTTATACTAATATCAGGTATGAGAAATTGAATTATCAATTTATTGTTTCCGAACGGTTGATTATTTAATATTTACACTGGTTATTTTATACTCCTAATCTGTGTGTTTGCCTCTCTTGTAGCTTTGATGAGTTAGGCACACTGTTGGGAATCCCACCTCCCAATGTATAAAATTTGATGTCCAAAGTCATACTTATTTTTCAGTGAAGAGAAGTACATCTTATAGAAAGAACAAATCTGTCAATTGAATTCAGCATTTTGTATTTCTAATTTATATTCCTTATTTGTTTTTGAGGGAATATTCCCTATTTTTTGTGAAGCTTTATTTAAATTAATCATCAGATTTAAATAAGAAAAAATAATAATTGAAAGGTGTGGCATGGCGATAATAGCTTTTATGTAAATTACTAAACAAGAATGTTCTGGAGTAGGGAAACCCTGCTGGTAGTGATTTTCTTACGTTCATTCCATGTCCGTCCTACAACTTGTAAGATTTGATTTGTTTTGATTTTTTTCTCCCACAATTATTATACTTTCAGGCTAAGAAGATAGCATCAAGAATGATTTATGAGGATAGGATGAAGGGATCTATCGATCAGGTATAAATGTTAAATAACCATTACAACCTCTTAGTTCATGAAAGTACTCTGATGAGACTGCTGTTGAGGACTAGGAAGTGATGATCAAATTTTTAGGGTTGTAGTTGCACCAAGAATTAAGCATTAGCCTGATACTCATTTCTAGATTAATATTGTGCAATTCATTGTTGTGCCTGATTATTATTGATTTGTAATAACATGAGTTTATTGAACATCTGAAGCAGGTTAACTATGTCATACACATTATTTCATCATATCATATGTTTGATTAATAAGTTGTGAGAGAAGATTTGACAGTGGTGTATGCAGTAACTTTAAATTTTGCTTTCATCATATCATAGAGTTAAACTATCAATTATTTGATCTGTGTGATATGAAAATGTGGTTGGAAAAGAAAATTATAATTTATCTCTCTATGTGACATTTTCATTAATCCCCAATTATTTTTGTCATTAAAAACTGAAGAGTTAGATAATATTATTATTTACCTCAACAAAAAAAAGATAATATTATTTTCAACCTCAACAAAAAAAAGATAATGTTTTTTAAAATTATTTTAATTATTAAATTTTAATATATTGATTTTTTAAACAATTTAAAACGTTTTTTTAAAAAAAAATCGTACGCATTTTGCCAGGGGTTAACCCTTGGCAATGGTTTGGAAATGACTGATGTGATGCTGACACAGTCTGCAAAAGCCTGCAATTTTGCCAAGAGCTAAAGCCCTGGCAAAATCATTTGCGATGAGCAGATTTGCTGGTGATTCTGCTCCTGGCAATCGTCCATTTGCCAAGGCTTTCTGCATTTTGCCAGGGCTTCCAGCCCTGGCAAAATGCAACATTTCTTGTAGTGGAAGGACAATGCCATTGGTTGAAAGATTTGGATTTGTTTCGAATATTTTTGTGTAAACTAAGTATCATCTACATGAAACTAGAGAGAATGATCCTTCGAGTTGTGTAGGACCGCATTGAGTGGCAAAACTCTCCTTCAAAGGATAACATTGTTGCATTCTAAGGACTAGATTTGTTTCAGTTGATTGTATACTTAAATGTTTCTAAGTACTTTAAATACCATTTTACACTAAAATGGTTGATTGCATACCAAAATCTCATTTTACTTTTGCATAATGTTGAAAATTAATAAAATCATTTATTATCTATATGCTTAAACTCATTATCTTCTCAATTATGTTAATTATAGAAAAATACTTATATATTAAGAAAGCAAATAGAAAAATACAAAATATATCAACACTCGCGGAAAATGTTATAAATATTGTTGCGGGATACAATTGAATTTAATCCTAAATGTCAAAAGTGAGGTTAAACTCTTTCTTCATGCTTTGCACAACATTACAAAATGGATCATCGCACAAAGAAAAGTTGATTGTACCGCAGATTGAATAAGATGAATATTTGCAAGTCTGTGAGTTGACAAATTACTTGTGACTAGAGGAACAACTTGACGTGAATGTAAACCGACTTTCAAATTGGATGTAGGTTTCTCAATGACTTGATTTTGAACCTCAATTGTTTGCACGGTAATATGGCTGGAGAGAACATCTTAATTTGAAGAAAGGAACCTTGATGACAAACACTCTCAAAAATTTTGCCTCGTTTCTAACTGCTCGGTCTCAAGATCTTCTAGACGTATTTCATGTTCCCTTATTCAATTTTGCAAGTCTTCTATCATATTCACTATTGATATCATTGAGCTTCTCTTTTGTTATCACACAACAGATTTGAAAAGGTTGCAACTCTACTATGTACCATCTTGCTTCTTGCCAAATAAGCCTCTTTGGTCTCAATATCTTTTTCCAATTTATGTTTATTTTCAAGTTGATGTCTCCATTGGCTTTTGCGGTTCTGACTTTCTTTAATATTTATGGAAATATCTTCAATGGTCAATTCAAAATCTGGTGTTATATCTGTGTTCGAATGAACCTTATTTGATGATTCAGAAGCCTTTGGACAGCCAAAGACATTAGAGTTTCCTGTGCGTAATAAAACAAAATATTCCAAAATCTATTATGTATAATTACAACTATGAGATACGTACGTACGGCAGTTAAGAAAAGATAAATCAACTATGAGATACAACTATAATTACTTTATAATACTCTTATTGTAGAATTTTTGATTTCTAACCTTTACACATCTTGTGTTAGGATTTATTTGTTGGTTGTTATATAGATTCTCCTTTTTGGCTTAAAAAATCCCCGGAGGCCCTCTTTGATTCATCTAATGGATTCCCACAAAACTCTTAATCCAATCGAGTACTACTGCTTAGAAGCAGGGTCGGTTCTAACATTTTTTATGCCGTATGCGAATTAATAAAGTTGTGTCTTTGAATTATTCAAATGTCTTTCTTTCTATATTTTTTGTTGCAAAAACTTTGTGCATAAAAAAGATTCTCTAAAAATTATTTTCAATAAAATTAATGATAGCAAGTTAAAAAGAAATATATGTATGTACTACAAACTACCAAGTAAAATAATAATTTTGATGCCCCTAAAAAAGTGGTGCCCTGGGCAGCACAACCCTCCCGCCCATGCTGAGGGCGCCACCCCTTCTTAGGGGCATATCCTTTTGTATGAATGGGGTAGCAATGACTATCCGAAAAGAGAAAAAAGTTTTCGTGTTTTTTATTTGAAAAAAGGTTTGGTAGGTATTGTAAAGGTTTAGTATATATATAGTATAATCGTTTTGTTCATTCAAAAAAAAATATAGTATAATCGTTTTGTGTTTTTTTGAGTAAATAGTATGATCTATTTGCTTAGATATATTTTGCCTTTTCAAACAATTATTATGTTTCCCTCTTTTCTTATTTTTCTCTTATTTCAAACAATACTTCTATTTTTCACCTCTTTTTCTATTCTCGCGCTCTCTTTCATTTACTTCTCTCTTCACAATTTCTCTTGAGAATCAAATACGCATAATGTGGCAAGAAGCTATTATATTAGTATGTGTAAGTTAGCATATATAACTTCTTTATTTTTTCTTTGGAACATTTATCCCCATTATTTAATCTATATATTTTAGTTTTTAAATAATTATAATTGTTAATATTTATTAAGATAAAACTCCAAAACAAAATAGATATGACACGTTTCTTGCAAACAACATACTTTTAGCATATATAAGTCTTTTATTCTTAAAAAATGTGGTTGACTTCAACTCTTATAAATGACTATGATAATTTTTTTTATTTCCTTATTTATTAAATTTACACTTTTACTGTATGTTGAGTTTAATATTCAAAGGTTAAATATGTTTCACGTCTCTGTAAAATTTTATTTTTTTCGTCGCAAAGAAAATTTCCATAAGCAAACTCATACCATAACTTTCGTCAAAATCAACTTCTTTCTCTTGAAAATATATCATCTTAATCCTCTTCTCAATTGGTGCTTCATCTTCAATCGGGTTATGAATTAATGGTGTAAAATCTCAGTTATTTGAATTTCGGATTGTAAATTTTCATTGGAGATTTGCTAGACTTTAGGTTTAAATTTGTCATGATTACGAGGTTAAAACCTAAACCTTCCGCCCTCAATCACATATTACATAAACCAACATATACCAAAATATATGAGTAAATAATAAGGAAATTTTAGCTTCAATCAGTCAGAGTTAGTCAAGAATGAATGTGAAATACTTGTCTTGCCATACATTTCAATTTAATTGTAATGGAATACGTAGTAACTAACTACTCGTGTAAGATGATCCAAGGGTACACTATTATTAGTCCATGATATTGCACTATAACAACTTTTGACCCTTTTGACATATACCCTATTGACTTATATAAGTACAATATGTAGCTAATTGCACGGGATGAATGCTTATAAGAATAAAAACAACATACTCATTCAGTAGCTACATGTGTTTTCAAACGTCGGCTTCAAACAAGGAGTCATGTTAAAGATTATTTTAAAAGATAAATAAATAAGAAAATATTTTCCTTATTTCATTTCCAATGTAGATAAATATTTGATTTAACTTATTTATTCCATTATTTTATTTTTTGTTTTTTATTTCCCTTCGTGGCATATATATACATGGTATCAATGAATAGTTATACCAAGGCAAGATGTTCAGATGGAATTCAAGCTCATGTATAACTCTGCCTCCAACGATGGATGTTTGATTTTCTCAATTTCTTCATTGATTTTGATCACTTAGCTTCGAACAGCAAGACCTGCATACACATCTTTATCACTTCTCTTCATCTCATCACTCTTTTTATACATCTCGATTGTTTAATCAAAATGTTGAATGTTAAGTTACAACCAAAAAACTTTAATTCTAATAACAATTTCGTCGAAACAAGAACAAAATATAAGAAACCTGCATTTTGTGTTTATCAAGAGCATTTCTATTTTGGCCCCAAAAATGCGCGTTGGAATAAATTCTGAACGACATTTTTTCGTGTTTTTAAAGGTTTTGGAAGATAACTCTCGAATGTTGTTTTGTAGGATAAAGAGCAAATAAGGGATCAAAAGAGCAACATTCGTGATCGAATAATTCGTTTTGAGTCCAATTATTAATAAAAATGATGAATCAAAGTAAATAATTCACAAAAAGAAATAGAAATAGAGAAGTCTTTGTCAATTTGTCAATTTCTAATTCTAAATGTATTTAACCTAAAGCATCAAACAAGCAGTACCATTCACTACAAAAAGTTAATAACAACTCCCCACTGTTGTACAACAGATAAAGGGTCATATGATTTAATATATCTCTTTGTTGGATTATAAACTTGAATTTTTCTATTATCTATGTTTAACTGAACTCTATTTTTGTTAACTTGATTGGAGCAACCTACGGTTAAGATTATTATTTTCTACTTTTCTTATTTTATGTTTATATATTCTAAGTGATCAAGCTGATGAAGCAGTATACAACTTTACATACCTCTACTTGACAACTTTGGACCCAATCCAACAGTGTGAAATAAATATAAAAACGAGCCTGACGGGATGTTTAACAAAATGAAGGTAAAATGTATATATATTCTATTAGAGATTTGATTAGAGGCTACATAAACAAATTATAATCATCAAATTTTTAATACAAACTTGTCACAAGTCTGTTTTTAAAAAAGAAAAAAATTGTCAAGTATATATAATGTAATGTCCCTGCCAACTGAGCTAAGTTTGCGGGAGACAATACATTATTAAATCTACAACAGACGCATAATATAAATTTGAAGCACTTCCTCTTGAATGTCTTAAACAAATAAAATTTTGCAAGATCACAACAATATTTTAAAGATAGAGTTTAAACCGAAATGATACGGCAAAAGTTGTCAAGTTAATAACACTCACTCTTTTATTATACAAATTTGAAGATGAGACTCGTTTGGAAGAGGTAAGGGTGTAGAAGGAAATTACCACTTCCAAGTTAACATTTCAAAAGAAAAATTACAAAAAAATCACAAAACTACAAAAATTTCAGCAATATTCAGTGCTTGACATAGTTGTAAAAAAACGAGTAAATAGTGGTAAAATCAGCCTGCTTTACAAAATGGAGCACGATTGGTTAATCATCAGCACAGTGATGAAAATAGCTTATTTGTATAAATCATTGATCCTTACTAGTAGAAAGCTTACTGTAAGAACCATGCAAACATGTACAAGACAAAAATGTATACACATGCCATTCAAAAGTTATGCAATTTCAATGCTAAAGAAGAGAGTGCCTTCCTAGACGAACCATGTTCACTTGTTGCAACAGCAGCACCAACACTCAATTCTTTGATTCTCTTTTGTATCTCCAAGCTTTCATCACCTTCCATGATTCTCTTTACACATTTAGCAACTTCCTCTCTTTTCACTATCCCACTTTCATCATCAACCTTTGGCCTCACAGCAACTTTGAGCACATCTGTCAATAATCTTGCATTCAACCTTTGTTCTGCAAATAGAGGCCATGCAATCATAGGCACCCCATTAACCACAGTCTCCAAAGTTGAACCCCAACCACAATGACTCAAAAACCCACCAATTGAACCATGACCAAGAATCTCAACTTGTGGTGCCCATGATGGAACAACCAATCCATTTTCTTTGGTTCTTTCCAAGAAACC
>Ga0228711_1005380_pt1 | contig 19484 bp, 12 predicted proteins | sample MedpolnodulmetaG_2_FD_177996 | JGI IMG/M metagenome (GOLD analysis project Ga0228711, IMG submission 177996) | Root nodule microbial communities from Medicago polymorpha collected in Santa Monica, California, United States - brown nodules | ecosystem: Host-associated > Plants > Roots > Nodule... | reverse complement strand
ATATAAAAGTTGTCAAGTCTCTTAAGAAAATTTTTGAAGTCAAAAAAGTTTTATCAAGCATATTGTTGCAAATTATTCTTTAAAGGGTGATAGTATTATTAGTTGTTATATTTTCCTAAAAAAAAAAGTATTGGTAGATATATTTGGTTTTTATTTCTGAGGTATTTGGCTGTTTTTATTAATATGTTTATTTGGTTCTATTACAATGATATGGAATCAACAAGAAGAGAAGTTAAATATTTCTTTTCAACAATCTATCTGATATGAAAATGAGAAAGTCGAAATTATTTAAGGTTTTGATTCTTTGTCTTTTGGAAGCAACAACTCATACTCAATGGTCCCTATTATTTTGAAAGTCACAAATATTTACATCTATATTTTTAATCAAAATTAAACGTTAATAAAAAAAAACATGGTTCATAATTTACAAATGTTAGTGTGATAAAAAGAATGGAAAAAGACAATTTTGTTAGAAATATCTATTAAAGTGAGTGTCCCTCTTTCCACTACTACCAATAAAGGAAAGAGACAATTTTGTTAGAAATATCTGTTAGAAAGTTGTGTTCATGAGTTCCCAATCAAATTGGAGGCCTGCTCTAATGTTAAAAAAAAAAAAAAAGATGAATAGTGTTTTACCCCCGTAATATAGGTCATTTTTAGGTTTGTCTCCTGTAAAAATTTTGTTTTGGTTTTCGTCTTTTTAAAATTATTTTTTTCCAGAATACCCCCTTAGTAGGCCATTCAAAAACCAAAATTTCTGGATTTTTATTTTAATGGCCTATTAGGGAGGTATTCTGGAAAAAAATAATTTTACAAGGACGAAAACCAAAACAAAATTTTTATAGAAAGTAAACCTGAAAATAACCTATATTACAGGGGGTAAAGCACTATTAACCCTAAAAAAAACATTATTTTCCTTAAAAAAATTAATATAAAACATTCTTTATGTACAAGAAACTAAGGGTTTCTATGTAACTTTTATCAAAACGTCAAATTAAACTTAAAATAATATATTTTTTCTTTTATTTTTATAATCATCAATAGTTAATATTAAACAATGATTAAAAACTCGTTAACAAATTATCTAAGTAAAAAAAAAAAATTCGCAATATCATAAATTGAAACATTTACATATGGATAAAAACTAGACCAAAACATTTACAAACTAGAAATCCTAACCCTTTTTTTATCTCTTCTTCCAACATTTATGAACCCTAACTCATGATTCCTCACAAACTAAATAATATAAACAAGACTCACAATCTAAACGAAACAACGACCAAACATTTGCGTCTAATACAAACAATAATCCCTAATTTACAACCCATAAGAATACAAGAAAACCATTCAAAACTTCAACGTCATTTTCAATTATGATATTTTTCCCTTTGATGCGTCCTCTTTCTTTTTCAAAACATCTTTTAATTCTGATATTTTGCCCAAAAATTGTAGTGTGAATTTGTAGAGTTCAGAAACTGTAGAACCTTGAAATTATAGAGCCCGTAAGTTCTTGTCAATAGATTCAGACATGTGTGGATGAACCGAAAGGCGGGTAAAGAAGCCACAATGATTATATATACCGAAAGATTATTGAGAAGAAAATAGATGAACATAATTTTTTGATATAAGAAAATAAGGTTCAGTTGAGAAAAACTAATTTCATAGATTTTGTTAAATTTATAGTTAATATAATTTGAAAATAGTTATTTGAATTTTAAAGTAATATTATTTTGGCTTATAAAGTAAAAGGGAAAATATTATTTTAAAATTAATCTCATGTGGCATCCATATGTATATTAAGTTCGGTGTCACGTCATCTAAACTAACAATATCATGTTGACAATTGTTTTCAAACAGTGATACATTAAGAGAGCACATCTTCTCTCAAAATAAAAAATGTAAACATTTTTAATTTGGATTTAGAGTGTAGTTCGCGACAGGCGCGGACCGAGTCCAATAAATACTTTCTTGGAATACAAGTTTGACATGAATATTTTATTTTTCAATCAAATCTTAACACATGTATGCTTTAGTTTGGATTATGAAATCGAGTGTTAACTCTTCGAGTTTACCGAGTTTATATTTTTAGGTATCAAAATCGTGTTAACTTGGAGGTAAATTTGATTTTTGGTAAAATCGAAAGGTTTGACGAGTTTGACCGAGTTAACACACGGTAAACTCGTGTAAACTCGACCGAGTTTACCGAATTTTACGAGTTTACATCTAAAAAAATAATAATAATAAAGGCCCTCTTTTGGGGCACATTTTTTTTCATAACCCAATTCCTTTTCTACAAGCCGAAAGACTGAAACGTTTACTGAATAGCTACCTTTACAGTAAAACATTGTTCCTAAAATGAAACGTTTCTTTTTCTTTCTTCAGTTATCAAACCATGAACAGAGGAGCATATATTAGTTAGGGTTGCGATTCCGATGGTGGAAATTCATATTTCGACACCGGTGATTAGGACGTCGGTTAGGGTTGCGGTGGTGGTGTTTGTTGACCTTTTGAAGAAATTAATTAGTTTATTTTTTAGATAGTTTTATTAACAACTTTTGGAACTTGTGAAACTTGCTTTTTTGGATGGTTTTATGGATTACTTAAATTTATAGACTTATGAAACTTATGATTTTGTGCTTAATTTTTGTATTTTGATGGTAACTTGAGTATAACGTTTTATTACGGTAGTTTGATATAATTTGTCTTTGTAATTAAATCATATTTTGAACTATTGACCTATTTACAATATTATATTAGCTTATATATATCATACATATAATAAATTTTATATAATTTTAATTTTAGATAAACTCGTTCTCGAGTCGAGTTTACCTAAGCAAAAACAAGTTGAGGTAAACTTTCAAGTTGCAAAACTTTAAGTGGAAGGAAATATTGTTTAGTAGAAGTGATAGTAAGAGGAACGAAAGAGTAATACATTTGCAAATGACATTACCCATCGCTATGAATTATATTATATAAATGTAACAATTCTGATGACATATAAATGTAACAATTTCTTTCTTTCAAAAAATATAAATGTAACAATTATTCATAAGTTACGGTAATAACTTTTTTTTTGTCAAAGTTACGGTAATAACTTTATTAAATTAAATTTTCTTCAAAAAAAAAAACTTTATTAAATTAAATTGACAGTTATGAATTTATCAAATCATTATTTCTATAAATATTAAAATTAATTTAAATTTGCAGTGCGTAGAAAAATATGAAAAAAATGATAAATATAAATTGTATAAAATCATGATTATATTCCATAGTTTTTTTTTGTTGGCTTTTTATGTGAACATGTGCTTTCCATGACTTTCTTCCCAAATTTGAAGGGAAGGGAATCTTTTGTGTGGCCCAACAAAAATTGATCTTTCCTTCCTCTTTATTGAGAAACCAAACAAAGGAAAGGTTTTAGGAGTTATTCTTTCATGATCACAAGACTAAATCAATAGTGTTTGGACACACACATAAAAAGATGGTCTTTAAAATATTTAATCATTTTTTTATCAATTTCCTTTTTATTATTAAAAAAATATTTTTTTATGTGTGCGACCAAACACTTTTTATTTGGTCTTATATTAGAATTTCTCAGGTTTTAGAATATTGTGCTTCCATCCTTCTAACCATCTTTTCTCTTACAATCATCTCTTCCAAACAATATAGTACAATCCCTCCCTTCACTCTTCTACCAAACTCTAAAAATTATGTATTTAATTCTTATTTTACCCCTACTCTCTAACTTGACTATATATCCCCCTAAACTCATTCAACATGGGTAAGGAAACTGAAACCTTACACCAATATTTTAGATAACAAAAATAAAATACAAAATTGATTTTTTTATCTTTTTTAGGGAAAAATACAAAATTGATGTTATTATTTGATGAGTAAAAAGAAATTGTCAAAAAATAAAGACGTTTTTTCTAAAGAAACTAAATAGCTCACCCAATACCACCAAACCAATTCAACGGGTTCAAAAAATAAGGACGTTATGTTCCAAACAATTTTATTTTTGTTATAAACATTTAATTAGAAATGTGGATGTCGGTTTTTCTTCCGCTTATGAATAATTGAACCATGTCTAGTTTCAAACTCTCCTCCACGATATGGTCGACAGTCGAAAGAGATCTAGTTTAACAGTGAGGGGATGCATTTAATGTTTAACTTTTTTTCTTCAATTTTTTTCCCTTTTAAAATATGATATTGTACAGAAAACACAAAAGGTTTGAACAACAAAAACTCTAATTTAACAATCTTTCTTGGTACAGTTTGAAATCTTGAATTTTAAAAAAATATTACATCTTTAAACTAATTAAGAAAATTACGGAAGTCATCTTGAATAGCAAACCCACTTTCTTTCTTTTATTTTTTTTCCAGAAAATCAATAGCTTTAATCGTGTATTGAGATTTCCACATAGGCTTTATTGCACAAGGAACTTGAAGAGCCGGTAGCCAAAATTGTATCATATCCGTCCAAGTATTTTAACAATATATCTATGGCTACTATTATCTTGGTCCATAATGGACCAATAGTTTCATAGGTCTATTTTATACGGAACCTGAGTTGTAATGATTGGTGAGTTTTTATGTGTCTCTCTACTAAGTGTGCTAAAGAGGTACACAACACTTTGATGTACTTAAGAGACATTAATATGATTTTAACTTTAGGAAGTTTTATTTTACAACTCCATTGGCGTGAAAAACTATTTAAGGAATGTAATGAGAGAATAAGATTTATACATTATAAAGTGATAAAACCATATAGTATTTGATACATGCAAATAACAGAAAACATGATCGAAACTTTCAAGTATGTTTATGTTATGGTTATCTTTCTTTCCTTATTTCTTCTTTCCACAAACATTGATGGTAAGCCAATTTAATCCTTGTGTTTTTTGTAGTTACTCACTACATAATGTTTTATCCCTTTTAATATCATCCTTTTATTCTCTTTCTCATTACAGCAGCTGAATGTTATCAAGATTCTGATTGTCCAAAAGATATGTGTTCATATCTTGCTAAACCGACGTGTATTTTCACAGAGTATTTTCCTATTTTTTGGATGGCCGTATGTGGATGTAATTGATCAATGTGTCTATAAGATTATTTTAGAAAAATCGATGAGCTACCATTTTGTTATTGTGGATTTGTACTCTAAGATTGTAGTAATAAAATAAAGTATAAAATAGTATTTTTTTTTTTTTTGAGGATAAAATAGTATTATTTAGATTGTCTTTTACGTGGACAAATCCAATGTTGGGCCATGTGTGGTGTAACGCCCGTATTAAAAGTGTCTAGAATATTTAACACGTACGTTATAACTGATACTGGATACATTAATCATACAATACGGAAAATACAACATAAGTCGAGATTCAGATACAAGAGTCATCTCAAGTCATATATTACATTATTTAAGCATAGCCAGTCTAATGAAACAAGTACAACGAGTTTCACCATGATACATATAGCTAGAAATAACATAACAATAGCTAGATAACATAAGCATAGATCCGTTAAGCACGATCAGTCCAAAGCCTTCTCCTTACCCTTGCCTCGAACAACCTGTGAACCTGAGCAAAGAAGGAGTGGGATGAGACATAACGCCTCAGTGAGTTCCACCTAAAACCTAGGCTAGAGGTAACCTCGGGGAAAACCTATGGTCACCTCGTGTCTACAATACAACCTGGCGGTTGATTATACGTGTGTGGGCTTGCTTGCCTAGACGGTCGTGCAAACTAAATCCGTCGTAGGTTCTTCTTAACTTGTCGTATAGGTCTTGTCGTATACATATACGTGTCATGGCGGCAAAAGGGGACCTAAGGCCGCTATGCCAAGATCCGCTAGACGCATCGAGGCCTAACATAACAAATTCATGACACGATCCTAAACCGGACGATTGGGGAAAACCTAAGGTCGTCAACGGTATAGCTTCATAGCTTTCCCTATTTGCACAAACCTGCACATACTTAATAGCATATCATAATCATGTCATATCATGTCGTAAGCATATCATATAAGGGTGTGACACATAATTATCTGAGTTTATTTTATGGAGTGTATCGGGTGGAGTAACCCCGAGTACAATCCCATACATGACCGATGAGATCCTAGCTAAGGTACATCAGACTCCCTCGATGACGTGCGGGCCCCCCTTGCGGAGCTTATCCCGTTCTCCTGGTGAGAACCTCTTAGGATCCCAACCTTGCGTGGATCGCAAGAGACACGGCACCTACATCTTAGTTAAAATCATAAACATTCGTGGAAGCATAAACATAGTCGTAGCGGGTCACTACCTAACACGCCTTAGAGGCGTACTAAGATACTCTAACCCATCAGTAGATAGGGTTCTAGGTATTCCACACGCCCAGATATTAGTTCCTACCCAGCATGATCATATAACCCTCGGAAGCCATGGTCCATTGAATTGGCGAATGTTGCTCATGCAACTTATAAAGGAATCGCACCATGGGAATGCATGTTATCGACTTGATATTAAAGGTCTTCGGCACCGATGTTATAAAGTGGTAATGGTTTGTAAAAATAGTTCCGAACGGCACTCTGGGCCCCGAAGAAATATTTTCAGGCATGCTGTCAAAGTACTGTACGCTTAAGCGTACAGGGCCTGAGTTACGACGTTTTGTACGCTTGAGCGTGCAGTGCACGCTTAAGCGTGCATTCATCAGTCCAGAAATGCAGAAAATCGTATTTTTGTGCCTAAAACCCAAATTCAAGTCTTTAGTGCTCACAATACACCCATGGTACCTGGAAAACAGTTCAGAGACATTTCATGGCAACAAATTACACACATTCAACAGAATCATAGCAATTCATGGCATTAAACCCTAAGTTTACATAATTCTAACTATGTCATTATCTCACAATGTACAACACATTAACCCAAGGATGAATGCTAGCTAAAGAACTCACCTGCAGATGCTAAGGAACATGCACACACACACATAATGCAGGTCTGGATCCACTCTCTAAAGGATGGGGAGGAAGAAACTTGAATGAGTTTTGGCTTGAAATCCACTTGCTCAACCAAGGCCTCTAACATGCAACATGATTATACCCACAAAGTTGGGAGGATTGGATTGGATTGAAGGAGAGGGAGAGTGAGCTGAGCTGAGTTTCAAGAGAGGGAGGGAGAGAGGATCTGTCCTTGCATTAAGAGAGAGAAAGAGCAACCAAAAATGAATGGTTTTGGGTCCAAACTCCCTTAAATAGCCCCTAAGCGCAATTACAACCATGCCCCTTGGTCTAATACGCGCATAAGGCGAGTTAACGGATAAAATACCTTGAACTAATAAGCGGGATATTACATGTGGCTAAAGCCACATATCCATTTCCCAAAGTTTTTTTTATATATAAATAATAAAACACACAATTATATCAAAACACTTCTTTCTTACGCAAAACAAATAAGTGCAACACATTTATTATGGTTTATAAGCTTTTGAAGTTGGTTTTGCTCTTGTGAGTAACAACTGCAAATGTTGAACATGTTTTTTCAACTACAAAAGTTGTGAAGAGACAACTATATAACAAAATGAATAATCAATGACTAATGATTGTCTTGTAATTTATATAGAAATAGATGTTCTTTTAACGGTTAGCAATAATGTTATTTTAGCTCATTTTCAACAAATAGATAGCTGACAATTTTCATTGTAACTGTATTGCATCAAACAATGTTATTTATTATTTTTAGGCTTAATTGAACTCGTGGTCCCTTAATTAATTTCTTCATTTTATTTTGGTCTCATAACTTCTAAACGTGTTTATATTAGATTTGTTATATTATTAATATCTTAAAAAAAAACCTAGTGTATTCAGTTTGTTATAATTTGAAAGTCACAAATATTTTTTTTTTAGGAAAAAAGTCACAAATATTTATATTTATATTTTTAAACAAAATTAAATTTTCATAAACAAATTCTCACAAATATAAAAGTCATAAATATGTATACATATATTGTTATGATATGAGGGAACAGAAAGAAAATGCTCTATATTTTACTGCCACGCGTGAGGCGCGCCAAATCACGTACGGGGGCAAGTGCAAATCTGTGTAAAATCAACAGTTTGCTATTTTTTTTAGAGATATTCTTGCATGAACTCTCACCCAACACATTATTCTTACACCCAACTAATAAAAATATGACACATGTTATTAACTTTAAAAAAAGTGTGATTTTAATTAAGGAAATGGAAACATAAATGGCGGTGGGTGGTTCTTGTCGGTTAAAGAAAGTGGAAAAAGGAGAGAGAAATATTAAAAATAATGAGAAAAAATTCTTATACTAATTCTTTTTATTATTTTAATGACATGTTTGATTTTAATTGGTTAGGTGTAAGAATGATGTGTTGGGTAAGAGTTCACGTAAGAATTTCTCATATTTTTATGTGGGTTTGGGAAAAAATCCAGGTTTTACGATTCAAACCCAATCGAAAACTTTCCTATAAATAAAAGAGCTTTCACTCTCAAACATTCATTCAGAGCTTGGCAGTTCAACAGGAAGGCATGCACTAAGAGCATCAATAGAGAGAGTCTCTCATCAACCTTTGTTCTTATAGTTTGTTTTATTTATTTATTTTGTAATTTGTCTTTAATTACCATGAGTAACTAAACAACTATTGATTAGGGTTCTAAGATGAACCTCTCTTTTTTCTTGGATTTCACTAATTCAAGTTTTTTATTCATTTATGTTTTAAGATCTATTTAATCTTCATTTAGCTTCTTAAAAAAAAATCTATCTAATATTTGTATGTATCAGGCTTAATTAATGCTTTCATAACCCTATAAAGTACTTCTAGCTTATATTCTGAAATGTTGCATATGAATTTTTTTCCCCAAGTAAGATAGAGTTAGACCTATCCATTTAATCTACTAAGGACAAGTAAGGGTATGCAGTGAAATTCTAAGATTTGTAGGTAAAAGTGGTTCCTTTATATGATAATTATGCTTATGTTTCAATTACATGTGAGAGTGTAAGTCACTGCCTTAAATAATTGAGCGACCACATATGAAACTATTGAGGATTGATAACAACCCTATACAATATTGCATGTGCGACCTTTAAGGTGATTGAGGAACAACATGACATCTAGAGAGGCATTATATTCCATCGATCTAATCAACTAAAAAGAACCCTTATTCAATAACTCATAATTGTTTGCATTAATCCAACAAGGAAATAGAGGGGATTTGAATCGTTGTTAAACTTTACAATCAAAACCTTAAATTTTCCGCAATAAATTCACTGTTTTGCACAATCAAATCAAACTTGCAAACTCCCCCCTATTTTATTGTTTTTAATTACATTTTTAATAAGTTTAGATAGTTGCTTAGTTGAAACGACAATCCATACAAACGATTTTACTTACTACTTTATTACTTCAAAACAGTTTGATGCACTTGTCAAATTTAATCATCAATAGCAAAAAACAAATTAAGGTTCATCGCAACAAATAACTAATATGCATGTCTTAAACACTAAGAACATAGTCTGGTAGAACGAGAACTACATGATAACTTAATTAGTCAACATGAAATTTTATAAGATGACAATATATATCAAATATAATCGTCAAGCTATGTTGCCTTCTCTTTTCCTTTGGATATATACCTGCTTATCTCAAATAAACATTAACCTAACAGGATGAGATTACATATCAATAAGTTCCTTCTTGTCAAAAAAAAATATTATCAATAAAGTTCCTTAACTAAAACCCAAACTGTCAATTATTGACAATTAGTTTTATTACTTTTACTAACATATTTGGTTAATAGAATGTATTATCTTGTCAATTTTAAACTCTGAATTCCCTTGAGTGTGGTTATTCTTAGGAGTCTGCTTCCACTAGGAGAAATCAAACCCCTTTCAGGTGTATATCTCATTGAGTGAAATTATCACTCTTTTTGATGTATTACCCTCACAAGTGAATATTTTCATTTTAATTTTACTAGTACATTATGCACCATATGGCAATAGAGTGTTTCTATAATAAAAGATAACTTTTTTTTTTAATGCTGATAAAAGATAACTTTCTAGATCGATTATATACATTTCTCATTGTTCAAGTTCCAACATGTGATCATATAACAATAGCAAAGTCACGATTTATACAAGCCATAGAAAAATACTAATTAATGACGCTACCTTGCATGCATGATTTATAAGTTCTTAATCATAGCATAACATACCCTTGTTATGGGTATATAAAAAAAAAAATATTACCATTTGTTATATGGAATTTAACTATTTACTTAACTATGGAAATTCTTGGGATTAATAATTGTATTATCACAAAAAAAAACATAAAACTCGAAGACTAAACTAATGCCTTATGAACATTAATATGGTGACTTCCATTCTTTTTTAGGACATTAATCAGCAAAGGAATTTGTTCCTTCTTCTGATCTTTAATGCATGCTGGAAGTGATTTATAATGCACAACTAAATCTCAGAGCTTCTATGCATTAAATTAACTCAAAAGTAAAAGAACTCTACAATCAATTAAACTTCCTCAATAGACTCATAAGAAGAATTAATCAACTTTTAGAGTTTCTTGTTCTTCTGTTGTAATTGTTATACAAATCATGTATAATGTAATGAAACTTTAAGAAGTAATAAATATTATTTTTCGAAATATTCTCTTGGTATTAATTTTATGCCAATTAGTATCAATCACTTCTATCTTTTGTTCTTTTTTTTAGTCAGTGTAGTATGATTCCTCTTAGAAACAATTTTAATACTAAATTTTAAGATTAGTTAGGATTAGATTGTTGCAGTAGTCTTTACATCATAGCTACTTTTAATAATTTTAAAATCTAGTAGTACTTCCCTCAAACAAAAACAAAAATCTAGTAGTACTTATGTTTAGGCTATAAAGCATGGGCTCCGACACGGACACTTGACACGACACGGACACAGACACGTCGACACCGTTAATCTAAAATTTATAGGACACCGACACCGCTACATATATGGTAATTTATTTAAAGACGGTCTAAAATTAAAATTGAAATACATACATATATATAAACATCTAACTTGAGCAATTCATTTCATTAGCAAAAGTTCTACAACAAGATATCATAGTATTTGCCCTTTATTTATTCATCTACTATCAAAAAAGCTAAAAATGATATAATCAACTATAATGTCTATAACCCCTAATCGATCAACATTTCTCAAAACATATGTATCTCTTGTATCTATAGTGTGTGGAAGCAAGAGAGAAAAAAAATTGTTTTAGATATTTGTGTGAGTTGTCTGACACGGCTCGTATGAATGTTATATAGGTGTCGGACACCGGTTGCAGGAGTGTCGAAGTAAATAAAAAATCAATTATTTAAGACACCGGTTCGACACGTGTCGTACATGTGTCATAGGAGACCGACGCGTGTCGGACACCGCAACACGCCTAGTCTTAGAGGTGTCCGTGCTTCATAGTGTTTAGATCATATATTACTTAGTACTAGTAGGTATAATATTCTGCTTTCTAGTAAGATCAGTATAATACATACTTTCAGCACTAGTTGAAACACTAAGTTATTGGTTGTTAGTGTTAGAAGTAAGCTTCTAGCATTATGTCTTAGTCTTAAACTTGGTATAATTCTTATTAGAGTTAGAAACCTTAAGTTCCACAAAGAAAAACCAAACGAAATTGTATACACCTAGCTGTTATGGCCGTAGCGCCTCATTACGGGCAACTGTAACATCATCTGTTTTTAAGTAGCTTGATCACTTGTCTTCTCCATCATGGGTGACGGTTATTGATCTTGAAAGCACGTGTTCTGAAGTGGATCTGAATAATTTCTCACTCTTTGGTCATTGAAAATGGTCTTGAATGCCATATATGAGTGTCCTATGTCATGACTTCGTCAATAAGTCTTGATTCTTTGGGCGATTTTGGTCCATTTTGCACGCTTCATGCATGTCCCACTTTACCTATTTATTTAATAGCAAAGACAAATGTAGTAAAATGAAAATAAAAATTTATTAAACAATATAGTAGTAGAAAGTACTATAAAATACATTGTTATCAACATGCTTAATACTTTCCTTTTTCTTCTGTGAGTGTTTGTTGTTTTCTTTACTATACTCTGAAATATTAACTCTTAATTGTCTTATCAATAATTCTTTTTGTTAATGATAAAGATGGAGAAATATATTGTGCGAACAAGTATATTTGTTTTTATTAAAGGGGGGAAATAGTTAAGTAGGTAACTAGATTGTTAGGATAGGTAACGAATTAGTTAGAACATTTAGGAATAACTAGATAGTTAACTCTTTAGGATAAAATAGTTAATTATCCAGGTTATAATTAGAAAATCTCATTTATTTGCTAGCATTGCTTATACTGCATTTATTTATTTTTCGGATTGCATATTGCATCATTCATATTTATTTTCGGCATTGCATACTACTACAAGAAAACAACGTTTTAGCGTCAGCCAAAATCCCACTCTAACAGGGTTAAAACCGACGCTAACACTGTATTAGCGTCGGTGTCGAGGGGAGGCTAAATTTTTTGAAGCTACTAGGTAGAGTCGGATGTCTGTCTTCCGAGGCTAATATAGCGTCGGTTTTGCCGAGTTAAAACCGTCTCTTCTCGCGGCCGAGGCTATTAAATTCAAAATAAAAAAGTCAACAAATCATTTAGAGTTTGCTTGTCAGACGTTATCGTTAAAATATAGAGTCGGCTAATCTACCGCTAAAGTCAACATTAAGTCAGTCCGCTAAATCTTACAAAGTCGGCCAACCGACTCTACAATCAACCAAAAGTCAACTAAATCTTAGAGCCAAGTCGAAAGTCAAATTCTAAAAGTCAAGGTTATTTAGTAGAGTCGGTCTAACGGATGCTAAAGTCGAAATCATGGAAAGTCAAAGAAATTTTTAGAGTCGATATGACCGACGCTAATATTTTTTTTTTCTTGCTATTTTTACTTTATACCCTATTATGCAAAACAACCTCAAATCTGCAAAACATTTCGTTTCATACCCTGTTTTGCAAAACAATGCCACAAATCTGCTAAATATTCACTTTATATCATGTTTGCACGTAATACCAATAAACTAGTTAGCACATCAAGTAAGCTACAAAAAGTAATATTGTGCTAACATAAGAAACACATTCGATTTAACACTTTAACTGTTGTGATACTACAAAAGAGCCTAAAACTACAAAATATCAAAGTTACGACCACAATAACATGCTCATGTCATAATAAATTACCAACAAAATAAGCACGTCCAAAAAAAGTCGTTCTAGTACTAAAAACTAGTCTAAAACAACCAAGGTCAAGAGTCACTATGCAATGATTGGTCCTCCAAGTTATCTTCATAATAAGGATATGAAGGAGGTTGGGTGGCACTACATGATCCGTTACTAGAACGATGGTCGTGCTCCATAAATTTTTTTTTTTTAGTTCAACCATTTGAATCATCAATTGCTTTTTTAGGTCTATAGCCACTTGAGATTGAGTTAATGCATCATTAGCCTTCTGCTTAGCTCTAACTCTAGTTGCCCTCTCCGCCTCCAAAGACATCTCTAACATGGAACCATGATGATCTTGAGATTTTTGAGTAAATGGCGTGCACTACGCTGAAGGTTGACAGACAAGTCTATTGTATCATAAACTCGACCACGTGTACGACCCCATGCAACTCGGTCCACAACCTAAGTTTTGTTCCTCCAACAACCTCTTGCACACCATCTCCATCTGTTTCATCAATCTGGGCTTGTACTGTACTAAATTTCTTTTTAAATGATCCATGCTCAATAGAGAAAAAATATATAAATATTTCATGGTATTCATTAACTAAAAAACATGTCATGAGACATTATTTATAGGTAATTCACATGGTTACATCATTGTTACAAAACTAATCTAACCATCATAATCCACATGAACAATTTTCAAAAAACAGAAACTCATTATTTCAAAAATGTATAACAGTGATAATAATTCACAACTAAAACTCAATTTTTTTTATGTAAACAAAGCCTTGGTCATTATGTTAGTTTTTTTGTTTTTTTTTAAAGAAGTCATTATGTTAGTTAACAACGACAAGAAGCACTAGTATTTGCAAGTTATAATAATGCAGTTGAGTAAAATTTTAAGCATAGGAGTAAGCAACCATGCAGGCAAATGCAATCAAATATAAAAACTAAAATGAGATAACACACAAAAGAATTAAAAGAAAACTCATCAGCATTACTAAATTACCACATAGAGAATCTGCATTTTAGTTCTCAAAATTGTAAATGTGAGAATTTAATCCCCAAATTTATAAATTCACAAAGACATTTTTAGTGACTAAAAAGTTCAAAAGCCACCGTGAATCGCCTCAACAAGGCCAGTTTTGGAAGAAGAACAATGTTGCATCAAACAATAGACTATATAATATAGGAAAAGAAAAATCAACTTTGACATCTGCTTTCGCGTTAAAAAAATTGCGTTAACAGGGGCTACACCACTTGAAAAGAACAAGGAAAACTACATTGAATTTGAGATACAGGAGGGAGGAACAAATGATGGAATACTGAGGTCTGGGATGGTTCTCTTGAAACGTCACTTAACACATGATGAACATGTAATTGAATTTCTCTGATATTTCAACATGCAAAAGTTGAAATTGAATTTTATTATGTATCTTAAAGGCTAGAAGTCCTAGGACATTATAGGAGGAGACATATTTCAGAATTAGCCTATGTTGTGTATAAGATATAATATGTAGGATTCAAGTAATGTATGATAGAAAGACACTACCAATAGCCAAATGAATGTCAAAAAATATATACAATCAATAACTTACATATGTCGACTCTGATATACTATCTACCCATTAACCAGTCTTTCTCTCGTGAGTTTGTAGAAAGAATTCATCGGGGTGCAAATCCCTTTGAAGATTATTGGACTACAAATCATAAAAGATTGAAATAATCAGTATAGAAATAATTAGTATAAACGATTCAGGAATCAGTTTTCATTAATATAAGTGCAATAGGTTTTATTAACATCAATAGACAACTTAGATACAAGACTTCAAATTCAGATTGTCATTTTCACTTACGAGCTCAAGTGCCACATCAATATGAGCCTTGCGGTCTGAGGTGTGGACTACTCTGCCTTTTGCTGAACTTGATTTGTCTTATTTTAATTGGAGGATTTCAAGAAATCAGGGTTTGTTTTCCAGTAGGTTTCAAGACCAGTCCAAGCATCCAGACTTATCCATCTAGCCCCCCTTCTTCCTTGCCTTTGTAAGCATGTCTGTTAGTCGTTTAGCTCCTTATTGTTCAAACACGCGATAGACAAAACCTTGATCACGAGAATTGGAAGATACCTTCTCCTTCAAATTCAACAAGAAAACATTCATTAAGTATTGACTCACAATTTCTACATACAAATTGGTTGCGTGACATAAACTGGTTGTTCATGTCTTGCAAATATCATTACAGCTATTTCTAATTACTCATTATTCAATACCAAGACATATATAGGCAAATTTCTACACAATGCACCACCAAGTATTGGCTCACAATTTATACACAGGACATATATAGGCAAATTCAACAAGCAAACATTCATTAAGCAAAATTCAAAGCATCCTTGTATAGGATTGAAATACCATTTTATATTTCCAAACCAAATTTATCTTTCATTAGCACATCAAGTTCGCCCTTACGGTTATAAAATTTCTTTTAGCAAAACCAACGTTATAATTCATTATTTTACCTTATTTAATGCAAGAATAAGTCATATCACAATCGGTAGATTTTGTCATTATAAGATATTGTTCCAATTGTTTGTTTAAGTTGGATAAAATTGTTTAAGATTAAGAATAAGACTAAGTGATTATCGTTCATCCAGGGGCTGCTATAGCAAAGATTGACACATTCAAATCGACAAAATAATTTCTATTTGGTAAATACTTACTACAAATCGTGCAAACCATTCTACTTTAACTGTGTTATAATCTGACTCGGGGGTGAGTTGACCCCAACAATGGATAGGTTTATAAAACTGTTTTTGAATGGCATAGCCAAAGGCTTTTGAAACATGATAGGCAGGAAGACTCATCTACAGTTACTGACCAGTCATAAATAATTAAGAAAATGCAAATAACACACTACTAGAAAAAAGACTTTCCACATCATGGTTTTGACTTCAGACAGCATATACCTGAAGTGATATATAGTGTGGTGGCAATTTCACATTAGCAGATAGGATACCTGAGGGGAAAAAGCAGCACGGTGGAAATTTTGTAATTACTGTGAATGTTTCTCACATCAGGGGCAATAATGCCTGAGGGCAAAACACGATCCCTCTCTCTCACAAATTAGAAACGCGTACGATCCCATTTTCCCCTCTTCTACTAGTCCCGAATTAGAAAAACACTATCACTCTCACACAAACGCCGATTTCTCACAGAAATCCTTTCCCTCACACAAACAACTTAAGATCCATCAACGCCGGTATTCTTCTCCGGCCACTTCACGTCGTCGCTGGTAAAGGTCCTCTGTTTATCTCGCCAACGGTGCTGTTCGCGTGGATCTTTTTCCCTCTCGCAACCGGTAGTGATCCGTCGATGTCGGTAGTGTTCTTCCGTTCACTCACTCGCTTGATTCATCACCGTCGATGTTGTTTGCGTGGTCTGCTTTCTCTCTTGCCATCGGTACTGTTCTCACAAACTCAGATCTATCAATAATCTAAGTCTTAAAATCTGAACTGCCTTTGCTCCGTGTTGCTAAGGTCACTGGTGGTACCCAACAAGCTCTCCAAAATGTAAAAATCGAATCTTTATTCTAATGGGTTGTTATTGTTTTGTGTCTGTAAGGAGTTTGTATTAGTGATTGATGTGTTGTTTTTGAATATTTTATTTGGGTTTTGCAACACATCAATCATTAATACAAACACCTTATTTTATTTGTTAACTTGTCAACATTTGTCTTAGTTCGCAATTGGACTGCTCCCATATTAACAGTTGGACTTGTATAAATGCAAATGATGTAAAATATGTACTAAAATTTTTGCGCAAAAATAAAAGATTTCTGCACTGTCACGCACATAGCAGCCAGCTTCTAAAGGTTAATAGAATTGCATTTGAGTTACACTTGAACAAATCAATTAAGGGAGGATTCCAACTGTGGTTTGGCGGAGAGGTGCATGCAAACTGCACCAGATCTGCTGCTGTCCAAGACACATCTGTTGTGACAGTAGAGGTTTCAACCTTCTAGGACTGAATAATAGAGTTCGTGAGATGAACAATTTGACTAGTCGTTTTCAGAACTAACTCCCAAAGTTGCGTGTTGTGCATCTTTCAAATGCTCCAGGTTGTGGCTGCCAAAATCCTTAACTTACCTAGCCTTAACACATACTAAATTCTGCATAAAAAATGTGCATAGCTCATGATGTTCAAAGTTCACATTGTAATGCATAATGATTTTTCTGTCTTTCACTTTCCAAATTTCTATCTTATAAAGCACTATAAAACAAACAACATAACTTAGAAGTTCGTTAATATCCTTAGATGAGCACCAACAACTTTTAGTTTAACATAAGGAATTGTTGGAGTAGTTTAATATAATCAGAATTAGAGCTTATTATTATTATTATTATTATTATTATTATTATTATTATTATTATTATTATTATTATTATTATTATTATTATTATTATCATTTGTTTCTTGATTTCCGTATTTATTTATGATTGAGTCTACCCCTATAAATATGGATTAGTAATTAGTCTTTTGTATCTAAACCACTATCAAGTCAACATCAAGTTATTATCAATAATATTCAAAGCTCTTTTGAGAAATAATCGCTAAAAGGAAAATAAACAGTAGGCTCCATATCAATTTGTTGTCATTATAAATCTATATCATAATGTCAAAGCCTCTGTGATCATGTCAATATGAGTTTGATCCTTGTCATTCCCATTCCTCTAAATTTTTAATTTCGACACAAGATAGGCTGGATCTGTGTATTGTCCATACTTCAGGTGGAAAGAGTCATGCATGATGGAGTGTATTTTACTTAAATTATCAAACATTTATTGAGCTTTCACTTGAGTCTTTAAAAAATTTGCTGTAACTTTAACTTGTTTTTACTTTCATCTGATAACCGTAATTTATATATAGTATTGGGAAAAAGGTTTTCTGCTGGTGTTATAGATTTTAAAATTATATGATTTATTAGATACCTAATATTTAGTATAAATGTTTTGAATATATAGTTGCCTTCAAACATTTCGAGTTATTCAATACCTCCCTTACGTGAACATTTTTCTTACTTCTAAAGGTTTATTACACGTTGTCAAATTGATTGGCTGTGACATTGAAGATCTTAAGTTGACTCTATCAACTCGCAAAATGAAATTTGAGAATGATAATATTGTTAAAAAAAAAAAACAACATAGAACCTACGGACCATGCATGATGAAAATAGAGAATGCAGATTTTTTTAAACTGCTTATGTAGAATGAAAGCTTAGTAGGCATGCCAATTCTTTAATTTAGTATGTGTTAATTTTCAGAACGTAGTCATGGATCGTAGGTGGATGAAAGCTTATCGATTAAGTCCTGAGTATGATAATGGAGTCACTGAATTTCTTCAATTTGCTGAAAAGAATCTTCCTAACACTGAGGGAGTTTTTCCATGTCCTTGTATTTCTTGTGGGAACCGGGACCCAAAACTTAGCAAGGAAGAAATTAGGGGCCATCTAGTTTCGATAGGGATTTGTCAAAATTATACCCAATGGATATGGCATGGTGAAACTATGATGCCAAGTGTATCCCAAAGAGAGGTTGGCAGTGTAGATATGGATGATAGACTTGAAGACATGATACGTGATATTGGAGAAGAATCATTCAAGAAAGCACGTGTGTATGATAATTTATGTAAAGATAAGGAACAACTTTTGTACCTAGGATGACGAAATTTTCCCGGTTGTCAGTTGTGTTAAGATTGTTTAATTTGAAGGCAAAAAATGGATGGAGTGATAAAAGTTTCACTGAATTGCTTCAATTGTTGATAGAAATGCTTCCAGAAGGTAACACAATTCCGGATCGTCATTTGTAGGCAAGGATGCAACCTATCACAAATGATTGTGGATATTATGTGATGAAGAACATGCGAGACATCATCTATGCTAATATTACTCACTCTTGGATGAAGGTATACCATATGTTTGCACCATATATATTTCCAAATTAAGATAGACATATCCTTATTGTTATTAATTAATTATTTATTTTAATTTATTGTACAAACTGTAGGTATTTAATGATACAACAACATTAACAGAAGATGAATTGTATGATTTGCGAAACGATTGGGCAACTTGTTTTCTTGAATTGTATGGAACTTAGGATTTATTAAGATATGCTTCAATGTAATTTAGTATTGATGGTCTGTTATTTCTAGCTGGGAGATCTGTTGGCACTTGAAGAGAGACCCCCC
>Ga0228711_1005379_pt1 | contig 19487 bp, 3 predicted proteins | sample MedpolnodulmetaG_2_FD_177996 | JGI IMG/M metagenome (GOLD analysis project Ga0228711, IMG submission 177996) | Root nodule microbial communities from Medicago polymorpha collected in Santa Monica, California, United States - brown nodules | ecosystem: Host-associated > Plants > Roots > Nodule... | reverse complement strand
AAAAAAAAATTAAATAGCTAAAGATAAAAATAATGTCTACCATTGATGATGTAAAATATTTGTACACACATGTTCAATTAAATTATTCAATTAAATCAAATATTACTAAATGAATTATATCATCAAGTAATTTGACTGAATATACGGAGAAGAAAAATTATATCTATATATACGAATTAATTTAAAAAGTTATCTAATTTCATTTTCTATTATCCCTAAAAAAAAAAAAAATATCTTTTATTGAGAAAAATTAAGTATTTTCTCTATACCTAGTCTTTTCTTCAGGTAACCAATAATTGGAACCATCGGTTGCACGAAACTATCCCAAATAGGCCCCATTTTTCTCCTTGTTTCGGTACAGTGTTCGTCCACATGTGATTAGCACGTGAATTTGGACCCTTGTGTCCCTTTCTCGATTCTTTTCTTAATAACCCTCCCTCTCTTCAAGACATTTCATGATAGACTATATAGATTCTTTCAAAAAAATAAAATAAAAATGATAGACTATATAGATATATGTAACATCAACAAAAAAAGAACAAAAATAAAATTATGTTTTTTTTATCAAGTAATTTAGTGATAAAAAAATCCACTTCTTAAAATAAATAAATAACAAATTTAAGATCAAAATTCAATCTTTATATATCGCAATGTTCATGTCAATTGAGTTATCATTTTGACAACAAAATTCATGTTTTTCATTCGGTGTATACATAATTTATTTTTAGCAAAATTACATAATTTGCCTCTTGACTTAGTTTTAGGTAATATTTTTGTCTTTTATCTTTTTTTTGTTCCGATTTAGTATTTTATGTTATAAAATATCAACAATTATCTATTTTTATAGAGAAAAAAAATTAAAAATCATCAAATTTATAAACAAATACAAATCTTCATCATACAAACCTAAAAAAATTAGATTTCATTGAATAAATCTGATAAAATATTGTCATTTTATAACATAAACGACTAAATCGGGACAAAAAAGGATAAAAACAAAATTGTTACTTTAAATTAATTTAAAAGACGAATTATGTAATTTTGCCTATATTTTTTTTATAGAAGTGTATTCTTAATTTAGATGTTTATCAATCTTTTATGTTTATATATTATCTTTTTCCTATATATGCATTTAATCGTTACTGCTCTATAAAATTATATATTCTATTTGTAACCATTAAAAATACTAACATAAATCATATCTATACCTATAAAATCGTGTATGAATATAATTTTCATCAATGGTTTTAATTTTAATTATATATTCTTTTTAAAACTCTCATTTTGAGTTTAGTCGGATGCAAGTCAATATATTCGACCACACTTTAGCGAAGGTATATAGTTTCATTTTATACTAACTCTCACCTGTCTATTGATGTACCATATGTAATTTTTTTAAGGGAATGTACACTACTAGAAAAAGCAAAATTAGCGAGGAAAATTTGTGACGGAAAAAATGAAATTCCTCACAAATTCCTTGGTCGCAAAATTTAGTGACGGAATTAGAGAAGGATTTCACGTTTTCCCTCACTAAATATCCATCACTAATTTTTGTTTTTTTAGTAGTGGTACCATATGTAATTGTATTTTGATTATAGATGAAATGAATTAATTTTGTTTGCCCGGAAAAAAATGTTACTTATATTTATTTTTTACAAAAGAATACTTTTTTTAAGGAGTTACAAACGAATACTTCATTCAAATAGTAAAGTAAGGATGGTACGATACGCTAGCAGTGCACAAAACAATTTCAAAAATTAGCGAGAAATTAATAAATTAAAATCTTAATCATAACAACCAAACTAATTTCTTTAAAATATGGTCAATGGTAAAGAATAATAAATGATCCACAAGCTTTAATTTCACCCATCTGCATAGAAGAAAAAAAAATCGTTAGTGTTATATGAACTATAGGTTATCTTTGACATGAAAAATTTCACACATGTTGACAAGTCATTTGTAATGGAGAGTGTACGAAATTTGGCGATAACCTCCATACCCCCCTGCTCAAAATACGTTACTGATAAAATGAGTCATTTCAAACATTAAACAAATAAATATAGTACAAACTTAAAACAAACAAAATACAAGAAAAGAAACATATAAAGAAAAATATAAAACTACAACAAACACATTCGATCTCAAATTAGGCTGCAGTGATGGAGAGACCAGATCATAAAATTTCCACAATGGCTTTTATAGGAGACGCTTAAATGTCATTTTTACAATTAAGGTTGCAAACATAGGGGTAAGATTTAGAGGCAGAGATGTGGGGTTTTGGACTGTTACACCTTTTCATCTAATCTATCGATATTGACGATGATTCACAGATGACTGCAAACTTGGGTTTAACTACGGTTTAAGGAGGTTAATGTTTCTCACCTTTGTACAAGAGTGGAAATAAGTTAGGTTGTCCGTTAGAGATCTATGGTCTGACCTACTTAAAACTCGGTTCCGTGTAATTCGTTATAAATAGGTTAGACTCAAACTTTTTAAAAGCTCATTAATTTACATAGGTCAAACTAAGACTTGTAGAAAAGCCTACCAGTCCTACAATGCTGGTCCATATCTGTAATTATATATATTCCATTATATTAATATTAATAAATTTTTGGTTCGTTCAAACTTTTAATATCACAGTTTATTTATTTGCATATTTTTTTCTCCAATTTGGGATTTCCAATGATGCACAAAACTCTTGGTATTACTCTCTTATTTCAATTTCAACGAGTACACATACTTTTGGGTATTGCCCTTTTAATCTCTTACTTTTGTCATTCTCATCTTATTCCATATTACAAAATAATGAGCCCTATTAGCAACAAAAAATAAAAGCAATAGATCAAATTTATGCAATACATACTTATTAGCCTCTACAAAATGGATGTATAAGCTCTACTAAATTTTATTGGATATATGTTTATAAAGTGGAAAAGAAATGGATGTACATGTTTTGCAAAATTTTATTGATCTATTAACCTTTTAAGAAATATATGCTTGTTAGACTTTTTTTATAAATAGGTCAGATGTTCAATTTAAAAAATTTAGTACAAATTAAGCTTTTAGACAAACTTATAGATCATGTCGGACTTTTAAAAAGGCTAGACTAAACTTAAAATAAAACTTTTGAGAGGCTAATAAGTCATACCTCAACTTTAGTTTTTTCAACTAGGTCTAACTTATTTAAACAAAACCCAACTTGGTCTATTCCACTCTACTTTGTACCTTGTTGATATCTCAAATCTCGGATGCTCTGTGTAATGTGAATCAATACATTGTGAAACATGTTTATTATGAGGCTAGCCATGCATTGGATCAATTTACAATGCATGGCCTGATTTTGGAGAACTTTGAGAGGATCTCTCTTTTTTTTTTTTTTTTAGATGATTTTCTTTTTTTTTTTTTTTTTATGTTATTATCTTAGATTTTGTTTTCTTACCCTTATTGGCCCATATGAATATTGTTTTGAAAATTGTTGTATACACATTTGATAAGGCTGAAAAACACATGGAAAAGATGAAAAGCCCCGACGGTAGTTAACTGCCGAGTTATAAAACCGGCGGCAGTTAACTGCCAAGGAAAACTTCGGAAGTTAACTATCGATGATCTATTATAAGGATAGAACAGACATAGGAGTTTCCAAAACTCCATTGTTGCGGTTTTGGAACTCTTAGGTGCGATTTTCAGCCATTCCAAGCCAATTTCAAGCACAAAATCAAGTAAGTTTTTTGAGTCCTATTGCATTGTTTTTTTGTGATTGAATTGTTAGTTTTTTTTTTTTGTTAAATTTCGATTATAGAGGTTTTATTGATTTTATGATAGTTTAGATTTAAGTTTTGATGAATTGAGAATTGTTAGGTTTAGGTTTTGTTTTTATGATAGTTTAGGTTTAGGTTAGAATTGTTAGAATTGTTGTTACAATTGTTTAGATTGTTTAGGTTTAGGTTTTGATGAATTGTTGCAGAATTGTTAGAATTGTTTAGGTTTAGGTTTAAGTTTTGATGATAGTTTAGGTTTAGGTTTTGATTTTATGATTTTATGGCATTGTTGTTTAGATTAGGTTTTGATCACCAATTTCTCTATGTAGATATGTCTCAGAATCAGAATCAGGTTCAGTTGAACAAAAAGGAGGGTGATGACAAGAAGAAAACAAAATCGTCTGTGACATGACACATAATCGAATGTGATGGTTCCCTAAAAAAGAAGGGTTTGAAGGTGCCGATTTACAATCAGTCCAGACTAAGGAGGAGCGGGAGGACATGCTATTTTGGTCCTCAACCAAAAGAAGGTGCCCTATGGACTGTCGAGGACAACCCAATTGACTTGTGTGACGAGGAAGATGATTGAATGTAATGACTTCTAATACCTAATTGTTTTGGATCTTTTTTTTATGTTTTTTTGTATGTCGCACACATTTTGCTACAATTTGCTTGACATTATGGTACTTTGAATAAAATCGTGTTTTGAATAATTGTGATTAAAGTAGCGTATTCGAATAAAGACTAATTAAATCTAACGTGAATTCGAATAAAAATTGCGTAATAAATGAATAAATTCGAAAAGTGAATAAATAAATTATTGTTCAATTCAAAACAACATGTATTATGCAGAATAAGGCATTCCATTACATTACATTACATTCGGGTAGATCCTTCCAACTACAACAATTGTCTTACTTCTGAAATGGGGTAAATTCAAACTTGCTAAACAGCAGCTCTCAAGCATTCACCCGACATTTATATTGTTCCATTCAAAAGATTAAATTATTGTTAGGCTTGGTTTAAATGATGGTATTCAAGTGTCAAAAGAATGAGGTCCATTCCTTGACACTTCAATACCTTCATCTAAACCAGCCTAACAAGAATTTAATCTTTTGAACGGAACAATCAGAATGCCAGGTGAATGCTTGGGTACTGCCGTTTAACAAGTTTGAATTACCTCATTTTAGAGTAAGACAGTTGTTGTAGTTGTAAGGTGCATTCCCTACTTAATCACGATCTTATGGATGAATCAAACTTTTGATAATATCTTCAGTTGATCTCAGCAATGTTAAATGCATATCGATCCACTAAAACATGTTGTGTTCCCAAAACATGCTCCTCACGTCCTTGTCGTTCGTTAATTCCACCCAACAGAATGATATTCTCCCATCGTCGAGCGTTAGACGTTTATACCGAACGTATTTCACTCTCATTGTGTCTCCGGGGTTGACTCCTTGGTTGAATTCATTCAGTTGATCCTTGATATCTCTTAACGTGACACCAAGGTGCCGAAACTTCAACCTTTGAGGTTCTCCACTGTTGAATTGTGCATGAACGTCTAACATATCGGTCATTGCTTGAAATCTACACAATAAGAAATTAAAAACAATTAATGAAAAACTCATTCAAACATTTCATCAAACACTTGGAGTGCAAATTATACATAAACCCTAAAAATCATAAAAATAACCCTAAAATGTTTTACTCTAAAAAAAAACATAAAAATGCAAAAAATATAACAAAATTATTCAACTTATATATAATCTTAAAATAAATCATATACTCTTACATGTAAATCTACTTAAAAATTAAAATAAAAAAAATAAATATAAAACACCAAAATTGAAAATAACCCTAAAATTCTAAACTACAACATAATCATCATACAGACATTTTAACTAAATTAATCTACTTACATCTACTATAAAAATGAATTATAACATATAAATCTACTCAAAAACTATAAAAAAAAAACTCAAAATCTACACACAAAAAAAACATCTATAACAACTAAAATGTAAGTTAATAGCACTATGATTTACTTACTTGTGATTTTGTTGAATAAATTTGGTTGGGGTTTTTAGAGAGATTTTGAGAGAGATTGGAGAAATTGTGTGAGATTTTGAGAGTAATAGTGGATGAGAGAGCTTTTGCCTAATTTGTATCAATACGCATCGGCAGTTAACTGCCGAAGTTTTCCTCGACAGTTAACTGCCGCCGGTCCCATTCATAATTCGGCAGTTAACTATTGTCGGGGCTTTTCGTCTTTTACATGTGTTTTCAAGCCTAAACAATTGTGTCAACAATAATTTTCTATTGTTTTCTTTTCTAGAGACTTTTTATTTTGATTTTATTTGTTCCTTTGTAGGGCTTAAGCACTTTTTCCATAAAAAAGTAATACATAATACTCTTTAACATACACTCTTGTACTAGTTTAATTTCATATAAATCTGCTTAATTTATGTGGAACTTACATCATTTAGTGAAATTCACTTAAAAGTTTAATCAATAAAAATGTGTGTTGCTAACACTTCTCGATTTTGATTGTGGATTAATTTAATTTTCCCACATGTTACCTATGAAAGTATATGAAGTTGATGCGACTTTTGATCGAAAGTAAAACAGAGCTTTCTTGATGAAGTTTTGAATGTGTTTATTTAGGGTTTTGATGTTGTTTGAGTCTATGGTTAGAACTGATTGATGATAGAGACAATGGAGATGATGATTATTGTCGACATTACCGTTGATGCTAGATTTATTCCAGGTTCAATATTGTTAATCTGATTATTAGTTGTCATTATTATTTGCTCCACACATCTCATTGATTGTGCGCAGGGGGTTCAAATTCATAATAAAAACGTTTGTTAAAAATCACTACTTTCAACTTTGAATTGCTAAAAAAAACTATGTTATTCGATTAACAACTTCGTGTTCACTGTGGAAATCAAGGAGTAAAGTTATTAGAATAATTATCGGCAAGAAATTTGGACCTAAAGGAACTTGCAAGTTGCATCTTATGGAGCATGGACCTCAAAGATCTTGTTTGCCAAGTTATAAATTAATGCTAATTAACTAATAAAGAAATATACATATAATTACATATTGTTGGCATTTAATTGTAACATGTGTTTAAAAGTGAGGGTAATTATCACCTTACAAGCTGGTGTTGTGGGGTTGTGTTAGACTCAACCACAATTTTTAAGATGATGTTAGAGCCTCTGTAAAGATCCATTTGACCATCTGCTATCAGGTTTTCGCTATCGGTCCACCCATCATTTAGGTCCACAAACAAGCACAATAATGCTGGTTCTGATGAGATGTGTTAAAGAGTCTCACATTAGACAAAAGATGACTTGAATATGTGTTTATATATGAGGACAATCCTCACATCACAAACATGTTTTGTGGGGTCTTTTATGCGCAACCATGATTTTTAAGTTCCATAAGATGATATTTGGTAATCATAAAATTAATTCAAATCACTAAATGGGGATGTCAAACTTCCATCATAAGGTTGACAAGATTTGGACTTAACGAGTTATTTGCATCACTCATATTATTTTATACTTTGCTTTTATAATAATGAAAATACATTGATGGTTAATAAATATATAATCCGGTAAAATGACCACTTTTTTTTTTATCGTATTTTTTTAGTAGATGTGAAATACTCAAATGCCATAATTATTGCGGGACAAAAAGAGTATTATTTATCAATAAGAAAGCATTTAAGAATAATCTTTGTTTGATAGAATTCAAGAATGATTCTAAAGTAAACAAGTTATAATTCTCAAGTTAATATATAAAACCCTTTCAAAAAAAAGAAAATGTCCCATGAAATATGAAGTATTTTTTAGTGTGTAGAAAATGTTGGCATAATTTTGAAATTAGTAATTACAATTTGAAACGATTATAACTTTCTTGTTGTAAAAATAACGATGATAACTTTCTTAAGAACATTCTTTCAAAAAAATAAAAAACTTTCTTAAGAACATCCAATTTAATAGTGCAACTTATTGGAGTTGCTTAACTCACAATTTTATGGGCCGTAAACATATAAAATAGTGCACCCTTTTGTATATTTATTATTTCTCACTAAGCTAAGCTAGCTTCCTCCCTCTTTCTTAACCGTCGTAATCTATAGTTTGATTAATAAACCATTAAACAACTTTTTTATTGGACAGAAAAACCATTAAACAACTAAACTGTGGGATTCTCCACACGTGCATGTGCAACAACAACATCAATGAATATGCTATATCGTAATGCCCACTTGGCTTTTGAATTATAAATTTTGTATCTAAGTAAGTATTAAGCATTATTAGTATTATTAAAAAGCATTAATTTTATTATTAAGCATATCTGGCCATGTGATCTGCTGAGCTGGTTATCATGTGATTAACGGTTATAAGAATCGTTTATTATTTGGATGTGATATATCGTTAATCGATGATTAGTTAGTGCCTATTAGCTCAATCACACGTGCATTGCTGGTAAGGATTATTATATGAGATTTACAAATAACATTTTTAAAATCATTGCTTCAAGGGACATACATGCCCATGCTTAATTAATCTTAAAAACCGAAACCTAGTTTGGAATGAAGGGTATAATAGGAAATAGATAGAACGATTGAATAGATTCGGGAGATGATGCTTGGTTGAAAGAATATTGCATATGTTTAGCCTGATGGGGGAATGACAGAGAATATTATATGTACTAACCCACTTGATTATGGACCAATGATTTATATATTTCTTTTTTTTGAAACGAACAATGATTTATATATAAATAATGTAAGTGCCATGTAATAAAAAAAATATTAAGTGGCAAGATTTTTTTTGTTACAATGCCATGATTTCTTTTGGAGTCTCTTTATTTCTTAAATTAATTTTATTTTAAACCAAGATAACAAATTATAAAATACATGAGATCCATTTAAGGGTTGAAATAATTCAATGTATAATTTCTGTATACATTAGCCAAAGATCAAACTCATGACTAGGGTTTTACTGAAAAAAGAATATATAATTACAACCTGTGTTACATCATGTTGATTTATTTTATTCATTTTAATGGTATATTTATACACGGAAACAGTACTAGCCTAATCATTCTGGTTCGTTATTCTTCAAATGATGAAAGGTTTATTTACAATTATATCAACAACAAAAAGGTTTCCACACAATAATATCAAGCATGGGACAATGATTATTATAAATTAACAATCATATAAAGAATTATATATGCAGTTCAATTTTATTTTATTCGTTGAAGATCTATTCAAATTCAACAAATATATTAGAAGGACCAAGGTGACAATAAATTAAGATGATCAAATGATGATTTAAGGCAACAAGGCTGTATAAGTATATGTTAATTAGTGCATTATATAGGGCCACCTTGGTTAGACTAAATAATGAAGAAACAGGTAGCTCTGCGCAGGAGTGTTCCCTACTGCCCAGATTTAGTGAGCGATTAGAGATGATTATTCTTGGTGTTGTTAAACGTGGTCCACTTGCATTATTTTTATATAGATTATTTAATATTAGAAATTGGGATTTAATTGCTTGTTTTTATTTAATATATTAGTCTATGTATCTTCTTATTTTCATTTGATATATTTATCCTTTTGTAAAAAAAATTGCTTGTGTTTCTTTTTGACTCAATTCAATTTAATTGCTTGTTTTTCTTTTTGACTCAATTCAATTGGTAGTTAGCTTTAGAATAACTTGTGACTAGTTTTCTTGTAAAAAAAAACCTTGTGATTATAAAGCGAGAATTAGGTTTTTCTTATGCGGCCATTGCCTCATTGGATTGCTTTTGCTTACAACCCCACGCGAAATTTTGGGACCACTTGTCTGATTAATGTCTAGGATTATAGGGCATCTCCTAATGATTAGTGGAGCAACGATAATAATGATAAGTTTAGTTAATCCATTCGGTCTCAAAAGAAAATTGAATCGACAAAAATTGATGTAAGATTAAATATATAAACTTTCGATGGACTTAGGTAGTTGTGTTATTTTATTAAAAAGTGCATCATGCTCTTTCATCATAGCTTTCCATCCAAAAAAAAAATAAAATCGGAGAAGAGATAAGATGATAATACTAAATTGAGTAACAACGAAGAGGGAAAGAACTAACATAGAGGTATAGATGATATATATCCACATTATAATTGTTCCTAGATTTTAGAGAGATAAACTTCACACTCTTTCTATCTTCTCTATTTTTCATTCATCGGATATGTTTTAGTTGGAATAACTCATGAATCATATTTTTCTTTAATCTAAATGAGTAGTTTTCACGTATATATGATTTTTATCTTTTTTCTTCGTGATTTTGTAGTATGAATATGACGTTATCTTGTTCTTCGCCTTTGTGTACCATTGTTTGATATCTCATATTGTTGCGACAATATTGTTAGAGAAGACCAGACTGACATGTTCGATAGTTAAGCCCTATTAACTATTAAGCAGTATAAATGCTAAATAAAATATTTAAGTAACTTATGCATTTATAATAAATTCGAAATTAGAAAATAAATTCTAATTTATTTATGCACTGAAAATAAATTCGAAATTAGAAAATAAATTCGATATTATTCTAATTCAATATTTATTCTAATTTATTTATTCATTAAATACAAAATTAGAAAATAAATTCGATTTTATTTATTCAATACATAATTATAAACATAAAATAAATGCAAATATAATTACAAATAAAAAACAAAATTAATAAATATAAATATCATTCAAACATTACAATAATTTATTTGAATTCACTGATCTACTTATTATCTTTTTACCCTCTTGGGGTAAAATGTTATTTTTACCCTCTTCGGTATATAGCACTAGCTCTTGGGGAAAATAGTGATTAGTCCTGTTGGGGAAAAAGACATCAAAATCCCTTGAGGTAAATTTAAATTTGGTTCCTTTTATACCCCCATGATGATTCTTTTTACCCACGGTAAAAAGATTTTGGGAGTAAAAGGAAGCAAACCTAATTTTACCTCAAGGGATGATGTCTTTTTCCCCAACTCGATCGATCACAATTTCCCCCAAGAGCTACTACTATATACCTAAAGGGGTATAAAGAGCCTAGAGACTATAGAAGCAAAAAAGATGAAGAGAGGGGGGGGAGGAGATAATGTGAGGAAAAGAGGAAGTTTGTGAGGGTATTTATAGGTAGGAATAATAGCCTAGTTTGTATCTACCATAAATGTGGTAAAAAAAACGTGTAAATTGAATGTTGAAAACCTGACCAAAGACCAAAAAACGTTTGTTCTTCAGCTCTGACCACCGGCCAACGTGCGTGAGTTGACTCACTCACAGGTTAGTGGTGCGTGACTTAAGTCACGCAGAGCTTATAAGATGCGTGAGTTAAGTCACGCAGCGTTACTTAACTCACGCAGGGGTATATTTTGAAATCATGTTGGGCGCGAACAAAATGTGTTGGGGGAAGAGCAAAAATCTAATCTAATGGAAAGTCCATTAAGAGCTGGATAATGACGAAATATGGATCGAACCACTTGATTAGAAAGCCCAATTAGTTAGCAAATTTCTAGAGATTGTTTCTTTTTTCACCCTATGAGTTTCTCACGCGTCATATGCAGTTCGGATTTTAGAATCCAAACTGCATAAAAAACCCCATAACACCTCCAAAAATACATTGAAATATTTCGGATTTTAGAATTCGAATAGAGCGAGTGAGAACCTCATATGATGAAAAAAGTAATGGTCATTTTTAGATCAAAAGAGAACTTGGTAGTTTGTTACAAACTAATACTTTTTTCCAGAGAATATGTGACTTTCAATTTATAAACCGAATTTAAAATAAGATACAATTCTTTACCAATTTATTTTTAAATAGTTTGTTTAAAATGTCACCACAAAAGTTACAAATTTAATTTGATATTGTTAAATTGTACATTTTCACATGTGTTTGAACTCATAATTTTGTAGTTGGGTGTATGGGTTTCAAGCGGTACTTTCCACTTCGTCTACGGACAAAAAATCATGAGAATTATGAGTGATTTTCTATCCTTTAAAACAATGGTTAATTAAGTTTTTAGTCCCTACAAAATAAAATCACACTTTTTAGTTCCTATAAAATTTTCCATCAGCATTTTTAGTCCCTATAAATTTTTCCATCATCACTTTTAGTCCCTATCAAAAATTTCCATCAATAGTTTTGGTCCTTAAAATGCTTAAGAAAAATGTCACAGGGACTAAAAAGTATGATTTTATTTTGTAGGGACTAAAAACAAAACTGTGAATATTTATAGGGATTAAAAACTTAATTAACCCTTAAAACAATAGTTAACTTAAAAAGTTATTAAACAATTTTCAAGTTTAGATAGGAGAATTATGAGAATCTCTTTTTCCACCACCAATCTTTCTTGCACGCCCTTCAAATTCTCAATTTTGTCCTGTTTGGATTATATAATTTAAAGCGTTTTCTATATCATTGAGAAGTATATACTTCAAAACCTCTCAAAACTCATAGGACTAAATGTTTTGCACTTTTGCCATTAAATCCATATAATCCTCTTTAATAACCTTTCGACAAATACAATTTGAAAACAAACTTTATATTTCAGTTTCTATATTCTAAAATGTGGCAAACCCCCATTAGATTAGTTTATAACAACACGAGTGGTCATTTTATTGATATATTTTAGGTTATATTAACCGGATACATAAAATATTTATTTGTATTATATAATCTAAAAAGTGCCAGCTCAAAAAGCATACATATTTGCACATAGAGCATATATATTTATAAATTTACGCCGATTTACAATACACATCTATTTGCAACACACATCAAAACATATTATTGACACATAAAAATTAGGTTTAACAGGTCTTTACCCCCTGTAATATAGGTCATTTCCGGTTTTTCCCCCTATAAAATATTTTTTTTGATTTACCCCCTGTAAAATATTTTTGTTTTGATTTACCCCCTAATAGGCCAAACAAAAACGAAATTTTTTTGAAAAAAAAAATAAAATTGGTTTTTGTTTGGCCTATTAGGAGGGTAAATCAAAACAAAAATATTTTACAGGAGGGTAAATCAAAAAAAATATTTTACAGGGGAAAAACAAACAATGACCTATATTACAGGGGTAAAGACCTATTAACCCTAAAAATTAAATCATAACATAAATAATACATGATAATATTATAAGTAGTTGGAAGAATAAATGCTCCTTGCTAATAATCTTTTCCTTCCTGCATAAATAATTCAACTACTAAAAATATTTTCCCTAATATTGAATTTTTTTTTCCATATGTGAGATTCTTCAAACAGTAACAAATTTCCTTTTTTTTCTTTTCCCTTCAATTAGGGAAGGGAGGCCAAAATATTTTCCATGCCAGTATTCAAGAATGTCCTTCAAGTTGCCAGTATAGGTGGGAGTGGTTTTGCAGAAATAAAACTGTCATGAATTGCGGTGGCATTAACTATCTACTTGGAACAAAAGTAGCTTGATTGTAAAAAATGGATTTATGCAAAATAGTTTTAAGACATTTAATCAGAACTTAATTTAGACGAGATTCTGTAAATGACATTGCATAATGATATTGGATGGAGATCCCTTGTAGTCATCAAAGACTCAACCTTTGCAATCACGATAAATGATAATAAAATGTCCTTCGAGCATTCCTTAAAGCACTAAAAACCGTAAATTTATATCAAAAAGTGTATAATTATTTCATAGATGGAAGTAACAACTTGTATTTCCAAAACAAAATTTTCGTTAACAAAATCCTTAAACAATGCATTTAGTGCACTTGTCAGCGGTACTCTAATTTAAATTAGGGAAATTTTAACTAGTGTTTCTGGAACACTCTTTAAGCCTATAAATGATACTCCCTCCGTCCCATAGTATAAGCAAAAAAAACTCATTTTCTTTGTCCCAAAATATAAGCAAAAAAGACAAACTTTTATCCTATTTAGTCTTGTTTTTTTAAAAAAATCTCTTTTCCAAGAAAAACTTTTGTTTATTCTTATAAAATTAAATGCAAATTACATTCAATTTTCTCTCTCTCTAAAATTTTACATAACCAATAGCCAATGAAAATTGTTTTTACATCTTCCAATAAAACTTTTTCCAAAGAAAACACAAAAAACTATACTCCAAATTCTTATGTTTTAGTTTTTTTAATAAGTGTGATTTTTTTTTTGTTTATAATTTGGGACGGAGGGAGTAATTTATTATGAAAATATGTGCAATCAATGCATCCGAAATCTAAATATTTAACTTTTTTATAAAATAGTTTTTTTTAGAATCCTTAAAGAGTGTCCCACAGATACCCGTTAACAAGACCCATAAAATTATCCGGAAAGCGACCCCATGAAGTCAAACACAAAAGACTTAATTGAAAAATGTCTTGGTTAGAGATGAATTAAAACTTATTTTTAAATATGAGTTTTAGTCGTTTAAAACTGGATATTTTTCGTGATGCATGTCAAAGATGGCCATTCTGAACTTCTCTTGTGTGGAGGGCACGATCAACTTGTTATTATGTTCATCAGAGATACAAGGGCCAAGGGCATCAAGATTGGATGTCATGTTTCTCCACTGAGCTACATAGAGCCTCTCAAAATAGGAATTTAAATGAGCATAAATTCTCTCTTAATCTTCTATGAGATTGTTGTTTTTTATTCGAAGATGTCTAAAGGCATTCTTCTTTTTGCAAGCATTTTCTGTAGTATGGAAAAACTGCTGTATGTGTCTCTGTCTTTAAGCCATAATGTTTTGTATCTTAGCTTCCAATAAGAGTCCTCCTGAAAAACAACACAAGTGAGTTTACCAAGTTTACATCACTAGTGTCACAAGCCATTAAGATCACGCTTGTATCTTGCAGTAGCCTCGTGAAGTTAAGGACATAAACTTTACTCCAAACATCCATATTGATAGCGTAGCTAAGTCTTTGGAGAATATTTGACGAAGGGGGGGTATTATTTAGAGAAATGATATTTTAACCATCATATTGAGACAACTAAATGGACAGCTCTTTATGCAAATTCATTTTAATTTTCTTGATAATTATTTGCTTGTTGTGGTTTCCGTACCAATATCCATATTGTCTCATGTTGTGTTTGGATCAGTGTTTTGGTTCTCTTTCTCGCGTCCCAAGGTAAAACAAACTTGATTTTTAAGAAGCTACAATTAGTAGCATCAGCTCAAATGCATGTTTGGGTTTGTTTTGCCGCAGAAACAAACAGAGGTGTTGTCTGCACTAATTTTTTTCTCTACCCTGTCGCTTAGGTACACACCCAACCAATACGAGGATTTGGATTCTTTCTATTGAAATTCTCTCAAGTGGAATCTTAACCATCAAATATAAGAGGGAGAGTAAGAATTATATTAGAAAGAAAAGTGGTTATTGTATTTTAATAGTGAGGATTGAAAATGGAGAAAACTTGAGAGAATTTTCAATGGAGAGAATCCAAATCCCCAATGTGAACGACCTCTCCTCTCTCCATCCAAGAACACTCACAAAAATTCAATTTGTAAAGTTTATGTGTTTGTTTATCATTTCTCATTTGTAATATGCTCCTAGCAATAGTTTCAATCAAAGAAATGATTTTTCCCACACCTCTAGGTGAGCTTGCTTTCTCTTCTTTCAAAATTTCTCAACAACGGATCAACCATTCATTAAATTGGTTTGTACCTTCTCATGATATTATTGTATGACCAACATATCAAATGTATTGAATTGTAAAATTTCGCAACAATGGACCAACCATGAATTAAATTGGTTTTTGAATTCTCGTAGATATTATTGTGTAACCAACATACCATATATTGATTTTTACAAATCAGATTCTTTTATTTTAAAATTTCTCAACTATAGATCAACCAATAATAAAATTGGTTTGTGCCTTCTCTTAGATATCATTGTTGACCATCAAATATTACTGTGTGACCAACATGCCAAATAGTGACACTGCAGATATGATAGGGGAAATGTATTCCTGACTTCTTTCTTCTTTCAGGCCATGCCATGGAAGCCAGTGCTCCTAAAATATTGGTGGAAATCATTATAATGTTTTAATAACGAAGGTGAGGTGGTGATTCTTAAGAGGAGGTGATGCTGGTATGTAGAGGGAGGTGTGTTGTTTGTTATGTGTGAGAGAATCCTTACATCATAATCATAAGTTTTCTCCTTTTCACCTCTCCTTTTTTATTAGGCTCGTATAGTAACGACTTTCGGGGGTTTGACCATTGATTAGTCAAACCTTCATATAAGATGAATTAGCAGCCGAACTCATAGACCAATATATCTGGACCTTATATTACTACAAAAAAATAACAAGACCAGACCAAGTCCAATCGTAAGCATTTTCCTTAAATAAATAGCATATAAAACTATGCAGACACGTCGTTGATTTTTTATTTTTTAACCAAAAGATAGCTTTGACTTCCACATAAACCACACTAGTCATGAATTCCCCAATTCTGCCTCGCGTAAAGACATAATGTTTATGTTTCTTCTTTTTATCAAAAAAAAAAAAGAGTACATTTTTAGTTAAAAATCTAACAATTCAGCGTAGTTCACTTTCGATAAATCCGGTCATATATTCAATCAAACTAAAGGCTAATCAATCATTCACTTTATTCAACTCCACTCATTTAGCTGTTGTATTGATTTATGATGGGCTAGACAAAACCGCACTAACATTTGTTGAAGCTCCAAATTGAAACTTTTGACAAAATTACAGTGGCACACGTCAAAATCACCATGAACCTAAACCATACAGTTTGTTTTCAATAAATCAATTTTGAACCGAAATCCTGAGCCTGAAAGGATTCCTTTTGATGTCTCCTAATAATGAAAAGGAAATTTGAAAGTGCACGTGGCATGAATGTAATATAACAGAGGTTACTTGGCAATCACTTCATCTACCTGAGACATACAAATCCAAACTCCATGCTTAATACTGTTCCTTCAGATCTTACGAAAAATGCAGAAAATTGAAATGTACGCATTGCAAGGACAGATAATATCAACCACAATTGAACTATACTATGTGCAAATGAACACTGTTTGCACTTGTCATTAAAAACTGAAATTATGCAGAGTCAAATTCAAGGAAATAGCTAGAAAGCTAAGTACTTTAGGCTCTTGTGTCTGAACAAGAAATAGCAAGGTGATGCATGCAGCTACTAGCTTTTTTATTTGCACCTCACAATGATTGTTGCCAACTAAAATAGAATAAAGCATCAATAAAAGATTGCAAACTCGTACATCAAACATGCAGTTTGAAAAAAGGATTCAAAAACAGAAATAAATTCATGGGGTATAAACAATGAAATCTTGCTGAGCATAATCAGAATTTAGAAAGAAAAAAAAAGACACTAGGTTGTGGTTTGAGACTTGGGAAACTTTTCCTCCTCTGGAAAATTAACAATGAAAAAGAAAAGACATTGGACAAAGCATTTCAAAAAATACACAATGGATCAAACATTTCAAATCAGTTGGCAAATTTTTTAAAAAAGTGGCAATAAACAAATGCCCCAACAAGACATTCAGATACTTATGATACTTGATTATTCTCAGCTAAACTTTAAAAGATAGAAACCATTTTGTTATAATCAGAATAAACAATTTACAAAATGTATAGAAGTTTCTTTCCACTAATGCCAAAGATTTTATTTCACTTCATACAAAATTTAATGATGACAATAATGGAGATTATCAATGCAAAAGTTAAAAGGAGCAAATCAATGAAAATAACAACATGAAAACAAGAAAGGCAGAAAGCATGATGCAGTCATTGTATAAAAACTAATTCAACCTCATAAGGGCCGTTCTTGGGACAAAGTCCTCATCCAGAGCTAGGAAGCATGAAGTATAAAGAGGCTCTGCTAATTTAACTACAAGCTTGCTACAAGCCTGTCAAACACCAAAACCAAGTGAAGGCATCAGATTTCATATAATGCCCCCAAAAATGCAAAATTCCAAACAAAAGCTCCGAAATTATCATTATCATTGTAATAATAAACTCTTACTCTATTAATTAAACTATATATACTTATATAGATATATATTTCTTTCCTTCCACGAATAAACTACTACCACTAAGATGAACAAGTAAAAATACCAACTAAACTAAACCCTTGTTTAAACCAACAAAAACAAGAGAATTAGCATCTTCAATCCTCTCCATCCAATCCAATATCTCCAACATTTCCTTCACACTTTCCCTTTACAATATTCTTCACGCTTATACCTCAATCCCATGACCCCATTTACAAGCTGCAATTCACTTCACAGCTTCTCTACCTCTGCAATGATCAACCATCAAACAATCAGTATAAACACCACAAAATCATGAAGAAAAAAAAGCCTCAAATCAACACATCTGATTCAATGTGTGTCCGGTATCCGAAACACATATACACGACACATGTGATTACTTTCAATTAATTCACATTCTCAAATTATCAATGTTGTAAGTGTCGTGTCCGGGTCCGTAATTCGCAGATAAAAACACAGGGAAAAAAAAGTACCTTTGTTGGTGTATCAGCTACCCTATAAGCATCAGCAGTTATACCCACTAACCATAATCCAGGAAAAACATTCTGAAAACAAAATAAACAAAAAAAGAGTATTCATAATCATCAATCAGAAGAAGAAAGTAAAAAAAAAAAATTGAATGAATGAGAAATTGAGAATCATTATCATACATCCATTTGTTTCTGAACATTCTTGGCCCTCTTTCTGGGCCTACGATTGGGCCTAGAACCAGTCATGACAAAAATATCCTCTTCGATCTCATCCTTCGAAAGAGCGATCCAGAATTTCCTCTTTTCCTTCTTCTCACCACAGTTTGTATCAGCAAAACCCCTAAGCCTCAGCGATTTCGGAGCTGGATTCTCACCGTTAACACCTTCCTGCAATTCTCCACCGTTGTTGCTATTGTTGTTTCTAGAACCTCCTACTCCGATCTCAAACCCGCCTCTCGGTATCATCGGCTTCCTCGGCCTCAAATTCCACGGCTTCTGCACTGTCTCCTCCGCTCCAGCACCAGCTTCAGGTTCAGCTTCAGCATCAGCATCAGCATCGTCTTCAGCGTCGCGCTTTCTGTCACCGGCGTCGTCATCGGTTTCATTGTTCGACGACGGCGTCGGGGGAGGTTGTCTGTGAGAAGAGGAAGAACCAAATCCGAATCGGTTTCTCGCGGTTCGGGATCCGAGTCGGTGAGGACGGGAGTCAGGCTCCGAATCAGGCTCGGAAGCATGATCGGGTGGGCGACGGGAACGGTGGTGGTTGGTGGCGTTGGTGTTGTTTTTTCCGGTTCCGCCCCATTTGAGAAAGGGGAGAGAGAAGTTGTGAAGAGGTTGAGACTTGACTGATGCAGGAGTAGTAGCCATTGATGAATGAACGGTGAAGAAATAGTAGCGGCGTTGGAAGGTTAACGATGAAGGGTTTAAACGGTGTCGTTTGGAAATGAGAAACCCTAGAGCTAGGGTTGTTGATGAAATGAGAGAGGGTGGTGGTTTTGAATTGAGTTCAGAGAGAAAAGGGGGCGCTGCGTTGTGCTGCCTACACAAGAAGGAGTCTCATGCTATGTGCTTATTTGTGCTGTGGAATGCAAAATATAAGAGACTGTGTGTGTGTGTGAGTTTTCTATTTCCTTCTTGTTAGTGTAAGTTACAATCTACCCTAGCTTCTTTCTAATTATTCCCGTTTAGGTCCTTCT
>Ga0228711_1005378_pt1 | contig 19487 bp, 11 predicted proteins | sample MedpolnodulmetaG_2_FD_177996 | JGI IMG/M metagenome (GOLD analysis project Ga0228711, IMG submission 177996) | Root nodule microbial communities from Medicago polymorpha collected in Santa Monica, California, United States - brown nodules | ecosystem: Host-associated > Plants > Roots > Nodule... | reverse complement strand
TTGTAGTATAATTAGTTATATATCTATGTTGGTTTCTGAAGAAACATTAGATGATATTCACTGCAAAAAATAAAAATAAAAGCATTGTGGAATTGAATAACCTGTAGCTGACGATGCCTGCAGGTTATTTTTTATTTATTTGCTACTAGCTTTCTCACACCTGTTTTTTGATAAAATGGGTGTTATATGTTTGTTATTACAGCTGATTTTGTATTCAAACAGGTGTTATACGTGCGGTTTTACACCTATTTTAGTGTAAAAGTGGGGTTACAAATACATATATCACACCAGTTTATTAGAAAAAACAGGTACAATATGTTGTTTTTATACCCAATAAAAAACAGGTGTCGTATCTCAAACTTACAACACCCGATGATATAACCCCACAAAAAACAGGTCTTAAATCTCAAAAAAACAGGTTTTGTATCCCTGATTTGCACTAGTGTTGGGTGGTTTGATATGGTTTATGGCCTTATGTTCATAAGTTATCTTCCATGCCGATCCATCAATTTTTTTTACAAGAACTCAACTAAAACTAATGAAAACTTTCTAAAATTACTCTAAATTGACTCCTAAACTATGGCAAAATTAATACATGGATGAATGTCATCAAAGCTCCAAGATCCCTTCAACAAGGGAAATTCAAGCACCACCTACAAAATTAGCAGGGCAGATGCTTGACACTTCAGGCCACCTCGTTGGCTAATAGGATTAGTTTTTTTTCTTTCTATAAAGAACCAGTTTATACGTTGTAATTAGACACATTCAATCAATTAAATAAATATAGTTTTCCTTTTATCTCTTTTATCAGTCAACCTTTATATATTTTTATTTATTTATTTGTTAGTGTAGCTCAAAAAACTTAAAAATAACCGTATCGAACGCTCTACCGAAGAAGTTAGAAAACCTATAACTGAGTGATAGTGTTCCTCCCTTAGCGCCAATCACTTGATGAAAAGGGAATTACAATCGAAGAAAGGATACACTATTTCTGAAAGTAGTTAAAATCTTACTAACATTACAACATTAACCGCATCAAATTAGTTAATTTATATTATGCATTGGCGATAAGGAAATGCTAATCTGCATTCCAAGGATTAGAGATCAGTAAAATATTACTCTAAACCTCAGGATGCAGATTAGCTAATCCTTACCCAATATTTATTCTGACTCCAACATATGAGGAAATCCTATATGGAAAATATAGAAGCTATCAATTTGGTTTCATTATTTTGCATTGGTGATAAGGAAAAGATAATCTGCACTCCAAGGCTTAGAAACAATTACGTAACTATTTATATATATTTTTTTTGTGGGAAATTACGCAACTATTGTTTTAAACCTCAGGATGCAGATTATCCCATCCTTACCCAATATATTTTCACTAAACAAGTCCCTATTTCACATTGGTATTAAGAAAAAGGTAACCTGTATCCCAAGGACTAGATACAACACAAATGTTGCTCTAAACATCAGGATGCAGATTACCCTATATATTCTCAACCAATTAACACCGACTCCATTTGCAAAGAAAATGAGAGTGGAAGAAATAGCATGAGCAAATAATCCAAGGGAAAAGAATGCTTGAAATCTGCATGATCATCGTTTGAATTTATATGTTGTTCCCCAAATATATTCGATTAAGATTGGTTTAGCCAAACTTTCTTTTAATGATTCTTAGCTTGACTGTTTTGTTGAAAAGAATGTACATCACTTATTCTTGACAAGCAGAGCAATCTGTAACAAAGAATCATCTTTCTTTACATCTCAATCTGTGCAGTGCTTTAGATTTGTCCCATAATGTTTGCCATATTCCCTATGTTGTATCTTCTTACCTAACTTTTATGTTTTGGCACACAATGCTACTTTTGAAAGCTCCCCATCCTTTTCCTCACATATATGCATTCTACTTCACCCCTAGTTATATGTATGTTGATAGTAGTATGTAATTTCCTAAAATTAAACAATGGCCATTCATCTTAATAATATCTACATATATATTTCCTAAAATTAACAATGCCCGTTCATCTTATAGTGCATTTCTTTTATTCCCAAGGTTTCTTCGAGCCCAAGGATAGAAACTAACTCTGTAACGTATGGAGATGCATTTAAATTATTGATCTCTCCCAATAAGTGTTCTTCCATATGCACGGACCAGGCATTGAACCCGTGACTGTATAGGACCCAATTATCTGGCAACTTTGCGACAATATTGTTGATAAATTATATAAAGTTTCTGTCACATTCAATATGTGGGCTTATACAGAACATTGTCTTTTTCACATTCAGAATAGATACAGAGCCACAAGGCTGCAGCACCCAGCAAACCACTACAATAATGAGATTAGCTAGCTTCATGGAAATACTTCATTCCACATAGAAAGATGTTCTATACTTGAGGACCGAGTGTTATTCTTTAAGTTAATTTGAAAGCTACGTATAGAATATCTCAATTTGTTTAGGACAAGCCCATAATTGTAACAGCATATAGGAGGACCATTTTATTCTCATTACTAATTTACAATTACAACAAAATAAAAATAAATTGATGTTCATTAGTTAATATATCATATATTACTTAATTATTTAATTGTAACAAATTCAAATGGAAAATTTCATCAGCTATAATGCGCGCTATTTTTTTCCAGATAGGAAGAAATACATTATATTATGTAACAACATAAAATCTCAATTGTTATTTCCCATATAGTTTTAGAAAGAGTACTAGTCTTTCCTTTATGAATTATTGTATGAGAAAAATAACATACAATCTGAATCTCAAAGGACCTAAACCATAGAAATACATTGAGGCGTTTAGTGGGGACATCAAAGACCCTAATTACATTGAGTTATAATATATATATATATTTTATGAAATCTCAAATAACCATAAACTTTTTTTTATGTGAACCAGATATTCTCTACGTGCAACTGCAACGACTAATACATTGACTCGAGTAGAACCGCAATGAGTGCAAACCTCCCCCTCAAGAAGTTTCTATGGACGTGAATGAAAACAAAAAAATTATATAAAAATATCATATTGCACACGTTATGATTGGAAATCACAAATTACACATGATTTTTGTAAAGTTTGATGCTGGAATTCTCAATGGAATATATGACCTCACACTCTGGAAATGATAGAGCTTGTGGACGGATATGGTGGGGCTGGATCCCTTGCATTATCAAGATAAAATGAAGGGTGTGTAGAAAAATCGAACAAGGACACTCTTATACAAACTTGAATATACTCTCTTAGACAAAACTGAATATAGGGTTTTTTAAGTTAGAAAAATGATATTTTAAAACTAAAGTTTAACAAGGAATTTTGACAAGAAATTAGATGGTTAATCTTGTTGAAATAAGTGGCTAATTATATATATGCATAGTTAATGAATATAATAAAATATCGTAACTCCGTAACTATTGATATTAATCACAATTTTTAACGTGTCGTTAACCACAATTTTTCATTAAATATTCGAACACAATTTGTGGTTAATAAATATCATGTATATTCAATAAATATTATATCGTGCTAAATAAATATCATGCATATTTAATACATAAAAATTATATATATTTGATGATACTGATAATTTGGAACTTACGGAACTGTCTCAAGAATCTATGTTTTCTATGCATTCGGATAAGTGCCCCCGGCCTAGTGGTTTTAGTCCTGGATTTTATCAGCAATTTTGGAATATTTGTAGCCCCTGATTATTTGCCGCTGGTTAAATGAAAATGTGTTTTCTCCGACATTGAATACTGCCAACATAACACTTGATCCAAAAGGGCAGCAACATAAGTCGATGAAGGATTGGAGGCCAATTGCGCTTTGTAATGTGTTATATAAGTTGTTATGCTAAGAGATTGAATAGGGTGCTCCAACAAATGCGTTTATGACAACCAATTAACAATTGTATCTATCAAATCTATTATGGACAATACATTGGCCGAATTTGAAGTTGTCCATCATATGAAAATGGATCGGCACAAGAGTAACAATAACATCACACTCAAATTGGATATAAGTAAAACACAGATAAAATTGATGTGTGTATCTGAAGGAAGTCGTGTTGAAATTGGGATTTGTGCCATAATAGGTTCGGTGAATTTTTATGTGTGTTGAATCCGTGGTCTATTCTGTCATCGTCAATAATAATTTGGGTGGTCCGATTATCACAGGGTGGGGTCTTCGTCAGGGAGATCCATTATCTCTGTACCTATTTATTCTTTGTGCCAAAGGACTGTTTGCGCTTATCATACAAGCTAAGAGGAAGGGTGATTTACATGGCATACAAATTTGAGTTAATGAACCAATGGTGTTTCACCTTTTATTCGCCGATGATTGTTTTCTATTTTTCAGGGGAACTGAATCTGAAGCACATATTATGAAAAATATCTTGACGACATATGAGGCAACATCAGGTCAAGCAGTAAGTCTCCCGAAGTTTGAAATTCGTTATAGTATACCGATTGATCAACTAACGCGCACTTCCATTACGCAAATTCTTGGCGTCCAAGCAGTTCTAGGAACTAGTAAATATTTGGGGCTACCGTACCATCTATGATTGGAAGACACAAGCAAGCAACGTTTGGGTATATGAAGGATCAGATCTGGCAAAGACTAAATTCATGGAGTAGCACATGCTTATCGAAGGCGGGGTCACAAGGTAATGATAAAATTTCTTTTACAGTCTATACCGTCGTATGTGATGAGTATTTACATACACACTTTTTCCTATTGTACACAGAAAACTGTAGCTGTGATGAAGAGCAGTAATTGTTTCAGTGTGTTTGAAGTTTCCAATATCTGTAAAGTAAGAATCTAAAGAATGTTACTCTTTTTCTCTTTCAATCTCCAAAAATGACGATGAACTATTGAAAGGGAAAGAAAGCCCCACTTGAATTTGTACTTTGTTCGATGGTCTCCACACAGTCTATTCATTTGACCATTCAAGAAGGCTCTTAATTGTCATATTTCAATTATTGCATACACGTAAAGATTGTTATAAGCAATAATAACTTGACAATGAACAAAATAACTTGACAATGAACAACAGTATTTTGTTGTTTGGTTTTAATCTCTACAAAATTGTTTCTCAAAGGAATCCTTACAAAATTTGTTAATATTGATCTTGATATATTTAACATTTATAATATTGATTTCAATCCTCAAAAGTAAATAACAATCTTTTTTTTTGGTGGTGTCCGAGGTTTGAGCCCGAACCTTACATATGTATTATGCACTGTCCTTGCCAACCGAGCTATGCTAATGGGGACAAGTAAATAACGACTTTAATATTACAAGGACAAATTTTAATATGAACAAATTTTTTTGCATGACTAAAACAATCAAAAACTAAAAAGGTGTATATTATATGTGGACAGGGGCGATCTTACCCTCAACAAGCCTGGACACATGCCCTGACTCAACCCATACTTTCTTTGTATATGGACCAACCCAATAGCTCATTAACCCACTTAAAAAAAAAATATACAGAATAGAGAAAAATATGGTCCGGCTCCAAAAAATAGACATAACACAGAAAAAAAAACTACACACCACCCTTTTGTTCTCAATCCGGCGATCTCCTCCTCCCCTAACCTCTCTTGAATCTGCAATCTCCTCCTCAGCTTCACCTCACCATAACACTTTCCTTTTTGTTCTCAATTTCACTGCTCAACACAGTCAGGTGAAATTTTTTTCTTCTCCTTTTTATTACCCAAATCCCTAATTTTCCAATTATTCAATAAGCAAAGAGAAGATAGATTGCTTACATGATTAGGAATCATAGATATATTTTATGAAGAGGGGAATCAAATGTGTCAAAATAAATATGCATGCCTATTCTTTTCACTTTTGATTTAATCAGACCAAGCATGAGAAACGAATCATATGATCAATAGTACCACAATCCTTTTCATGTCTATGCACTTTCGGTCACTATAGCTTACGCAAGAGTAGAGGCTATAATATATCAGGCTATCAAATTTACATGCTACAAATAGCAAAAATGTTTGGCTTCCTTGCAAGTGGCAACAACTCACGACTGCATATGGCATATATTAACCAGGTCCATCATCTGTAGTTCGTGCATATGCTGTACTTGAGGACCATATATACGAATGATATTCTGCATGAAGCTGATTTAAAAGGCATGGCATAGTATTCCATTTTGTTAAGGATAAGCAAGAAAAGGTAACATTGATTATAAAACAAAGTACTTGGTATCTGGGTCTAATGTCTACAATTGATTATTTAGTTTCACGACGTTTGGATAAATAGCTATAAAAATATCTGAATTATGCTCTTCTCCCAGCAAGTTTTACGCCCACCCAACTAAACTGACCAAAATACCCCAGCGTTAGTTAACTAATGAATGTGTAAAATTATGCTTTAGTTAACTAATGCGGTGTGACTTAAGTCACGCAAGTGTAAAACATTGCGTGAATTAACTCACACAGGCATTAATACATGCGTGAGTTAACTTAAGCTGATTTTCTTCCTTATTTTGTCTATGAACATGCTGCAACAATTATATAAAACATGACTTGTTTTCTTTCTTATTGGTTCCACGTGCTGTGCTGCATGCAACATCTTATCCTTAGCACATATATGTCCAGTAACGCGTGCTGCATTCTCATTTATGAAATGTTTAGTTTTTTAAGTGGATTTGCTAGTTGACCCATAAATATAGTATAACACCTCAAACCTTTTCTTGGATAGTTTATAAAAGACATTTAAGCAATAAAGTGAAAAACAAAATAAGCAAGCAATTCATAGTTCAAAAAACATTAAAACACACAACAAAAAACATATATCCACTTTTGTACTAGCGTGAGTTAACTCACGCGGGGTGTAACACTTGCGTGAGTTAACTCATACGACGTGACTTAAGTCACGCATGTGTAAAACAAACGTAATTTTAAGTCATGTTAAATTTACACTTGCGTTAGTTAACTAACGCAAGGGTATTTTGGTCAGTTTGGTTGGGTGGGAGCGAAACTTGCTGGGAGAAGAGCAGAATTCAAAATATCTTGGTACTTAACACTCTTCTCTATATACAACCCCCTAATGTGTTAGGTGGGTCTATAACCTTTGCAAGCTTGAATGAACGTGAATCTCTTGTCCCAACAATAGTAATAGAATAGGTCAATAACCAAATCAGGCATAAGATCATTAGTGATTTGATCAAGCTTAAACGACTCTTTTTGATGTGCTGGCAATTCAACAACGTCTCTTTCACACCTCTATATAAAGGAGTGAAGACTTAGAGAATGACAAGACTCATAAAACTCTGCTGAAATTGTTCTACATCAAAAGTTCACTTAGAATTTCTTAACAACTTTCATATCTTAGAAATTCTAGAGTCTTAAGAGTCTGTATCTAATTTGTATTGTGAACACCACTGATTGTATATCAAGTGTTCAACCTCCAACATATTTCTTTGTAATTCTGTTTGAATAGAAGACTCTTGCAGTTGTGTTTGAGCATATGAAGTCTCTTGATTTAGTTCAGGAGCATAGGAAATCTCTTGCAGTTGTGCTTGAGTAGTTTGAAGTCTCTTGCTAGTTTTAGCAGTGAGCATCTGTAATCAGATATTACATTTTAGTGAACTCTCCTTGGAAGTGCAAGGGGGACAGGACTACTTCCGGTTTGTTCAAGGAACCCTTTATAATTGCTTTGTGTTTTTTTTCTTCTCTCTCTCTCTCTCTCTCTCTCTCTCTCTCTCTCTCTCTCTCTCTCTTTTTTTTTCTCTGCATTTAGATTCTAAACATCACCTCAGAAGCTGAATTCTATCTGCTTCTGAATAGTGACTTCAGTAGGAGAAAGCGAAGAAAAAGCTAACACAATTCAACCCCCCTCCCCCCATTTTGTGTTTTTCTCACCTTCAATACAAGCAATATCCCTCACAAGTGTGAGTCCATCCATTCATATGAAGTATGCTCCCCCTAAAGCCAAAGATTTCTTTCGTCCATATAAAATTTGACTTCCCTTGTCGATGCATCAATGGGACATGCAACCTAACCACCATTGTCAAGAAGAATTTTGTCACTAGTCGTCCCCTTTAATTAGTAACCATCGACTATGATACCACTTGTTGTGAGGTTCGGGAAGCGCTGAGAGCGGTAATGTTGAACTAACCACTCTCATTTGTGGTTTCAACAATCTCCCGCTCAAGTGTGAGTCACCAACATCACTAGACTTGATCCACACTAGGATCCCATTTATGCTCCCCCACTAAGCATGGACTTGTTACATGTTTCTCAGAGTTAAACAAGAGTTGTAAGGCTAGTTGTCAAGATGTGAATGTCATACAATAAATCTTCATACAAGGTGGAGATTGTTGGGTATGTCTCGTAGGGAGTGTCAAATGGGAAGGGATGCGTGAGTCTAATGTTGTGGGTGAGTCACACTTGAGGAAGAGATTTTGGAATCTGTGGTGAGAGTGGTTAGTCTCATATTGACAATGACTGGAGGGAATGTTGGATATATAAGAAAGATAACCCATAGACCTAATGCATTAAGTTGTTTGGTAGATACGTGGTCTTAATATTCTTGAAGGTTTAGCCAATTGCAGCTCCCCGAACTCTTCAACAAGTAGTATCACAACTGATGCTTATTGAAGTTACCGACACCTACTGCTGAAAGTGTTCTTGAAAATAACGGTCATACGGTATTATGTCCTATTCATTCAGTGGAAACTACGGTGGAAGTGTGTGTGTATGAATAAAGCAACTGCAACATTGTATTTTGGATGATAGTATTTATACGTAAATTGTAACACTGTAAACCCTATTCCTATTCACTATCAATAAGACGTAACCACAACTGCACTTTAGCTGGAGAAGTAGGCATACTTGGACGAACTTCGAAACCAAGCATCATGTTTCATTGTATGTGCTTTATCATTTCTTTTATCTTATGTTACAAGTTGTTGTTCTAACATAATTTAGTTTTTAACAATGATCATGAACCCAAGAGCACATGTATGAAATGATTTAGGTTCTTCCATCTTAACCGAAGGTATTAGATTTGAATCCTACCCTAAGAAGGTAAAGCTTTAAAACTCTTGAAGGAGGACTTTACCGTCCATTGTTTTCTTATCCGATTCGATGAATTTGTCTCTTTAGATACACGTAGAGAATACCTTGTTACACAAAAAATAATGATCGTGAATTTATTTTTATTTGTGATAAATTAATAATGATAACAAAATGGTCCTCCTTCCTTCAAAAATATAAATAAAATGGTCCTCCTGTCTACCATGACAATTATGGGCTTGTCCTCAACAAATTGAGATATTCTATACCATTCAAATAAACTTCAAGAATAACGTTCTCAATGGTCCTCACGTATAGAACATCTGCCAAAAATGTTAGATTTGTTGATACATATTCTTTATGGAATTAAGTGTTTCCATGAAGCTAGATAATCTCATTGCAGGGTAGTGCATCCTTGTGGCTCTGCATATGTTGGTATCTATTCTGATCGAAAAAAAGACAAATTTCAGTATAAGCCTACATATTGAATTTGAATGTGACATTTTGTCAAGAATAAGTGATCTATATACTTTTCAGGAAAGCGGTCAAGTTAAGAATCCTAAAAAAATGATTGGCAAACAATTCTTAATCGAATATATTTGAAGCAGAATATAAACTCCTATGATGATGCAGATGACGCTCAATTAAACCTAACTCAAGTATTCGTCCTTATAGTATTTGCTCATGCTCTGTCTTGTACTCCCATTTTCTTAATACTACTTGCAATTGGAGTCCTTGGGATTCAAATTAGATCTTCCTTAGTACCAACACTAAACACACTTGTTGAATGAGGATATATTGGGATCAGATGAGATAATCTGCATCCTGAGGTTTAGAAAAACCAATGCGTAACTGTATCTAAGCCTTGGAATGCAGATTATCTCTTCCTTATCACCAATGCAGAACTGAAATCAACTTGATAGTTTCCATTTTCTATTAGAGATATATGTCGTAATGATGGAGTCGGTAGAAATATTGGGGATAGGAGTAGATAATCTGCATCTTGAGGTTTATAGCAATATTTTAGTTGTCTTTAATCCTTGGAATGCAGATTATCTTCTCCTTATTGCCAATGCAAAATCGTTTGATCCTTTGATGTAATATAACAATGTCGGTTCATAAAACGTCGAGAAGCATTTGACAAAGCTAGCGGGTAACATTAGTTTATAGAAAGATGGTGACTTAATGTGATAGATCGAAAAATTTCAATCGGTGGTGGCAAGATTTTATACCGTAATTTTATTTTTTATTTTTATAAAAAAAATCAATGTATGAGTGGTAAAAATTTAAACTAAGAAAGTTATACTATTTGGTATCTAAAAATTAAAGACACCTAGATATCTATGACTTATAATTTTTTTTAAAAAAATCTATGAATTGTAATTCTCCACATGTACTTATATTTTAAAATTACAATATAATTTTTTTTTTAATTTACACTATCAAATACATTTTCTAAATGTACGTGACCAAATAATTATTGAGCAGTTTTTTTTTGTGGTGTCCAAGGTTCAAACCTCCTACCTTGCATATATTATGCATTGTCCTAACCAAGAGCAGTTTATCTCTCATACAATTGTATATGTGATTTTTCATAGAACAGAAATAAAACTATTGAATAATTTATAACAAAAGAATTTTTTTTTTGAAAGAAACAAAATAATTAATTCAGTGGTTGCACTTGCCCCGAATGCAATATACATGGATCCGTGGCTGGCACTTCCTTATTCATGCTCATTTTGATTTTCTGTCATCTTTGTTCTTTAGCTTAAACTTATATAACACACGAGTCAATTAGGGAAACCTAATTAAGGTTTGGATTGGATATCAATATCATGTGAAGTAAAGCTTCCAATAGTTAGTTTCTCAGTTACAATGCAAAATTTATTCTTCTATTCACTCATATGAAGCTTATACTTAAAGGAGATTTGGTAACACTTCAGGTTGTAAACTTGGAGCCTAAGTGCCTATAACAATTAACATAATGGTCTAATGTGAGAGGCGGATGCCACAACAGCGACACCATAAAAGACTATGGGTTGAGTGATTTTGAGTTATAATCTTGGGTTGGGAAACATTCTAATTAAACACCCTGGTGAGTGAAATCATTGAGTCTATTGTTCAAGCAAAGAGATTGAGAAAATGGTAGAAATTAGGTTATTGATGAAGGCTAATTGAATGTGGATTGGAGAACTGCTCTCTCCTCGATTGGATGGTCAATTTAGCTCAAACTGTGTAAACAAATTTCACCATATTCTTGTTCTACTTTATCTTATCTTTATTGTCTGTTGTTTGTTTGGTCACTTTGCTTATTGGTCGCTGCTAATTTTGTTCAACACATCATAGTATTAGCATGTTGTATATTGCTTAAAATCTTGGTTTCTGGGATGTCAAGGTTCTACAAGCTGCGCGATGCACATAGCAGCTTGCGCGATGCACATTAAGGCTTTTTGTGAGAAGCATATATTCTGCCTCACGCGCAGTGTGTAGGAAGGCTACCTGACGCACACATAGGAGTTTTGTGTTTTCTTGGTCACCAAGTATTAAGGGCTGAACAAATTTTATAAATAGGCAGTTTGGGTTTAGGGTATCAGTGTGTGGAAAAACGCAAACCTATAGAGACGAAAATAGGAACCTTTAGGGAATCAATATGCTGAAGGTTGTGCTTTAGCCATGAGTAGGTAAATTCGTAGTGTTTTGTCTTGGATGGATCCGTCTTGAGTTGTTTGAAATATGTAACTGTTAATCTCTATTCAAATGCAATGATAATCCTAGTGTTATTCAGAATTATTTGTTCTTGATGCTTTTTGTATATTGATCACATAAAAATTGATTTCAAATATCAATTGACTACTAACACTAGCTATTGAATTGAATCTAATAATTTTAGTTAATTTAACGGATCAATCTAAGGACAGATGATTGTTAGGTTATGACATTTAAATTAACGTTCATATCAAACCTTCAATATTTACAAACTCACCTAAGAGATTAGGATGTTGTAGCATTAAAAGAGAATTTTCAGTCCAGAGACTGATCAGAACAATATTTCTGATGTCATAAAATTAGGATAATAAATGTAGAAGATAAACATGGTTTACCGGACAGCAGGAGACATGGGATTTAAAACACCTAGTTATTTTTCCTTCGAAGAGAATTTCAACTTGCATTAGTTATTTTTATGTCAGTACGCATGGGATGTAAACTTAATTGAATTTTTAATTCAAGAGAGAAGAAGTTGATAATTTAATGTAAACATCCATGACAATAAATAACTTTGAATCACATTCAACGCACAACTGAGAAATGCTACAACATGTGATTTATATAATGATCAATCACACTATCGTGCCCGTCTGTCCGCTCTTTCTACTGCGCTAACGCATGTGATTATTTTATTATATATGTTTGTATAATTTTGATTTAAATTTTTAAATATTATGGAAATTATTGATATATTGATTTATGAACAAAATATTGTCAAGGCATATAACAAAATTATTTCTGAACTCAATATATTTGAGTTTTCCTGCATATAAAATTAAGGTAAAATAATGATCATTTATTGTTTATTCTAATAGTAATTAGTAACAGCATAACATAAATGTGTGTGTTGTGTAAAAGAAACATCATAAATAAATGTATAAATGACATGTTATGTAAAAGAAACATTGTTTTCTTAAAAAAAAATGTAAAAGAAACATTGTTATGATTGCTATAAAAGAATATATTTAAAAATTACATTTTTCGTAAAGTCTTCATCTTCTCCTTTTATTTTCCCTTCTTTAATGAGAACTTTTGTTGAATTTTGAGGCTGTCCTTTTGATAAAGCTACATATAATTGATCATGGCTGAAAACATGTCGTGGAAGATAGATTCCGACATTGAGAATGGTCTGCCCTTGTAACTTATTTATGGTAATAGCAAAACTTAGTCTATCGGGAAACTATTTTCTACTAAGCAAAAAGGGAAGTCATGAACTCGCATTTGTTTTTAATTTAATTCTGGGCAAGAATGCTCTTTTTCCAAAATTGCTTCCTGTTAGGATTTCCACATCCAACATATTCTTAAATAAACCACGACATAACAATCGTGTTCCATTACACAGGCCATATCTAAGGTCTATGTTTCACAACAACATCAAAGGTGCACCTTTTTTTACCTTTAAAATATGTGATGGAATACTTCCTTCAGCAGTTGAGTTTAGGAATTTATGTTGATATAAGTTATGACTATCCCCTTCAACCTCGTTAAATAAGAACAAATCATGTTATTCTCTTGGAAACTAATTGATAATTATGTCATTCAATTTTTAAACATCATCATTTGTAGGTGTAATTATGGCTCTTTCGACCATATATGAATTATGATATTACTCCTCGCCTATGAATCATATACACTCATCATATTAGATGTGTCTGAACACGTGTTGCATCCGCATCCACAAATATAATTACCCTAAAATATGTGATTTTCTCAAATTATCAACGTTATTGGCGTGTCAGATGGTGGTTTGACTGTAACCCAAAACAAAAGATGGTGGTTTGAAGCTTTCTAGTGTTTCTGTTTTTAGTTGTTGGTAACATGAGTGTGATTATCGTTTAACAATTTTGAATTGTTTAAATCGTTTTAACACTTTGATTTCACTGTATTTTGTTGGATATTGGATGGGGGTCATGGGAGCAGTTTATCAATTGTATACATGCAGAACGTTTGGAATCACAAAGAAAAAAACAATGCTTTTATTCCTTTAAACAGAAGAGGAAGGAGCTTAACGACAAGGGATGTTATTGCTTATTTTCCCTTTATTTAATAATTAAAAAAAAACCAAAATACTCTTTATATATAAAAAAAAACCACACTATCATAGTTTGTATAAGCAATTATAAACCAGCAAAGTCAAATAATTCTTAAAATTAATCGTAAATAATTTGAATCATAATCGCTTATAAACCAGCAAAGTAAAATATATAATCCAGAAGATTAATCGACTTTGATTAGTTGTAACATGAAAGAAAAAGAAAAACTAAACAATGCAGGAACAAACTATTAACTGTGAGAACCCTACTTATTAATATTTAATATAGTGCTAACAAATCTTTTTCTAAAATATTTTGAGTCCTAATCTTTTTTTAGAGGATTTAAAGTCCAATCTTTAACATTATTTTTTGCTCACGTTTGTTACTAAGTTTTTTTTAGAGGATTTAAAGTCTAATCTTTAACATTATTATTTTTTGCTCACGTTTGTTACTAATCCTTTTTTTAGAGGATTTAAAGTCCAATCTTTAACATTATTTTTTGCTCACGTTTGTTACTAATCTTTTTTTTTTAGAGGATTTAAAATTCAATCTTCAACATTATTTTTTGCTCACGTTTGTTACTAATCTTTTTTTAGAGGATTTAAAGTCCAATCTTTACCATTATTTTTTCTCATGTTTGTTACAAATGATCAAAGGTTAAGGAAGAGTAACTTATATTAATAAAATAATAGGGAAATACTGTTTTTTGTGCAAGTAATAAAATAATATGGAAATATTGTTTTTCGTGGAAGGGATATGAAAATACTTGCCAATCTTTGTCGGTTGTATTGAGGGGAACAACACAGATTTACAACATAAAATTGGCTGATAAAAAAGTAACATGAGTTTTTGTTTTGTGCTAGTTTTTTGTGAGTTTGATTTGTGATTAACGGAGGTAAAAGAGGGTTAACGGTGACGATTAGTGACATGAATTAGTAATCCACGTGTTATTTTATAATTTGCTAACAGTAAGTATAGTTCATAAGGAATTGTGTGTAAGTTTTCTTCTTAAATTAAATTTATTCTTATCTATTTGTTACATGTGTTATTTGTATTTAAAATTAAAATTAAAAATTAAGGGTATTTTTAGAAAGAAAAGTCCAGCCTAAAAGTGTGCTGAAATGGGTAGTTTTCTTTATATATAGTATAGATATATTTGGCCAACGTGACCCATCTTTTTATCATTTGCAAAACAGAAAAATAATTATGTTACCCATTGACTGTGGAAATCCTTCCTCCAACATCACCACACAGCACAATCAACTCTCATTTGTCCCTATTCAGTATTAGTCACATGTATATATGTGGAAGTGAATTTCTCAAGTTCACACTGGGGTATTTGCATAAACATAATCTTTGATGATTCAAAATAAAGTTACCTTGTTGTCTTTTCTTGTATCTTGATAGCCTTGGTACACTTATAGTTGAAAAGAATTGTTGTATTCTGAAGTTGCACAGTCAGTCTTGCGTATAAATGTCGTGGAATTTATCTTTGATGTTAAATCTTTCTTCTCTTAAATCATTCACAAGAAACAATCAAGCTGAATATGAGGCCCTGAGAGCCGGAATGTATTTAGCACAGGAAATGGACGCGGAGAACCTAAGGGCACGGAGTGATTCTCAATTGGTGACAAGTCAAATAACAGGAGAATACCAAACCAAGGATACCCAAATCGCCAAGTACCTGGTAAAGGTTAAAACCCTAGCAAGCAGTATCAAATTCTTCGAAGCCATCTTTGTTCCCCAAGAGCAAAACGCCAGGGAAGATCTATTAGCCAAGCTCGCCAGTACAAATAAGCCCGTTAACAACAGAACAGTAATCCAAGAAGTCATTTATGAACCAAGTACGAAAGCAATGAATGTTAACATGATCTCAGAAGAAGAGGAAGGTTGGATGACTCCCCTAATCAAGTATCTAACTAGAGCTTTTGTCCCAAAAAATGAAGATGAGGAAGCATTGTTACGAAGAAGAGCATCAAAATTCAGAATGGTAGCAAGGAAACTCCACATAATGGGAAAAGCAACGAATATGCTCCGATGTCTATGAGAAGGCGAAACAAATTTTGTATTACTAGAGGTTCATGAAGGAGTATGTGGAAGTCATATCGGTGGCCGAGCTTTGGCGGCCAAGTTACTAAGGGCGGGATATTATTGGGCGACATTATTACAAGACTGCGCCGAGTTCGTAAAGAAATGTGATAAATATCAGTGATTCTCCGATAAGAACCACGACACTGCAAACGAGTTGACTTCAATATTTTCCCCTTGGCCTTTTTGTAGATGGGCAGTGGATATAATGGACCTTTTCCCATTGCACCTGGACAGCTAAAATTCTTGATAGTAGGCATGGATTATTACACAAACTAGGTGGAAGTAGAAGTCGTCGCCAAGATCTCAACGGAGAGGGTTAAAAGGTTCTACTTGAAAAGAATCATCTGTTGTTATGGGACCCAGTTCGCCAGCACGTATTTTTGCAAACATATGGGAATTCAAACCAAGTTTGTCTCCGTCATTCATCCTCAGGCCAATGGACAAGCAGAATCCGCCAACAAGGTGATCCTGAATGGAATCAAGAAAAAGCTGGAAGCAGCCAAAGGCCTTTGGGCCGAACAACTGCATGAGGTAAACGTCATAATATTGTTCTACATCGCCATATTTAGCCTCTACTTTTTTAGAATATCTATAAATCAACATTCTCTTAAACCTTTCTTCATCATAAACACATTTTCACTTCTGCAAATACTACTTCAATAAGAAACAGGTGATATGGTCTTATCACACTATGCCATATTCGACAACTAGAGAAACACCTTTCACTATGGTTTACGGCGCTGATGCCATGATCCCACTCGAAATAGACACGACCACCTGGCGACGTAAAAATTTCGACGAAGAAGGTACGCAGTCTTTTCAGTTTCGCTAACCCTTTATTTTTACAGGTTTTGAAGATTTGCTTGAGATTCTTATTTCTGAATGAATGGTTTCCTATAAAAGCTAATGAGACAGGTCTAAGATGCACCATGAACATGATAGACGAAATACGTGAGAACGCCCACATCCGAGAATTCGCTGCAAAACAGAGAGCTGCACGCCGATATAACTCCAAGGTTATCTCTAGAGAAATGAAGGAGGGTGATCTTGTACTAAAATAGATGGTCGCCCCTACCAGAAATGAAGGAGGGTGATCTTGTACTTTCTAAAATTCTCCTCGCCTGCTTACGTTGTTTATACTACATAGTAATTCTACAACTACTACAAAAAAGTGTCAGCCCCACGAGGCTCTGAACGCCCTGTCAACCCTACGAGGCTCTGAACAATTTTTAACGTCAATCCTACAAGGCTCTAAACGAAAGTGTTAACCGTACGTGGCCCTGAACGCCCTGTCAACCCTACGAGGCTCTGAACAAAACGAGCAACTTACAAAAATTCTACACACCATGTTCGCCTACAAAGATACAACCGTAAAATACAAACGACTAACTATGTTTCGAAATTCGATGCAACGCCATAGAAAAGTTCAATTCGTCAATATATGCTCCATTACACCATAAAACGTCAATAGTTATCAAAAGATAATCGCCATCAATCGCTGGAAAATGACAGAAACTGTAGTCAGAAAAACAACCATATTTCTCCAGCAAGAAAAAGCAAGCATCACTTAAACGCACCACGAAGCTAAATAAAGGACATACTTCGAAGGAAACAATAAATAACCAGAAACAACATTGTGATCACCCAAAGGAAAATCACATATACCACTGACAAACAATCGACAAATCGAAGCAAAAAAGAGCGCAACACTACAAGGAACAAAAATAAAATAAAATTGCAGCACACATAGGATACAAAGAAATACTAAAATACAAAGTACCAAGAAGTTAACGCCCACTTTAAGTTACATCCAAAATAAAAATCACAAGTACTTAGGACGCCATGAAAAACTCGACCCGATAAATTACATCAACAATGAAGTTACAGAGTACTATATCGCCAAAAAAGGCTTGGCCATACCATACAACTCGCCGAAGACCATGCAAATGCAGATATCGCCTATCTTCCAATATTGAAAGAGAATCGTTATAATTAATCACTTCGCCTTGTCCCAAGACTCGTGCTTGGGGGGCTATGGACTATCGACTATATAAATCACTTCGCCTTGACTCAAGACTCGTGCTTGGGGGTCTGTGGACTGTCATTATATTACTAAGGGATTAAAAGAATTCAAAAAAGACTTTGGAACGCCTGGGCATGCCCTTCAAATGCGTCGCCTCAACAGTTTTACTTATTCATCACTTCGCCTTGTCCCAAGACTCGTGCTTGAGGGGTTGTGGACCGTAAAAAACGCCAAGATTCAAACAGGTCATTACCATCGAAAGGTCAGACATTCTAGACCGTTTGATCACTCGAAAATACAAGGATCTTGCCTTAAACTCGCCTCGTATGCCTCCAAGAACTCGCCTTTCAAAAATTCTTTAATGATCAACTCGCCTAAGTTATCACAAACCACTTTGCCTTGTCCCGCCGCGTCAAGCTAGCATCTAGAAGCCTCTAGAGCTCGACCTAAGTACATAAATACCCCTATTACTTACTGCCTAAGTAACCATAAATCAGGCCCATAGAGGGCTATAAATACAACCCTTGAGAGCCTTCTCAAGGCATGACCAATACAATACAAACCCTAATTACGATTATTATACTTTTGCACGTACAAGATCTTAGAGAAACTCACTTAATTACTATTAAGAGAATCTTTATAAGAAATCCCAAATTTGCAAGATAATTAGATTATGTGATAATGGGGCGCATGGGATAATGCTCGAGGTGCATGACACCTTCCTTCAACGTGAATTTATCTTTTCCGGACTTGGAACAAAATTTCTCCACTTTGTAATGTCTTCAGAAGACTCTTGAATCTTCATTCACTGGCTTTCTAATTCTTCATGAGGGCCTTTGCTTTCCTGAAATGCGTTATTTTGCAATGAATTACTTAAAAAATAGCTATGAATAGCTTGATTTCGGGAAAACTAGAATTACATGAGTCAAAATGAAAACATTACAAAATGTCCCGCAACCATAGAAAATGTTCTAATACTCCTCTAAAATGACTGAAAAAAATATGCTGAAAATAACGTAAGATAACCCGTTATTATTAACCCATATAATTTACGAAGTGGAGCGCGAATAGAGTATGGGGAACAACTTGGCATGCTAGATGATTTGGTTTGTGATGCCACAAACCGACACAGATAAGGGTAAGAACTCCTTGTCTAATTCTTGTCAAAATTTGATTTTGTTTTTGAAAAAATAAGAAGTCGTTTGATTTTCTCAGTAATTCTAAAACGAAGATGCCCATTTATGTCATTGAAATACATAATCATAGTTAGTTTGCTTTGTTATAACTTGAAAGCAACAAACACTAGTGCAAATCAGGGATACAAAATCTGTTTTTTTGAGATTTAAGACCTGTTTTTTGCCGGGGTTATATCATCGGGTGTTGTAAGTTTGAGATACGACACCTGTTTTTTATTGGGTATAAAAACAACATATTGTACCTGTTTTTCCTAATAAACTGGTGTGATATATGTATTTGTAACCCCACTTTTACACTAAAATAGGTGTAATACCGCACATATA